>Ga0190313_1000751_pt1 | contig 18455 bp, 14 predicted proteins | sample 4870071011_MG_FD_169989 | JGI IMG/M metagenome (GOLD analysis project Ga0190313, IMG submission 169989) | Hydrothermal vent sediment bacterial communities from Southern Trench, Guaymas Basin, Mexico - 4870-07-10-11_MG | ecosystem: Environmental > Aquatic > Marine > Hydrothermal vents > Sediment ...
TTCCCGGAACTTTTTATGCAGAATGCTTTGGGCACAACACTTCCAGCCGAAAAGTCCTGTGAAGATGTTGGCGTATGTTTTTTAAGCTGCGAATCGGTCGCCTCCCTGGGAAATGCTTTTGAAAAAGGTGAAATACCCGTTACAAAAACCTTTACATTCATCAAAAAGGATGAGAGCCGGGTTCTGGTGTCAGCCAAAATTGGTACTCCTCTTTCAGATATTTTTCAGGGATTAGGGGTTAGCCTGAAAGATAAAGACCGGATTATTATAGGGGGCCCCATGACCGGATCTGCTGTATATTCTGAAGATTATCCGGTGATGCCTGATACGGATGCGGTTATGGTTCAGGATTCCGCTGATGTATCGTGTGTGTCGGATTATCCATGTATAAACTGCGGTGAATGCATAAGAATCTGCCCTGCTAAAGTTCCCGTAAATATGCTTGTAAGGTTGCTTGAAGCCGAACTTTATGATGAGGCAGCAGAGCAATACGATCTTAACTCCTGTATTGAATGTGGCTTATGCTCATATGTATGTACTGCAAGAATACCTGTTTTTCAATATATAAGGCTTGCAAAGCATGAACGTGCACGTGTAGCATTGGGTGAGGATAATCCTGTGGAGGAAAAGAATGCAAAATAAACAATTCATAGTTTCACACGCTCCGTTCTGGCAAAATGGGAGCAAAATTTCGTCCAGAAGTTATAATACTATTATAGCGGCTATTCCGGCGTTGCTGCTGGGCTTTTTGAATTATGGCTCTCCTGCTGTGGGTGTTTTGGCTTTATCCATATCTTCAGCCATGATCTGGGAGCTTGTAATGAACCTGATAACCAGGCGTCCGGTAACCATAGGAGACGGCAACGCTGCATTGCTCGGTACTGTTTTTGCTATGCTTCTTCCGGCCACGTCCCCATGGTGGCTTGTAATTACAGGGACATTTTTTACTGTTGTTATAGGCAAACAGATATTCGGAGGGATAGGGAGCAATGCTTTTAACCCCGTTGTTGTTGCGGTGGCCATACTAATGGTTTCATGGAAAGATTTTTTTGATTTTGATGAAGCCCTTTTAAATTATGATTTTGAGTTTATCGCTGCTTATCCACTGGCACAGGTTAAACATTTCGGAACCTCTGCAATAACTTCTTTTAACACAGTTGATCTTTTGATGGGGAAACAGATAGGGGGAATCGGAGCAACTTTTGGTTTAGGTATTATAATCGGCGGTATATATCTGATTATCAGAGGGATTATAAGATGGGAAATACCGGTCTCTTTTTTGGCAGGGGTATTTATAACAGCTCTTCTTTTTAATATATCAGATTCTGCAAAATATGCTAATCCTGTTTTTCATCTTTGCACAGGGTATACACTTATTGGAGCTTTTTTTCTTGCCACGGAAGACTCTTCATCTCCGGTGAATTTTGTGCCCATGCTGATCTGCGGCGCATGCGCAGGGATTATGACTGTATTGATAAGGAATATAGGCATGTATGTTGATGGTGTAATTTATTCAATTTTGATTATGAATCTTATCTGTCCAATAGTAGATAAGATCAGACCCAAAGCCCTGGGAAAGGTTGTATAAAATGCGTGAAATGATAAAAATGGTTGTGGTTTTAACGCTGTTAAGCGCTTTTTCCGGCGGGCTCCTTGCTGCTGTCCGTGTCGGGACTAAGGATCAGATTGAAAATCAGGAATTAAAGTTTGTTAAGGGGCCGGTGATTATGCAGATATTTAAAGGAGCATCAAATGATCCGGTTAAAGATCGATTTAAAATTTCCGACGGAGATATTGAACGAATTTTTTTTGTAGGTATTTTTGACGGAAAAGCAAGCAGAGTGATCCTTGAAACTTCTAGCTCTGGTTTTGCAGATACCCTTGGGCTGATGCTGGGAATAGATGTGGATGATGATAAAATTATGTCCGCGGGGGTGACCACCCACAAGGAGACCCCTGGTCTCGGCGCAAAAGCTACAACGGACCCTTCCTGGATAACCCAGTTTAAGGGTATTTCTGTGCTTAACGAGATTAAAGTAACAAATGACGGTGGAAAAATTAATGCAATAAGCGGTGCCACTGTAACTTCAAGAGCGGTTTGCCTTGCTGCAACAGATGCCGGGAAAATTTACAGTAGACTAAAACCTCAAATTCTAGAAAAATTAAAAGACTTCACCAAATAGGGAGATAAAGATGGCTAAGTCTATCACAAGTGAATTTACCAAAGGATTATGGAATGAGATACCTCCCTTCCGGCTGGTGCTCGGTCTTTGTCCTGTATTAGGTGTAACAACGACAATGCAAAACGGATTGGGAATGGGTCTTGCGACCACTTTTGTTCTCATCTGTTCAAATATTCTGGTCTCTGCATTACGAAACCTGATTCCAGGAAAAGTCAGAATTGCCTGTTTTATCATTATTATAGCGACCTTTGTTACTGTTGTTGAACTGGCAATGCAGGCATATGCCTACCAATTGTTTCAGCAATTAGGAATGTTTATTCCGTTAATAGTTGTTAACTGTATAGTGTTGGGTCGTGCAGAGGCCTTTGCATTTAAAAACAATGTAATGCTTTCTGCAGCGGATGGTCTTGGCATGGGGATCGGTTTCACCCTTTCCCTGGGTGCGCTGGGCGGAGTTCGTGAAATCATCGGCACCGGCACCTTTTATGGAGCATCTTTGTTCGGGCCTTCATTTCAACCCTTTTCCTTCATGGTTCAGGCGCCAGGCGCTTTTGTATGTTTGGGGCTTATGCTCTGCATTATGAACATGTTTGGCAGCAAATAGGAGAAAAAAATGGGCGATTATATAGTCCTGATAATAAGTTGTATATTTGTAAACAACATTCTTCTTGCTCAGTTTCTGGGAAACTGCCCCTTCTTTGGGACATCCAAGAAGATGGAAACAGCGGTGGGTATGGCCATGGCCGTTGTTTTTGTTCTTGTAATGGCAGGAATGATAACATGGATGACGGAAGCATATATTTTAAAACCATACAATCTGGGATATTTGAGAACCATTTCTTTTATTCTGGTTATTGCTTCCCTTGTTCAATTTGTGGAGATGTTTTTAAGAAAATCAATACCCGGGCTTTATGCGGGTTTGGGTATATTCCTGCCCTTGATTACAACAAACTGCGCTGTTATGGGTGTTTGTCTGATTAATATAAAAGAGGAATATTCATTTATGCAGGCTTTGGTTGCATCATTTGCCTATGCCGTGGGTTTTGGTGTTGCCCTTATATTGTTTGCTGGGGTACGGGAAAAAATTCTTCTTGCCAGAGTGCCAAAACCCCTGCAGGACACATCTATAGCTCTCGTAACCGCAGGAATACTTTCGCTTACTTTTTTTGCGTTTAAGGGGATGGTTTAAATGATAGAAGCGGTATTGGTAATGTTTGGCATTGGCGCTGCATCCAGCCTTGTTTTAAGCATTGCATCAAAAGTATTTTATGTATATGAGGACCCTCGAATAGCTGAAGTGGAAGACTGCCTGGCAGGCGCCAATTGCGGTGGCTGTGGCTACGCAGGGTGTGCAGCAGCCGCGGTTGCCGTGGTTGAAGGTAATGCCCCTGTTAACGTATGTATTGTTTCGGACGCCGAAGGGGTTGCCAGAGTCGCCGAAGTAATGGGGATGAATGCAGGGACGGCTGAACCCTTATTCTCCCAAAATGAATGCAGAGGCGGCAACAGGGCCGAAAACAAATATCTTTATTCAGGAATCAATTCCTGCAAGGGTCTTTCTTCATTGTTCGGAGGAAAAAGAGAATGTGGCAAAGGGTGTTTGGGCTTTGGTGATTGTGTCAGGGCATGCACCTTTGATGCCATTGAAATAGGCGAAGACGGATATCCAGTTGTTGATGATGAAAAATGTGTTGGGTGCGGGGCCTGTGAAAAAGCTTGCCCAAAAGATATTTTATCAATTAAAACCATGTCCCAGAGGCTCTTTGATTTTAACCAGACCAATAATGCTCTGGCGCCATGCAGGCAGGAATGCCCCGCGCAGATAGATATTCCAAAGTATATTTCTCAGATCAGTACAGGTGATTACAAGGGTGCAGTTGATACCATAAGATTGCGGAATCCACTGCTTCTATCCTGCGGCAGAGTATGCCCCCATCCATGTGAAGATTTGTGCAGAAGAGGAATTGCAGATGATCCAGTATCCATAAATCAGCTAAAAAGATTTGTTGCAGATTATGAAATGAATTCCGGTATTAGATTTCCCATATCATGTGCTCCTTTAAAGGATAAGAAAGTGGCTGTTGTTGGCGGCGGACCAGCAGGTTTAAGCTGCGCATATTTTCTACGCAGGGTTGGGTACGATGTTACAATATTTGAAGCCATGCCGAAACTTGGTGGAATAATCAGATACGGAATCCCGGAATACCGTCTCCCCAAAAAGGTTCTTGACTGGGAAATAGAAGGGATCTTGAACCTTGGAATAACATCCTATACAAATACCAGGCTGGGCCGGGATTTTACCATGGATTCCCTTGTAGCTGCAGGCTACGAAGCAATATTTTTGGGGATAGGGGCCTGGGAGGATTATAAGCTTGGAATAGAGGGTGAAGATTTGACCGGCAGCTATAAAGGAATCGATTTTCTATCTAAAATTGCAATGGGAAAATCTGTTCAAATTCCAAAAAAAGCCGCTGTAGTAGGCGGAGGAAATTCGGCCATAGATTGCGTAAGAACTCTTCTTCGTCTTGGTGTTCCAGATGTATATATAGTTTATCGCAGAACCAGAAAGGAAATGCCTGCAAATGAAGTGGAAATTGTTGCGTCTGAGCATGAAGGTGTAAAATTTGTTTTTCTGGCGGCTCCGGAAGCTGTAATTGGTGATGAAGATGGAAATGTCACACACCTGGAATATAAAAAGATGGAGCTTGGAGAACCGGATGACAGCGGAAGAAGACGTCCTGTTCCCATTGAAGGCTCAGAAACACGACTTGAAGTTGATATGCTTATAACTGCAATCGGACAAAGGCCTGATGTCTCTTTTAAAAAGGATGGCAGACGCCTCGACGATCTTGAAATAACCAGATGGAACACCATAGATAACGATCCTGAAACACTTCAAACCACGGTTCCATATATTTTTACAGGGGGAGATTCCGCCACAGGAGCCTCTCTGGTTGTGGATGCAATTTCCGGCGGAAGACGGGCTGCAAGGTCTATTGATCAGTATCTGTCAGGTGAAAATGTAGCCCCTGTCCCGGAAGCCCTTTCAAAAGATGAATATATTGAGGATTCGGTTTTTAAAATTGTTTGCGGTATTCAGAAAAAACCAAGAGTAGAAATGCCTGAACTTCCGGTAAAAGCTCGAATCAAAACCATGGACGAAGTAGATCTGGTTATAGGCGAAAAAGACGCTTTGCATGAGGCTGACCGTTGTTTATCTTGCTGTGTTTCCTGTTATAATAAGGATAATCAGGTATAGACGACAGTAGAGGCACGATGCATCGTGCCTCTACGCTTCCTCCCCCTGGCCTTCCCAAAATCTTTATCTTGAGATCTATATCAACTCATACTATAAAAATATGAATATTGAAGAATTTACAGAGGAACAGCTGGCGGGTCAGCGCCTGATGGTTGGATTCGATGGAACTGAACTTAATGATGATCTTATCCATCTTGTGGATACAGTTTTAGTCGGGGGAATTATTCTTTTTTCCAGGAATATTAGTTCCCCTGACCAGGTAAAAACTCTTTGCGAATCTCTGCAAAAATATGCATCTTCCTCTGGGCAACCCCCCTTATTTGTGGCAATTGATCAGGAAGGGGGTGAAGTCTCCAGGTTAAAAAAACCCTTTACCCAGTTTCCGGGAAATCCAGCCATGAAAGGGGAAGAAGATGCTGAATATTTTGCGGAAATAACAGGTATTGAGTTGGCTAAAATAGGCGTTAATATGAATATGGCACCTGTTTTGGATATAGCCTGTAAAGGAAGCATTATGGCAGAAAGGTCATTTGGTCATGATTCTGCCAGGGTATCAGGACTAGGCTTAAAGGTGATTGAGCATTTACAAAAAAAGGGGATAATGGCGGTTGCAAAACATTTTCCCGGAATAGGAAAAACAACCCTCGATTCCCATCTTGATATCCCCTTTCTCGATATAACAATGGCCAACCTTGCCGAAGTCGATCTCCTCCCTTTTAAAGCTGCAATAGCCCGTGATGTCAGTGGAATTATGCTTTCCCATGTGTTATACAGGCAAATTGATTCTCAATGGCCTGCCAGTCTTTCACCCTGTTTTACGCAGAAAATTTTGCGTGATGAAATGAAATTTGAAGGAATAGTCATTACAGATGATCTTGACATGGGTGCCATAAAAAAGCACCATGAGATAAAAACGGTCATAAGGCAGATAATCGCATCAGATATTGATATCGCGCTTATATGTCATAAGGGTGCTGACATTAAAAAGGCCTTTGATGAAATTTTAAACCATGTAAAGATGCTCGGAAGAAAAAAAATGGAGGCATCTGTAAAAAGAATAATTAAATATAAAAAAAAATATATTAAAACCGGGTGTTTATAGGTCTACGAAGGGATTTTTTTGAAAAGTTCATATCATACTAAGCCTAAAAGTGTTATGGCTTATTAAATATATAAAAATAAATACTATATTTTTTTCAGGAGAAAATATGACAAAGCCTTTAACCTATGCAGATGCAGGTGTTGACATTGACAAGGCTAATAAAATTGTCGATTCCATTAAAAAGATTGCAAAAAAGACGATCATACCTGGGGTTATGGGAGAGATCGGCGGGTTTGGCGGACTTTTTTCCCCTAATCTTTCTCAGATTGAAAAGCCTGTTCTGGTCAGCTCGACAGACGGTGTGGGGACCAAGCTTAAAATCGCTTTTATGATGAACAAACATGACACAATCGGCATAGACCTTGTTGCCATGTGTGTTAATGATATTATTGTTCAGGGGGCAAAGCCGCTCTTTTTTCTCGATTATCTTTCAACTGGTAAACTAAAGATAACAGCAATAACAAATATCATAAAAGGGATTGCAAAGGGATGTCAAAAAGCAAAGTGTGCTCTTTTGGGGGGTGAAACAGCGGAAATGCCGGGAATGTACAAAAAAGATGAATACGATCTTGCTGGATTTGCCGTTGGTATAGTCGATAACAGTAAAATCATTGACGGCTCTGAAATAGGTGTTGGCCACAAGCTCATAGGGATTGCATCAAGCGGGCTCCATAGCAATGGATATTCCCTTGTGCGAAGTATCTGTTTTGATAATCTTAAATTAAAGATTGATGACTTTATACCTGAATTTGAAAAAACACTCGGAGAAGAGCTTTTAACGCCAACAAAAATTTATTCAGATGTTCTTCAGGGTATATCCAAAAATTTACCAATACACGGGTTTGCTCATATAACCGGAGGGGGGATACCTGATAATATTACCCGGATACTTCCCAAGACATGTAAAGCCATATTATACAAGAATTCCTGGGAGACACTTCCTGTGTTTACCTTTTTGCAGAAAGCCGGAAATGTTTCTGAGATGGAAATGATGCGTACTTTTAATAATGGGATAGGGATGGTTGCTGCTGTTCCTGACAATATAGCCCAGGATGTTATGGACAGGTTGGCGGCTATACAGGAAAAAGCTTTTTTAATTGGTGAAGTTGCTGAGAGAAAGTCTGGTGAAGAACAGTTCGAATGGGTTAGGTGATTTTTGTGTTAATACTTGGTATTGAAACGTCATGTGATGAAACTGCCGCATCTGTTGTATATAACGGAACCCAAATTATGTCTAATGTGGTTTCATCCCAGATTAAAATCCATTCCCCTTTTGGCGGGGTTGTTCCTGAACTTGCCTCCAGAAAGCATATGGAAGCGATTGCTCCTGTGGTCAAGGAAGCAATCAGCGCGTCAGGTATCGATAAAGAGCAGCTTGACGCAGTTGCTGTTACCAGGGGTCCCGGCCTTGTGGGGTCGCTCCTTGTAGGCTTCTGTTTTGCCAGAGCCTTTGCCATTGCTCTGGATATCCCCTGGTTGGGAATTGATCACCTTGAGGGCCATATAAATTCTCTGTTTTTAGAAAATAATCCCCCTTTGTTCCCCTTTGTTGCGCTCCTTGTATCCGGCGGCCATACAAATATTTATTATGTAACATCTCACATCGAGTATGAACTAATGGGACAGACACGGGATGACGCGGCAGGAGAGGCTTTTGATAAAGTGTCCAAAATGCTCGGACTTGGTTACCCTGGAGGGATTACAATAGAAAACCTGGCAAAAGCCGGAAATAAAGATAAAATTTCTTTTCCCAGGGCGTACCTTGATAAGGATCGTTTTGATTTTAGTTTTAGTGGGGTTAAAACAGCGGTTAACAGACATATACAGACCTGCAGTGAAAAGCATGTAGAAGATATTGCCGCAGGTTTCCAGGAGGCTGTTGTGGATGTTTTATCGTATAAACTAATTAAAGCGGCCATGGTGAAAAAAAGCAGGCATATTGCGCTTGCAGGTGGAGTAGCCGCAAACAGCAGATTAAGGGATAGGGTGAGAAAAGATGCCGGGGTTAATGGAATATCAGTTCACATGCCATCTTCAAAGCTGTGCGGAGATAATGGAGCCATGATTGCCGCCTGTGCTTTTCATTATTTGGTAAATGGAAAAATTTCTTCTGTTGATGATGATGTCTTTTCAAGATCTCCACTTAAAACCTTTGGAGTTGGTCAGTCCTGAAAAATTTCAGGCTATAAAAGATTGAAGCTGTGGAGCACCTCTTTTAGCCTGCGGTCTTTTTTTGAAAGATTCTTTAATACCTCAATAAGTCGGGAAAGCTTTGAACCATCAATATTTTCAACATCAAGATCTGCCTCGACCTTTTTAACCCTTTCTGAAACTTTTTTGGTCATTGTGCGCCTGTCCCAGATGGAATAACCAAGAACTGCAATTATTAATACAATCAAAGAGCCGAAAAGTGTTGTAATAAGCTCTATTGTTTCCCCAAAGCGTTTGTTTACCTGCTCAAAGCGTTTGTCTACCTGTTCAAAACGTTTGTCTACTTGTTCAAAGCGTTTGTCTACTTGCTCAAAACGTTTGTCCACCTGTTCAAAACGTTTGTCTACCTGTTCAAAACGCTTATCCACCTGTTTAAACCGTTCTTCTGTTAATTCTTTTAACGCTTCAAGCTGGATTATAACCGTTTTTTGACCGTTTTTTATTTCTGCGAGGCTTTCTATTATTTCCCTATCCGAAATTCTCGGTGCAGTTTCCATTGCAGGCAAAGATTTCCCCACAGATAAAATGGTAAAAAAAAATAATAATGCTGTAAAATTTAATTTGAACTTCATGGAAACCTTTTGAAGTTTATTATTTATTAACGTAAGCTACATTATCTCTTAATAAAGATTATAGTATAAAAGAATATTTTTCAAGAAAAAGCAATGTATATGATCAATTACGTTTTATTCCATGTAACCTTTAATACCTCCTGATATGTTGTTTCTCCTTTAAGCATTTTTTTTATTGCATTTTCCCGCATTGTAACCATCCCTTCTGCTTTTGCTGCCATATTGATTTGGCGGATATCGGCTTTGGGTGTTGTAAGCTGCATTATCGCTTCTGTATAAGGGAGAATTTCAAAGATAGAGGTTCGTCCGTAATACCCGGTGCCGCGGCAGTTGGCGCAGCCCTTTCCCCTTCGAAGATTAAGAGTACCTTTTTTGCTGATATCAAGCCCCATGGTCAGCAGTTCCTCCGAATCGATTTCAAAATATTCTGCGCAATGGAAACATATTGTTCTCACCAGGCGCTGGGATATGACTCCTATGATTGTGGATTGTATTAAAAAAGAGGGCACACCAAGATCAATGAGCCTTGTTATTGCGGAAGAAGAATCATTTGTATGGAGCGTGGATAAAACAAGGTGGCCTGTCATAGCTGCCTGGGTAGCATTTTCAGCAGTCTCGAGGTCACGCATTTCTCCTATCATTATGATATCTGGATCCTGCCTTAAAATATGCCTTAATATCGAGGAAAAGGTCACTCCGATGGCCAGCTGAACAGAAATCTGGTTAAAATCTTCATGAATCATTTCTATGGGGTCTTCCACCGTTGTAATGTTAACTTCCTCTGAATTGAGATATCTGAGTGTGGAATAAAGAGTAGTCGATTTTCCGCTTCCTGTGGGTCCGCATACTAAAAGGATGCCATGGGGCATATTTATAATTTTGTTGTAGCTGATTAAGTCTCTGGATGTGAAACCCAACTTTTCCAGTGGTTGAAACAAAATATCAGGATCCATTATTCTCATAACAATTTTTTCACCAAAAGCAACAGGGATTGTTGAGACTCTTATCTCTACTTCAACTCCTTTATTATCTATCTTGATTCTCCCGTCCTGGGGTCTTCGTTTTTCGGCTATATCAATCCTTGAAAGACTTTTGATCCTGCTTATAACAGCTGAATGAACCTTTTTGGGAAGATTGTAGATTGTATGAAGGAGACCATCTATCCTCATTCGCACACGGCTTGTATCCCTTTTGGGCTCTATATGGATATCGCTTGCTCTCTGGTCGAAACCATAACTGAATAGATGATTTACGGCATTGACTATATGGTGATCATTGGATGGAAGTTCTCCGACTGATTTTAACTTTACATATTGTTCCAGGTTTCCAAGATCCACAGCAGGCCCTGAAAATTGACGTTCGGCAGCAGCAATGGAGCTTTTAAAACCAAAAAATTCATCAATCAGTTTTATGATATCGGTTTTTGAACTTATAACAACTTTAACCGGCAGGCGGCTGGCTTTGCTGATATCGTCCAGCACCTCTTTGTTAAAGGGGTTAAAAGCGGCTATAATCAAAGCTCCGTCTTTAATACCTATGGGGACAACCAGATGTCTCCTCGCAAAAGTTCGCGGGATAGTGGTGGTTACAAGGTTAAGATCAAGCCTTAAAGGGTCTATCTTTTTATACGGGATATCCCATTTCCTGGAAAGGCTCAGGGTAATAATATCCTCGTCCACTATTCTTTCTTTGTTATCTGCCCTGGTAAGATTTAAAGAGGTTATTTCATCTATTATGGAAACAGGACCCCCTGCACCTGAGTCAAAGGAAGATAAGCCTTTTTTATTTATCTCCTCATTACGGGTTTTTCTTAGGGTATCATGGTTTGCAAGAATCTCTTTTGCTCTGGCAGGAGAAATAAGGTTTTGTTTTATAAGAATATTGCAGATATTTTTTGGGGAAAAAGAGTTGTTTATATTGTTTGGCATTATTGTTTAAGTCTCCAGATCCTTTCAGTAAAGTATGCCCCATGTCAGTTCATAAGCCTGGAAGCGTGATCCTATTTTAGCAAAAAGTGATTTTTTGCAGTTTTCCTATTAAAATCGAGTGGTGCCCGGTTGGGGGGGGTGCTATAAAGAAAATAGGGGAAGTTTATTATCAGAAATTTAAAAACTCAAAAGGAGTTTTTAAATTTCTGATTACTATAAAAAACTGTTTATTCCGGTATAACTTCTTTTCTGATTTCCTGCTGAACTATAATTTCAAGCAAATGAGGTGCGATATCCGGTAGTGATTGAAAAACTAATTCCGCCTTCCCTGGTATGGGAATCATGTAAAAAGGAATTTTTTTACCTGTGATATCTGTTACTTTTGTAGATTCCATGATCAGATATCTATTTTTTCCAGCGTTAACATAACCATTTTTAATTTTATTTATTGTTACAAGATTTTTTTCCTTTTCAGTTTTGCCATATCCTGTGCCGGCAAAGAGAGAGCAGATTGCCATGAGCATCATCAGAGTTATCAATGTTTTATTTTTGACAAGAAAAAACATATTTGCTCCTTTTTACCTTTTATCTATCCATGATTTTAAAGTGCTTCTCGGTGTATTGGCAAGATCTACCTCAAAACCGGTAATCTCACTCGTGCTTTTTTGAACAAAAACTGTCCCTTTTTTTGGTGCCTGGTCTCCCAGATGGATAGTGGGCCCTGATGCCAGCCCTTCACCAAGGTCAATGATACCAACAACTTTTTCTTTGGTTTCACTATCTATGACGATGGATTCTCCGGTACCGGTAAATACAGATTTCATATACGGGGTTCCTGTTTTATAATAAAAAGAATATAAAAAGCTTTCTCCTCCAGGTTCACAAAGAGCATTCGCGGGCTTAAAGGTTGACGCAAAAACTATACCTCCGGCTATGGCAGGCTTGGTGATATTTCGCTCCCCTGCGAGGTAAAGATCTTTGTGCCAGCCGTTTTTTTGCTCAGCCGCATCTATTAAGTCGCTAAAATCTCCAAAATAGGTATAATTGCCGGGAATTCCGGTATATACTTCGCCCACGCTGACAATGGTGTATGGATTTGCATCAAACAGATCCGTTGTATCCAGAGGTAATGATGAAGCATAATTATGATAATATCCATCTCCAAAAGCACATCCGCCAAGGGGGGCGCAATTGGCAAATGTATCATGCTCCTTGTTGAAAAAGGGGTCTTTAATTCCATAGAAAGATTGCTGGTCATTGTTAGCTGCGTCACTATCACTGAAATAACGGCCGGTGCCAAAAAACACCCATGCATTTTCTTTTTCATCTACGCTTAAACTGGCAGGAGCGGTAATGGGCCCGGGCGCTTCAAACAGAGTTGACATAAACCATGGGTTCACAGGATCATTGGGATTATCAGAGTAGGAGCCATTGTCCATGTCTCCGTAAATACAGTCTGTGGGGCCGTATCCATAATCACAAAGTCCAGGTGCAGTCCACGGGATTGTTATTTTATACATTGTTCCTTCCCAGGTTTCTCCTGCTCCTGCATCGCTGTCATAGGATTCTCCAATATAGGCAGCATCCACATTATAATTCATATTTTTATCCAGTGATACAGGGGATGCCATGGTTGCTCTGTCATTGATTCCTTCAAAGAGCCAGTCATTTGTTCCGTTCTGATAAGGTTCACCTGTTTTAAGGTCAACAACAAAAACGTGCCCTTTTCTGTCACTTATTCCATCATAATCAGCGGGGCCGGATCCGAATATGGCGAACCATTTTTCACCAACCCTGGCAATGGAAGGATAAGAGGTTGTCAAACCAAGGTCAGTGTCATTATCGGCATTTTCAAAGGGGCTCCCGGGTTTTGCGTATGTTTTTTCCCAAAGAAGCCTGGGATTTCTGGGATCAGTTATATCAAGGCATGTGTATGATGGATAAAAATGTTTTACTGTATCAGCAGTTAGGGGGTTATTGTCAAAGTCCCCCTGGGACCAGATATGTTTTCCTCCCCGGTTTAACCCGATGAGCATAAATGTTCCCCAGTTATCATCAAAATCCGGATCTGTATAGTGGGTGCCATTGCGAAGGATTTTAGCATCAAAAATTTTCGGCTTCAAATCAGCATAATAAACATGGCCATAATCTTTATCAGCAAGCCATTTTAAATGGGGAAGGAGTGTTTGTGGTATATATGCCCACAATTCATCCCCTATATTCTCTGATGTCCCCGGTTTTTGTGTATACTCGATTGTCTCGCTATTAAAAACCCATGAAGTAAATGCGTGGATCATTCCGTCATTTGCACCCACATAAGCCATTGTCTCCCTGTCTTTAAAGGCCTCAAAAAAAGTACGGTAGGATTCATCAGCATAAAGAAGATCATAATTATCCGGAGGGCCTGATAATATCATGGGGGTTGAATAGATTATATCTCCCAGCTTCCAGACCTCACCGTTGATGTTTCTTGTTCTTATTTCAGTATCTCCTGAAAAACCTGTATCATAACCCCTGATAAATTTAACAAGGTTGGAAAATCTGTTATCGGTATTCCCAAGGTATAGCCATGTGTCATCTAAAAGCCCAAGGTAGGGCTTTAAAGTGGCCACGTCCGTTTGAAACCTGATAACTTCACCTGCAGCATCAAAGGGGTCATCTGTTGATTCGTCAACAGTCCCATCATTGTCTTTATCTATAAAGGTAAATATTTTTCTGTTATCAGGGCTTCTTGCGGCCAGAAGTTTCCCTGCATCCCATACAGGGTTGATGTTATCCATACTTTTTAAAATATTTGGGGCAGTATCAAGGTCAGGAAAAGGGTCAGCAGCACTCACATCAAAAACTTTTACCAGTGTTTCATCAGCTGCTGGAAAAAATTTTATTATTTTATCAATGGATGTATCGAGTTTATGGTCCTGATCAGTATCCTCCCTTAAATTTCCTTTTTCGTCCAGCCAGTGGGACTGGAGATAGCCGACCCACCGCGCCTCTTCTGTCCCTGTTGCAACCATAGGCTTAAAATATGCCTGGAGCAGATTTCCGGCACCTCTGCTTGATGTGGATAAAACAGAAACAGCGGTTCCTGAGGTTGCCCTGTTGAGCATAGCGTTTATTGCTTTTAACAGTTCTGCTTCAAGCTTTTTACCATCTGTTGCTTCAAAGTATGTATCCGGCCTTCCGTCCCCATCACGGTCCCATTCCAGCCTGTCTTCGGGGGGATCTGTGTAATCTCCGTCAGGACGGTTGTTCCCGTTCATATCTTCAAACCCCCCGTTTCTCGCAGCATCCATCAGCAGATTTCTGGCATCAGGGTCATCTCCAAAAGCATAAACCGTATATAAAAGAAGATTTTGAACATCGACAATATCACTGCGAAGATCAGTGGTGCGGGCGTAAAGAGCTATATCATCAAGGTAATCGGTGCCCCCTGAACCATAATCACAAGGTGGGTTGTTGTCAGCTTCATCACAGGCTGGCTTGTCGCCATCTACGTCATAATCCTTGAGAAAGTCGGGTACCTTGCTGTCCTTTGTTGATGCTCCGTCTGTGAGGAGGAGGACGAAATTTTTTGCACAGTAAACATAATCACCCACATCACCATCGTAAAGCGGGTCATTGACAGGGTCCATGTCACCAATGGCATCGGTATTATAACCAAGGCCGGTTTCTGGAGCTTCCTGTTTAAAGTACTGCATAGCCACGTAATATGCCTCTGCCAGGGGTGTCCATGTGTTAGCGGGTTTGTTCTGGAGATCTGTAATTAATGATGTCATATTAGTCCCTACTGGGTTGTCAATATAACCTCCTTGCGCGCCGCTTCCTGATCCATTATAAAAAAATTCATTTCCCCATCTGGCAGAATCCCCCACCCTTTGCAGAACACCTGCAGTGGAATAATCTTTGGTTCCAGAGGTAATTTCATACTTGTAAAAAGAATCAGGATCAAACCTTATTTCTTTTTGAACAGCGAGTGTGTAATATGCGATTGCGCCGGAAAAAGGAGTAGAATCATCATCTACATAAATCCTGCCATCTGCCATCCCATAATGATAATCTCCGTCATAGGGGGAAACCGCTGACATGGAAGATGAATCAAAATGTTTGATAAATTTGCGGCCGGATGGATTTTCACCCACGGTTATTTCGTTTCCTCCGCCTGTTCTGGTTTCTACAGGTCCTCCCATGAGTACTTTTCTTAAAATATCCAGCCTTCGCATGGATACCCAGTTAAGCCAGTTGCCATCCCAAAGGTTATTTGCGGTTATATCTGCATCTGCTAGAGAAGTTACTGCTGCACCGGCAAGGGGATTTCCAGCGGAATCAAGCTGATCAAGGGCATAGACTTTCCAATAGCCGCCAGCAGCAGGATCCCCCTCATAATTAATTTTTTTGTATGCATGGTTAAATTTGTTTGTACCATACAGATAAAAATATTTTGGATTAAAAAGGCCATAATATTCCGCAGAATCGACATTTTCTATTTCTATATGAAGAAGAGGAGCTTTTGCGCTGTCTCCATTTCTGGAATATGCCGGACGGCCTGAACCAGGCGAGCCTCCAATGGTATTGAAAATAAAGGTGAGGGAATTTCCCTCTGCCCAGGCAGGTCTGTCTATTATCTCCTGGATGATTGTTTTTATATCAGGAGTCTGGTGTTTTTCATAAAGAGCCACCCATGGATCAACGTCCCAGGTTAGGCTGGCTGCTGTTGTGGGTCTTGCAGTAATATTTTTCGATGTTGCTGTAAATGTTGCAGAATTATCAACATCTTCACCATGTATTGAAAGCTGGATCGTATTTTGGGTGGAGGCATAAATGGAATAGGTGGTAAATTCGATATATGCCCTTGATATGGTCGCACCCCGGGGTATTTTAATATTGTTAAACCTGGTTCCAATTGCCATATCTGAAAAGTTAGTGTCTATATCACGTCCCAGGTCCAGATCCCCGCTGTCATGATATGCATGATATGTATGAGTATCCGGATTACGCTCTTCTGCATCATCAGAACCGCTGGTGACATAAAAATCCATGTCCTGGTAAGGGAGTCCAACAAAAGAATCATTTTGAACAATATTATTGTCTCCTGGCCATGAACCATAGGCATTAAAATTCATACTCCCTGAATTGTCCAGCATTATCAGAATATTAGGTTTTTCCGATTTAAGCATGAGCAATGGGAGGGACGTATAGTCAATCATATTAGGTTCAGCTGCGTAATTCGGCTGGGTTTTTGTTAATGTGAATACAAAGAGTCCCATAAGAAAAAACTTTATCATTTTTTTCATAACTACATACCTCCTGCTACACCTATAACTTTAAGATATACTGCCCCGATATTGGATTGTGCCCCGTCAGGGCCTGTTCCAAAAGAATCGAGACCATAAAAAATTCCATTTAAGGAAGTGCCGGCCCCTTCAGCAGCCGACGCAAATTCTGCGCCTCCTCCGCCAAGATTCACCATTCTTTGACGTTCCACATCAACCTGTACAATATCAGTGCTGCCGAGGAGAAAGCTTATATCAGGGGCAGCATCCCAGGGATTGAATCCGGCAAGTTCTCTGTAAAACGTAGATGCGGGACCGTCGTCATCTGTGCCTAAGTCAAGATAAGTGTAAAGAGAGGGCAGGGCAGGGTTAAGATAAGCCAGGTGGTTGGCAATATTGGGAGTAGCCTTATTGTTTACCGCTTCTGAAATAATTTTTGGTATTGAGTAGATACCACTGTCTGTATTATAAAATGCCATTTTATGGAACTTGTCATTTGCGGCAATCTGTGTTTCAACGGTGGTTGTGTTTAGCGCAAAAATACCTATCACTGTTACTGACATCAGGATTAAAACAACAATAAGTATTAAGGAACCCTTTTCATTGTTAATTATGGAGATGCTTTTTTTCATTGAATGAATCCTTAAAAATTTATGTTCTGGGTTTTATTGAGGATAAAGTTACCAGGCGTGTTCTTCCGTTTTCCACCCATCCCACGTTGACCCGTATGGTCTTTGTGTCGGTGAAGGGAAAATTAACAGCTACGTTCCAGGATATATTATACTGGAATCCTGCCGGACCAGAATATTGCGCAAATCCATCCGAAGCGGCCAAAACATCAAGTCCAAAATTACCACCATCATCATCAATTCCGTCACTATTAAGATCCTGATTAGTTCCATCTCCATTGGTATCATTAATAAGAGGATTAGTATAATTAAGGGTCAAAAGGTTCTCTATCCTGTCCTGGGCAACTGTGGAAGCAACTGTTAATCCGCTGGAAGAAGCATTTCCGCCGATGGCGTGAATCTGCATTGCTGCCACCCCAAGTATTCCTATGGAAAAAATAGTCATGGCGATCATTATTTCAATTAATGTAAAACCCTCTTTATTTATAATTTGTCGATACATATTAATTTAACTCCAGGTTTCTGCATTTTACAGTTGTTACAAGAAGTCTCATTCGGAGGTTGTTATTGGCAGGATCGGCATCAGTAAGTGGATTTATTACCTTATGCCCAACAACATAAGTAAAATTATTAACAAATTTAGAATCCCTCCGGTCTGATTTTGCAAGGAGATATATCCTCACCGCCCGAATATCATCAGGGTTCACATCAGTGCCCAGGGCCTGGCCTCCTATTAAACCGGTGTTTCCAATCCCTGGGCCGTCTGCAGCGTCAATGTCTCCGTCTCCATCAGTGTCAAGATTAATATCAAGGTCATTATCTCCATCAGAATCAGATGCCCAAATAATATTTCCCCCGGCATCTGTATCAAGGTCTCCATTTCCATCTGCATCAAAAGCAAAAGCAAAACCCATGGCTTCTATATTTTGGGCCAGGAGCTGCCTTCCTCCACCAGTATTTCTTCCCAGATCCCAAATGCCATTGGGGGAACTAACAGGAGAGTCGTATATGGAAAATGAAATAGTTTCTACTGGTGCCAGAATGCCGTCGCCATCAAGGTCAGAGCTAAACTGAAGAGCACCGTTTCCGGTGATTGCAGCATCAGCATTATTACTTATATCCCTGGGTGAGATATTGATTATCCCCAGTCCCCCTATATTATCGGGGTCATATCCGGCCATTCTGATCTCATGAGCCATCATATCGATTCCCGCCCTGAGATTCTGCTGCATTTCAACCACCTGTTCCTGTGTTGAATAACTTCTTTGCTGCGATGCAAAAGCAGTATATATCCCCGCCAT
>Ga0190313_1000753_pt1 | contig 18444 bp, 14 predicted proteins | sample 4870071011_MG_FD_169989 | JGI IMG/M metagenome (GOLD analysis project Ga0190313, IMG submission 169989) | Hydrothermal vent sediment bacterial communities from Southern Trench, Guaymas Basin, Mexico - 4870-07-10-11_MG | ecosystem: Environmental > Aquatic > Marine > Hydrothermal vents > Sediment ...
ACCTGCGGATCGCCCAGAGCCTTTTCCAGGTCCGAAAATTTCTTTTCTACAGCTTCCAGTCGTTCTAGCATGGCTGACTTTTTAAACTATTTGCTATTCTTGGATTTTGTAATCCTTATACTTTTTCAGAAACTGCTCCACTCTTCCCGTAGTATCAACAATTTTCTGCTTTCCTGTAAAGAAAGGATGACACTTCGAGCAAACTTCCACCCGAAGCTCTTTCTTGGTAGATCCCGCAACTATTTCATTACCACAAGCACATCGGATAACTGCATCGGTGTGATACTCAGGATGAATGCCTTTTTTCATTTCGTTTTTTCCTCCCAATCGCAGATTTCACCAAGGCAGCGTATTATAATTGGAGACCAGAGTGTTGCAAGTTTTTTCTTATCACACGGTTTATTATTCATCGCTAGCTTAAACCTTGCGCAACAAGCGGAATTAAGGCAAGGTTTCGTCGCTGTGGTTACTACTTTGAATACTGTCACGCGTATGGAATCTGAACATACGGCTAATTAATGGGTAAGGAAATGAAACAACCTTTTCTCGAGAGATATCGGGACATTGTTGAAGATTGGAACCTCTTTTTGGAATTCATCAATCGCCCGCTCGAGCCGGGTGTATGGGTTAATACTCTTAAAACGAGCGTAGCGTCTTTCATGGAGTTCACCAGGGCAATCGGTGTTGATCTAATCCCCGTAAAATGGTGTCCCTTCGCCTTTCGTACCCCAGATTTTAGAAAGATCACCACATCGTGGACACATCTGCTTGGACTATGTCACGTTCACGACATAATATCTATCTTGCCTGTGTTGCTTCTCAACCTCGAACCAGGCGACCTCCTCCTAGACCTCTGTGCAGCCCCCGGCAATAAAACGGCCCTGTCCGCAGTGCTTATGAACAACAAAGGCTTGGTGGTTGCCAACGATGCAGATCGCTTCCGCCTTCAGACAGTAGACCATATGACATCACGTATGGGAACATTAAATGTCGTAACAACTCGCCAGAATGGAGCCAACTTTCCAAAATGCGCCGGCTACTTTGACAGGGTTCTCGTAGATGCACCTTGTAGTTGTGAGGGCACATCTAGGCGAGACCCATCGGTGCTAAGGTGGTGTAGTGAAAAAGTGTCCCAACGCATGAGCATACTTCAAAAAAGGTTACTAGAGAGAGCAGTGAAATTATGTAAGCCTGGAGGACGGATAGTGTATTCAACCTGCACGTATGCACCAGAGGAAAACGAGATGGTCATACAGCACGTATTGGACAATTTCGCTGACGAAGTGCGGGTCATGCCGGTGGATGTCCCCGGCCTGAAATATAGTCGTGGCATTGACAGATGGAAGGGAAATAAATTATCGGAACAGCTCATCAATTGCGCCCGTGTGTGGCCACATCAAAATGACACCGGAGGTTTTTTTGTAGCCGTGCTGGAAAAATTCAATGAATCGGACATCCAAACAACTGCTCCAACGAGCAATGCAGGGCAGTGGGTGAGAGAAAATCCTCACCGATTTCTGAAAGCACTAAAAGACAGATTCGGAATTGATACCTCCTTTTTCGATGATTATGTATTCTACCGAAAGGGTAAAAAGAAAATTAACATAGCATCGCCAAGTTTTTCACACTGGCCCGGAAGGGTGCTGGCGAGATCGGTGGGCATTCCATTTGTTACGACTCAAATAACGCCACCTAAATTGACCACAGGAGCGGCAACCCTTTTTGGGTCACTGGCTGAACGGAATTTTGTGGAGCTGGAGCGTGATTATTTTATGCGATACCTTGAAGGACAAACGGTAGAATTGCAAGATATCGATATTGAAAGGTGTGACAGTTCTGGGCATGTACTTGTTCGTTACAAGGGAATAACTTCCGGATTGGGCATTCTCAAGAAAAACGAACCAGCTGGATATAAACTTCACAGCATGTTTCCCCGCAGATGGTTCAGAGCATACTCAATCAAACACGCGTGAATGCTCATTGGAGGAAATTGTCTATGAGTTCTCACAGACGCTTGTGGCAAATTCATCCACCGGAAAAAACAAGAAATGCCAGGTTACCCAGAGTGTTGGTAATCGGCGCGGGAATGGCGGGCCTTGTTGCGGCCAGGATCCTTCATGACAGTGGATTCCCCGTCATAGTATTGGAAGCTCGCAACCGACCGGGAGGAAGAATATGGACTGATACGAGCACCGGAATCCCCTGCGACCTGGGTGCCACATGGATCCACGGACTTAAGAACAATCCTTTAAAACTCTGGTGCGACCGAATAGGTGTAAGGTATGCAATCTGGCCGAGGCGAGACCCGCTCTTTTACGAACACAAAAGGATCGTTGGGGCCTTTAATCAGTTACTGATTGAACTGGGTCAAAAAGCTTTTAGAGAAAGCATAAAAGCACTTGGAATTATAGCCCGCCTTCACGGACGTCACCTGATCGGCCTGAACGGAGACACCCCTCTTTCCACAATTTTCGCGCAAATACAGAGGGGAAATAATCTCCCGGAACATCTGCGACGCTTTATTTACTGGTGCAAAGGCATAGTGGAGGCTATCGAGGGAGGTCCATTGCAAAACATTAGCTTGCGTGAGTGGAATCCACTGGAATATTGCCAGAAGAGTGCGATTATTCCACAGGGCATGAGTATTTTAATAGACGACGCACTGAATGACCTACAAATTGAATATAATCAAGTTGTTAAAAGAATATTTTATGGAAGTGGTGGAGTACGAGTGGAGACTAACAAAGAAACGTGGGAGGGTGAAGTTGCACTGATAACAGTGCCTCTGGGCGTACTCCAAAGACATACTATAACCTTTGACCCACCCCTTCCTATGGAAAAAATAAAAGCCATCGAAACCATAGGATACGGGAACGGATTCGTACTGGACAAGATCGTAATTCGCTTTCAGAAAAGGTTCTGGACACAAAACGGTGACCGAATGGGTTGGCTTCCGGATTGCGAAGCCAACAGAGGAAAGTTTTCTTTCTGGATTGACCACGACCCTGCAGGTATAGAACCCATACTGGGAGGTTATGCCAGCAGCGACTGGGCAGCTCGGGCAGATGTTGAAAAAAGCGACGACGAGATGTGCCATGCTTCCTGGGAAACGCTTAATGAAATGTTCGGACCCGGCGTGCCGAAACCGGAAAATTACGTGATCAGCCGCTGGTTACAGGACCCTTACGCACGAGGTGCCTACTCATATGGATCTCTCAAAAGCACAAAACACCACAGAGTAATACTCGCCGAACCAGTTATTAACCGATTGTACTTTGCGGGAGAAGCCTGTCATCCCACCCACTACGGTACAGTCCACGGTGCACTTGAAACCGGTGAAAAGGCAGCACAGAAAATACACAATGATTTCTGTGGGTGTAACACTGTAATTGCAACAATGCCATGGCACATGTAATCGCATACGATTACTTAGCAAAGGTGTTCGATTTCACCCAATTACATGTGCCATTTGCTATAGTAACAACGGAAGGAAGTTCAACGTCCGAGCTTTTGATATTTTCAATAATGGAATTGACCTTGCTTTCTAACTCCCTTACAACCTCAGAAACCAACTTCAAGTACTTCAACACCTGCTTGACATGATGGCCGTGAGGCACGTTTTCAGAAGCCCTTTCCAGAAAATCCAGAATTTCCTCAAGAACCTCCTGGTTATCCGGGCTGAACTTACTGTAGGCTAAACGACACCATTCATTTTTCACACTATCAGGAATGTGATTAATCTGAGACCGGATATGCTCGTCTAAACCATACCAGATCGCTCTACGCAACTCCCCGAGCAAATGGTTTATTTCCTCCTTCTCAGAACCCCACAACAGGGAATCTCGACCGAGAAGATCTTTCCACATCGGGAGTATTCGATTATTCAAGATTTCGCTGTTTTTTTCAGGATGAGGATAATGGGCTAACACCTCATTCTGGCTTTTCAACAGCGAACCCAAAACACCTTTAATTTCCTGATCCCCATCAACAACTGCCATCTTCGTAGAAATGAACTCATTCAAACGTTCTATGATTTTTTCCTTGGTGAGCAGGTGAGGTAAACTCTGGGCGATATATTTTTCCCACTGTTCCCTCAAAAAGGCTATTTCTGCATTTACCGCAGAAGATACAAAGGCCAGCTTCATAATTGGATTGCGTAGCTGATCAGCCAGCTCGTTGCAGCTCTCCAGCTTTCGCTTTTCCAGATCTCGCTGAGTCATATAGTACACTTCTCGCAAGTACAAAGACAACAATTCGGAACCTATAAACTTGGACAAGCGCTTTATTAATTTAGTGGACTTGTCACCACGTCGTATTGAATTTGGAAGAAAATGAATCTTTATAACTGCAACAACCGCATAATCTGTATTCTGCCATATCGGCGTTCCGTCCCAACGTTTAGGATACTCAAGATCATCTGACGTCCCGTAAATTTCCTTCTTCTTCACAAGGACTGGTTCCATATGATGGTAATCTTCTATCTCGCCCTTTACCTGCTTTCGTACACTCCGCTCATCTTCTCTCGGGTTATCTGCCGTCCAGCTTTTCTGGCGCTCCACACACCAACCCATCGCTTCCAGAGGTCTTCCCGGCTCGTCACGATACTGCAACCATGTTTTACCTGGATAGTTGTAATCAGAATTCCCAGGCAAGCCCCATCGTATTTCATCAGAACCTTCTACTCGAACGCCCGACGCGACCCTGACAGCACGTAACTCTGGCACAGGACCTATCAAATATATTGTTCCCTTCGTGGCACAATCCAGACACTCGAGAATCGTTTCAATTATTTCCTTACAACTCTTCTCGAGGATCTCTTCTTGAACGATCCTCATCCTCAACCCCTTCCCCCTCATATGAAACTGTAATTCAGGTTCATCCTGAAATATTTCCTAAGTTTGGACCTTTTATAAACCTATCAAACCTTCGTCAAGAACATTGTTAACATATTTAAAAACAAATTTTCGAATGGATTAAAAGCAAGTTTCGTTCCAATCACAACTTGCGATTCCGACCAAAAGTTGATCTTCATCCCGTCAATTCCCGCCCGACCACGTATCCGAGATCAAAGGACTTTATGTTAACTTCCACCAGGTTGGGGGGAAGGAGTTTTTTTATGGTCTGAAAAAATGAATCCTTTTTTAAGGGCAAGCATCCCATACCAGCTACGATGCCTACCATCACGACATTCAGGGATCGCTCGGAACCTGCATCACGGGCAAGACGTAAGGCATCAAGCATAAATGTTTTCGAAACTAAGTCTTTCAAGTGCTTTTCTATTTCCTCAATTTCAGGATAAACTTGACCCCCCTGAGTGACGGTAAAAGGCGGTATAGGAACAGAGTTTACGACTATCACGCTTTCACTGTGACATCTAGATATTCCTCTCAAGGCTTCCAGGGGCTCAAAAGCCAGCATAATATCAGCTTCCCCATCGGAAAGCACAGGACTATATCGTTTTCCCAAAACCACTGAAGTTTCAACGACCCCACCGCGCTGAGCCATACCGTGCACCTCGCTCATCGAAACCCGCAGTCCTTCCAACAAAGCTGTTTCGCCGATGAGCCTTGAAGCCAACAAAACCCCCTGCCCACCTACTCCAACACAAAAAACCCTTACCATATCGTCCATGATCGCTTTACTCCCAAATTGTTCAGAAACTTAGATTACCATCCACATTCCACTAAAACCCTACTTTTTCTTAATTTTCACCGGTTTTATAGAATCACAGATTTGAGCACACACGGTGCAGCCAATACAGAGCAACCTGTTTATACTCACCAAACCATCTTCCCTTACGAAAGCGGGACAGGCCAACTCATCTATGCACCTGCCACATCCATCGCAAGAATCATCAACGACAAAATAAACCATCTGCTTCTTTCGAGTAACCCTCCTCTCCAGCAGAGGACACGGGCTCCTGGATACAACCACATACACACCCGGTTCGTCTATCAATTCCTGCCTTAACACCTCAAAGGTTTTAATAGCTCTACGGACATTTAAAGGATTAACTACTTCCAGTTTCTTCACCCTGCAGGCACCGATCACATTTTCCAATGGGACCTTGGGTTCACACCGACCTTCTTTTGTCATGGACACGCCGGGATGAGGCTGATGGCCTGTCATGGCGGTAGTGGAATTGTCAAGCACGACAAGTAGGATTCTATGATCATTGGCAACGGCATTTATTAAACCAGGAATGCCGGCATGGAAAAAGGTTGAATCACCAATAAAGGCCACAACGGGCTTATCCTGAACGACACTGAAACCTCCGGCCGTGGAAACACTGGACCCCATGCAAATGAGAAAATCTGCCATTTTAAGAGGTGGAAGCAATCCAAGGGTGTAGCATCCGATGTCGGTCGGATAAATAGCATCATCTCCAAAAACTTTCTTAACAGAGTAGTAGGTTGCCCGGTGGGGACAACCTGGACATAAATTTGGTGGCCTGGCAGGAAGCTCCGGAACGGCGAATATTTTCTTTTCCCCAACATTCACATCGAAAGACCGAGCAATAGCCCTTTTGACAATGGGAACATTAAGTTCAAACGCCCTAGGAATCACATCCTTTCCACAAACCACACCCTTCCATCCCACCTTATGTGCGACCCCACGCACGTGCTCTTCGATGTACGGCTCAAGCTCCTCCACAACCAAAAGCTTATTAACCTCTTCGAGGAAACCCCCTATAAATCCGCTGGGGAAAGGGGATGTCATGCCAAGCTTTGCCACTTTTACTTTTCCAATCAGTTCGAGTTCCTCCAGAGCATCGAGTACGTACAGATAAGAAACTCCAGACGTCACAATTCCCCACGATCCGTCTCCTTCCACAAAATTAAGCTCGCTACCTGAAGATTCTTCTTCCATAGCCTTCCACTTGTCTAAAAGTTTAAGACGCAACTGTCGTCCAACCATAGGAACGACAACATACTTCATGGGATCTTTTTTGAACAATCCTGTCGCAGGCTTTATCTCGGCAGGCTTTGATTCGAACATCACCACTCCACGAGTATGGCTAACCCGGGTGGTCGTTCGAAGCAAACAGGGTACGCTGAACTTTTCGGACAACTTAAAAGCTGCTTTGGTCATACTGTAGGCCTCTTGCGGTGTTGCCGGCTCCAGCAATGGCACAAGGGCCATGCGGGCATAAAATCTGTTGTCTTGCTCGTTCTGGCTAGAATGTAGTGATGGATCGTCGGCCGATACGATAACCATACCTGCCCTTACGCCCACATACGCCAAAGTCATAAAGGCGTCTGCTGCTACATTAAGGCCCACATGCTTCATCGCCACGAGACTGCGAATCCCCGAAATGGCTGCGGCTGCAGCAGTCTCAACGGATACCTTCTCATTTACGGCATATTCAACCCGAAGCCCTGCCTCTTTTCTAAGTTCGTAAAAAGTGTCTATAATTTCCGACGAAGGAGTTCCCGGATAGGCGGATACAAAAGCAACGGAACTTTCCAGCGCGCCGCGGACAATCGCCTCGTTGCCAAGCAAAAAAAGCCTCTCACCCTTACCCGCCGTAATCAATTCCCGCATGGCTTGTCTCCTTATTTATGCCTCAACAGCCCTTAACCATTCCTGTTTTTTCTTTTCAAAGAAATCGGTAAACTCTCTGACCAGTTCGACAAAACGGCCGTTTTTTTCTGGAGCTAGCACAACAGCATCTCCAGAAATCTGCTTCCTTCTGAGTTTTTCTTCCGCTTCCTGGCGCAATTCCGTTTCAAGCTGCGAAGTACTTTCGGACTTTTTCCTGCAAAGGGATTCCATATCGCTAACCACGGCTTCTATCTCCGAAACCGGCGCAACTTTCAATGCTTCCAATACCCTGTGGCAGTCGTCCAAACCAGCTCTTTCAAGGAGATGTTTCACGAAGCGCTTCCTCGCTTGATTTCGATGCTCTGACGGTATTGCATCAAGGGCTTTGACTAAATCAATTAGCTCCATCTGACCATCTAAGAACTTCTGAACATAGCCGGGGATCTTCTCTAGATATCCCTCTGCCTGCATCTGCTTCTTTTCTTCTTCCGACATTACCAAATGTTTTGTTCTTTCCAAAGCAAGTTCCAGAGTACTTTTAATTTCGGCCATTTTTTCACCTTCTTGAACCAGATTCAAATCGACTTCATAATGATTACAAAAACCAACGAATGGGTTTTTATTTTGCCCCTGCGAGACTTACTGAATCAAGGCATAAAATTCAAGAACAACCGGGCAACTCGTGCAGAACTTTCAGGGCTGCCTTGCAAATGCCCGGGATAAAAGGTATAGAGATTTTTGAAACTCTAAGCTGTAAGCTTGTTTTTGGAAGAAGGAGAGCCCCTTGAAGAAGCATCCAATTATCTTTGTGGGAGCCGGCCCGGGAGATCCTGAGCTTATTACGGTAAAAGGCAAACGGGCAATTGAAGAGGCAGATATTGTTGTTTACGCCGGTTCTCTGGTTGCTCCTGAAATGCTCAAATGGGCAAATCCACGGGCTCAAAAGTATGATAGCTCAGGCATGACCCTGGAAGAAACCCACAGGGTTCTGGCACAAGGATATCACAATGGTCACCGGGTAGTTCGCTTACATTCTGGAGATCCATCGCTGTATGGGGCAGTTTATGAACAAATGGTGAAACTCGCCGCCGATGACATACCATACGAAGTGGTACCAGGTGTATCTGCAGTTTTTGCGGCAGCAGCTAAGTTGAAAAGGGAACTCACAGTTCCAGAAGTTTCCCAAACGTTGATTATTACTAGGAAAGCAGGGAGGACACCCGTACCAGAACGAGAATCTTTGGCTTCGCTCGCTGCTCACAGAACAACCATTGCGCTCTATCTGAGCGTGGCAAACATAGATGAAGTCGTAAATGACCTACTGACGGCCTATTCCCCGGATACACCTGTTGTGGTTGCCTACAGGGTTAGTTGGCCGGACGAGCAATTCGTGTTTGGTACACTAGAAAATATAGCCCAGGAGGTAAAAAAGCTGGGCATACGACGGCAAGCTCTTATTCTCACCGGCCCAGCATTTTCTGACACCTCCAAGGAAAAACGATCTAAACTGTATGACAAAAAGTTTTCACATGGCTTCCGAAAATCGGATCTTCACCTGTAGGCCGGAGGAACACCCATCAGTTGCAGTATTTGCCCTGACATCTCCAGCGTTCAATTTAGCCAAACGCATTCAATCCCAAATTCCCAATGTAATCTGTTACGTTAGCGAAAAAATTTTGTACAACACCGAAGAAGCATTGATTAACAGTGTACAGGCAATCCCGTTTAAAAATATCGGGGAAGGTATCGGCAAAGCTTGGAATGAAAAATTTTCCGTAATCGTGTGCATTATGGCAACCGGAATTGTGGTGCGATCCATTGCCCCTCTGATAAAGGATAAAAGAACCGATCCAGCCGTACTGGTTATCGACGAAGCGGGGGCTTTTGTCATAAGCTTGCTGGCCGGACACATTGGTGGAGCAAACTACTGGGCAAGACGCATCGCCTCAGCAATCGGAGCTATCCCTGTTATAACAACAGCGTCAGACGTGAGGGGCAAGCCAGCCTTGGACGTTATGGCACTGCAAAAGGGATGCACTATTATTGAATCACAGAAGGGCTACGGATCGCTTGCCTGTGTTATGCGAAGACTTTTGGATGGTGAAAAAGTACACCTATATGATCCAGAAAGCTTGGTACTCCATGAGCTTGTTAAACATTATCCGTCCATCTCCCCTCTCCTGACCTCTGAAGCCCTGTCGGACAAACAAAGTCCTGGAATATGGGTCTCAGAAAAGATATGTCCTCACCCAAATTGGGTGGTCATCGTCCCCAGAAATCTGATAGTCGGCGTTGGATGCAACAGGGGAACAGAAGCCCAGGAAATAATCGACTTGATTACAAGGGTTTTCGATTCAGCGAAAATGATGACCGAGGCCATTAGGTGTATTGTCTCAATAGATATAAAATCCGATGAACCTGGACTTGCTCAAGCAGCGCGTTACTTCGGCTGCCCTCTCTTTTTCCAAAAGCAGGCAAAATTGGCAAACGTCAGAGTTCCCAATCCATCTGACGAAGTAAAAAAACATATAGGAGTTACAAGCGTATGCGAAGCAGCAGCATTGACATTTCATCCCAAGGCTCAACTCGTAATTCCGAAACGAAAAACCAGAAACGTGACAGTGGCGGTGGCAAAGGTGCCGTTTCACTGATCAGCATAGGACCGGGCAACCCACAGTTTATACCAGGAAAGGCATTGGAAGCGCTCAAATCAAGTGATTACATAGTCGGATACACGAAGTATGTTGAACTAATCAAACCACTATTTCCCGAAAAGTCTTATATCGCAAAGGGAATGCGGCAAGAACTAGATCGGTGCAGGATAGCCGTTCGGCTGGCAAGAGATGGTAACAGGGTTGCGGTAATCTCCAGCGGAGATGTCGGTATATACGGCATGGCTGGGGCATTGTTCGATTACTGCCGGATTGAAAACGTGCCTATAGCTTCACCAGAAGGCGTAAAAGGTGAGGAATTGATTATCGAGGTTATCCCAGGAGTATCGGCGTTGAACGCGGCGGCTTCTATCCTCGGTGCACCGCTTGGTCATGATTTCGCCGTTATAAGTTTAAGTGACCATTTAACCCCATGGCAAACTATCAAGACAAGACTTGACGCTGCAGCAAAGGCAGACTTTGTCATCGTAATTTTCAACCCCAGAAGCAAATCTAGACCATACATTCTAAAAAAAGCCATACATGTAATAGAAAAACATCTCGAACCCACTCGGCCTGTAGGAATAGTCAAGAGGGCTACCCGACAAGGACAGGAAAGGATAATAACGAGCATCTCTGCCATTCCATATATTGAAGTAGACATGCAAACTATTATAATTATTGGGAATAGATCGACTTACGTGTGGAATAACTGGATGATTACTCCCAGAGGTTACGAAGAAAAATACTATGGCGTGGATGCTCGAGAAACTTTGTAAAGCTTGCACAAGGCCGTTGCAACTTAAAATATTCATTCAAAGATGTGCGTCTTTTTTGATGCTATGCTTCCTGTGCTTCTCTTGCTCTTCTTCGGTCACAAAGGTAGGTTTCGTGGCAACCCTTTCAGGCAAATACTCAGATCTGGGAGTTGAAGCTAGAAATGGAGTAATGCTGGCTGTTAAAGAAATTAACTGCTCTGGAAAAACGAACACGAAAAAGCTCAAGGTAGTTTATAAAAATGCAGAAGCAGATCCTCACGTGGCGATAGCCAAATTGAGGGAACTCAAAGCCAGCGGAATAAACATTGTTATAGGTCCAACCTTGAGTACCCTGGCGGTGCCAATAGTGAAATGGGCTAATGAAAACGGTGTTATATTGCTAAGTCCAACGGTTTCAACGTCACAACTTACGGGAAAAAAAGACAACTTCTTTCGCATAATACCCGACACCAGCACAAAGGCTAAAAAGCTGGGCAAATACGTTAAAAATTCGTTTCATGTATCTAAAATATGCGCATTTTTGGACATCGGAAACGAGGAATACACTCTCGACTTTCTTAATAGCTTTCTTTCTGTTTTTGATTTGAAGCCCAATGAATTAGAATGTCTTATAAAATACAATTTCGAGCACTCCACGGTAGCCAATTTTACTGGCCTTCACCTCATTATGAATCACGCTCCGGATCTAGTGGTTATAGCAACGCCAGCAATTGATGCAGCTATAATAACACAGTTAGTGCGCAATTTTAATCCCAATGCAATTATATGCGCAAATAATTGGGCAAAAACGGAAGAATTCATACTAAACGTCGGCCCCTCCATGAATCGAATATTTTTCGAAGACATAGATCCCTGTGTAGTTTCCGAAGCTATCTCGGAATTTAAAAAGAAATACTTCAAAAGCTATGGCCAGTTACCTAGCTTCGCTGCAATGCAGGGCTACGATTCCGTCAAAGTGCTTTACAGAGCTTTAAAAATATCGCAAGAAAATAACGAACCCCTTAGGAAGACGCTAACGGAAATACGTGATTTCCCCGGAATTCTATCACCGATATCCATTGATGAATATGGAGATTGTAAAAGACCTACTTACATATGTACAATTGAAAACGGTCAATTTATACCCCTGAGCAGGCAAAAATGAGATCAAAATCACAAAATACCCTACCGCTGGCAACCATCGTCAAAAAACGTCTGGTTAAAAGCATCTTTATACCACTCTTGCTTTTTGCTGTAATAATAAACACAGTTCTACTGACTCTGTTAGTTGAAGAAGCAATAAAAGACAACCAATTTCTGGCCCAAATTGGATGTGTTGCACTGGACAAGTATTTTGATACTGCATTTCGTATTGCAAAAAATTTTGCGTCAGAATACGAAAACGTGCCAGGGAAATCGGTTACAACTTTCCGCAAAATTTTGGAAATCGACCCGGTTTTTAATAACTTCTTTATCGTACAGGACAATAAAGCCATAGAAATATTTCCAACTTTGAACTACGGAGCTATCAGATACGCAGCCAATAAAATAGCAGAAAATCTAATTAATTCAAGTTCGAAAGTCAAACAGATTATAACCCCTCCTTTCTACTCAGCCTACTCAAATAAGGTCAGTGTAGCTTTGGCTTATTTTGTTTCTAAAGATTCTTACGCTATAGGTGAATTAAATCTAACAAAATTTCTCATCGACAAAATCTTCCTTTCAAAATTAGAAGGCACTACCACGATGTTTATAGTAGATAGATATGGAAACTTTATAATTCATCCCAACCCTAAGCTCGTGGCAGAGAGAAGGAATATCGGTGATGAAAACTGGTTTATCAAAGCACGCCATAATGAGCATTTTTCGGGAATTGTTCATTCACATGGCCACTGGCAAATAGTGAGTACTATACTAAACCCTAATTCAAGCTGGTTTTTTGTGGTAACCACAAATTTAATAGCTGCATTAACACCTTTTGCATACTGGATACTGATCATGACCGGTATCTTTCTTGTCTTCTGTGTGTGGACTTTTTACACGATCAGAAAAGAGATGTCGTCCAGTGTGATATCTCCTATTGAACAATTGCAAACCCTATTGCAAAGAATAGAAGAGCTTCCAGAAGTTCCCTCCGAAGTATATACACAATTGGCCACGCAACAGGGGCCTATTGAAGAAATAGAATCCTTCCGAAAAACCTTTCTGAATACCTTCGGCTGGATCCTCAACCAGGAAGATTCCCTAAAGGAAAGTAGCTTGCGATTCCAAACGCTACTTCATAATATCCCGGTAGCAGTACTTATATTCCAGGACAATCACTTCATATATGCCAACAAAGTAGCAGAGCAAATTTCCGGTTTTAAGCAAGAGGCACTCGTGAAAACTCCCTGCTGGGAACTCATACACCCTGATCACCAAGAAGAATTTATGCATATGATCCAGATGAGACAACAGGAACTAAGACCCGCCATGCAGTATCCGGAGTTACCAATCATCACAAAAAGCGGTCAGATAAAATGGCTGCAAACAACGGTTGGTTCTATTGTTGTGAACGGCCGCCCGGCTGGTATTGTAATGGCCACAGACATAACGGAGCAAAGGAAAGCCGAGCAAGAAAAAAAGGAGATGGAAAAGAAATTTCAATACTTGCAACGAATGGAAGCATTGGGAATCCTAGCAGCGGGTGTAGCTCATGAGTTTAACAACATCCTGCATGGCATTGGACTGAACATTGAGATGCTTCGCTTTACCGGTGTTTGCCCTGCCGAAGCAGACAAGTATCTAAACACCATGGAACACCTTAAAAAAAGAGCGTCAATGCTTGTCGAAGCTCTGTTAACCTTCACTCGCAAAAAACAATCTTCAAAGCGGCTCATACATGCGCATTCGGAAATCCAGAGGGTGATAACTATATATTCAGAAACACTGCCGAAAACTATCGAGGTAAAAACTAATCTTAAAGCCACTTCTGACACGATTGAAGCAGAAGAGGGACAAATAGAGCATATCATTATGAACCTGATAACAAATGCGAGGGATGCTATAGGAAACGAGTTCGGGACAATTTCAGTGGAAACCGAAACGGTTATAATTGACGAACCAGAAAAGCTGAAACTCCCCCAAAAAGGCAAATACATGAAAATCAAGGTAAGCGATACGGGTGAGGGGATACCGGAAGAAATTATGTCTAAGATTTTCGATCCCTTTTTCACAACCAAAGAAATTGGCAAAGGCACCGGTCTTGGACTCTCTATGGTTCTTGGCATAGTGAAAAGTCTAGGCGGTTCGATATTTTGTGATAGTGCGGTTCAAAGTGGAACAACCGTCAATGTGCTGTTGCCGCTGGTAGAAATAACAAAACAATCCACAAGGAGCCAAAAATCTGAACTCGAAAAAACGATGATCACCCAGGATGCTCTACCAACACCACCAAGGAGTTTAGAAAAACCAAGGATACTAATCATTGAAGACGAAGAGATACTGGCCTCACTTATTCAAGAATGCCTGCAAAAAGAAGGGTACGAAGCCAGCACATTTAATACCCCCGAAAAAGCCATTGAACACCTGGGATCAATAAAGAGAACTCCTGACGTGGTCATTATGGACCTCGGCCTTCCGGGCATAGGAGGCGAAGCATGTCTTGAACATATACGCAAGATGTACCCTACTCTGCCTGTAATCGTAATAAGCGGCTACCTTGACCACAAAATACTAAAGCACCCTGAGAAATACGGAGTTAAAGCTTGCTTATCCAAGCCTTTTAGCACGCAACAGCTTCTACAAACATTGAATGAAATATTAGCCAAATAATAGCGAAGTACTTTACCCCCTTTTTTCGAAGTATCTACGGGCGCGTCCTAGGGCCATTAACGGGAAATAATGGCGGTACATGTTGTAATTAATCATAAACCCTCTGCCTAATTCTATCCCCTGATCAAGGGTTTCATCAAAACCGCCGGATGTAATTCTGCCGCCGTGCCCATAACCGGGAAAACCGGTAGCAGTGTACTGAGGCTCATCCCATGTTCCATCTTTCTGACATTTAATAAGAAATCTTATCCCCCTCTCGATGGCATCATTGTAATCTTCATTTTCCACAGACATCAACCCAAGGAGTGCCCATGCCGTCTGAGACGGCGTACTTTCACCTACACCTCGCAATCGCTTGTCCATGTACGAGGCCGGTGTCTCACCCCAACCACCATCTTCATTCTGATGTTGTACAAGCCATTTGGCAGCCCTGCGCACATAGGGCTGACTCATATTTTCACCAATCGCCCTTAAGGCCTGAAGTACTGCCGAAGTACCGTAAATATAGTTCACTCCCCAGCGTCCAAACCAGCTACCATCTTCTTCTTGTTCTGAACGAATGTACCTTAAAGCCTTCGCCACACTCGGATCACGCCGTGTGTAGCCCAGATAAGCCAAAGCCTCCACCACGTGAGCCGTGACATCAACACTAGGAGGATCAAGCACTTCACCAAAATCACAAAATGGAATTTTTGTTACCAGAAGATTCATATTATCCTTATCAAAAGCTCCCCAGCCTCCATTGGACGATTGCATGCGTCTCATCCACTTCTCCGCCCTAGCAAGTGCCCGAGATATCTGTCGAGAATCCCCATCAAGCTTTTTAAGAACCCTGGCCAGGACCGTCATTGCGACAGCCGTATCATCAACATCAGGGTAATACCTATTGGCCATTTCAAAAGGCCATCCTCCAGACTCTACACCCCTCACTTTCACCGACCAATCACCGTAGCAATCAAGAATCTGCTGTTCAAGCAACCAATCCAGGGCTTTTTGTAACATCCTGGATGAATTCACATCCTCGCCACAATCCAAAAGGGCAACCATCGTTAGCACAGTATCCCACACAGGAGAGTTGCTAGCCTGAATGTGAAGGGAATCCCCAACCCAGTAAGACCAGTGCGGAGCGTCCAGCGCTTCCAGTCCCCTTTTCATTATGGGATGATCCAGATCGTAGCCTTCATTATAAAGAGCCATCAAACCATAAACCCAGGGAGGTTGAATGCCTCCCCAAGCGCCGTCTGCTTCCTGTCTGCGAATAATCCACTCAATGCAAAGTTTAATGGCCGTTTCTCGCCCTGGGTGGAAAGGAAAAGTCACATATCGATTCATCAGCCAATCAGCCCAGTAAAAAAGGCTGTCCCATGAGAAAAAATTCTTTGGGCGATCGAGTTTGGGCCTCACAGATCTACGACCTTCGGGAAATAATTCGTCAAGGCGACAGTTTTCGGGCAGGGGCTTTGCCGGCCTTCTAGCCGACAAGACTGTCAGCGGCACAATGGTTGCCCTGGCCCAAGAGGCAAATTCGTAAATGCTAAAGGGCAACCACCCAGGTAGGAAAATTATTTCAGGCGGCAAGGTTGGAGTGGATTCCCAGGGCCATTCTCCTATAAGAGCAAGCCAATATTGAGTAAATACCCTAACACTATTTATGCCCCCGTGACGAAAAATCCACTCCCGAGCTGCCTTTAGTGCTTCATGCTCTGCAGGGAATCCTGCACACCTGAGAGCAGCGTAACATTCCACCGTCGTATTTATATCACCCCGCGGAGCATTATAGTAGACCTCCCACGACCCGTCAGACCGCTGGCTTTTCAAAATCGCATTAACCAGCCCCCTTTTTTTTGCTTGATCATCAATGCCGAGGAAATGAAAAGCCAAAAGCCATTCCGCTTCCATGCAAGCGTTAGACTCAAGCCATCCCATCCAGTAGCCCTCAGGTTTTTGATTCTCTCTGAGCCACTCCACCGCCTCGGCAATGCTTCGATCTAAGCTACTCATATGTTCCACCACCTGACAACTAACTATTGCCATCTTTTTCCTTCTCCTCCCCTTTATCGACGGGCGTTCTTGCCAGCGCACCGCACATAAGAATTTTAACGACATTGTCAAGATACCACTTGTCAAGCTCTTCTGGAGATCTTCCTATTCTCTCAATAAGCTTCATCAGATTTGGTCTATACTGCCACCAAAAAAGTGAGGCCGCTTCAACCAGAAGAGTGAGCACTGTGGCATCAACGTCGGAACGCAGAAAACCCTTGCCCTGTGCTTCAACAATCTCCGAGGACAAAGATTCAATAGCTTCCACCTCGCCCGGCCAAAGATCGGTATCACCCTCAAGACAGGCCCAGCAACTGAGGCGCATTATGGTCTCATTATCACGCACAAACCAGAAAAATGTCTCAACACCTTCAGCAAAAAAATGGGGATGTTGAGGAATTTTTTGAGTCCTGCTGAGCCACCTGTGCCAAAACCGCTCTATCGCCTGCTTTTTGACCTCTTCATAAAGTCCATGCTTACTTCCAAAGTAGTGATGGATTAATGATTGTGAGACCCCCGAAGCATCCGAAATATCCCTCATCGACACTCCGGAAAATCCCCGCTCCGAGAAGAGCTTCTCAGCAGCTTCCAGTATCGCCTGCTTACTCCCCTCAGGATCTCTTGACTTTACTTTTTCTGTTAACACCAGCTCCCCCACACTCATTTTTACTGATCGACCAATCAATACATAAGTCCATCACAAAAATCAACCCCCAAGTGGGGGTCATTGGCAAAACCATCTTTCTCTGCATATAGGAATGGATTTGACGTCTTTCAAAGTCCCCATCAATATGGCCATAAACTGCTTGTCGCTTACAGAATCAAATTGATAGTTGTTTTGTTTAAGCATCATGAGTTAAAATTTTTAAAACAATAATTTGCAAAAATAGGGGAAAAGAATCATGATTCGCGAACGAGCAGTGGTGCAAGAATTGACTGCTCCTGATAGAGCGCTAGTTCAGGTAAAACGGACTGAGGCATGCGCCGGCTGTGCTGCACGAGGCATGTGTCATGCTCTGGGTGGTCAAAGTAAGGATGTAGTTGTTGAGGTGCTCAACGACAAAACTAATGTAAAACCGGGTGACATAGTGGAAATATCTATACCATCTAGCTCCTTCCTAAAAAGCATGTCAGTAATATACATGATTCCCGTGATGGCCTTAATGGCAGGTCTATTTATTGGGATATATATTGCGAAAAACTTTTGCCACATCGATCCCTCGATTGGTGGCTTATTGGGTTCAGTTGTCGGAGTGAGCATAGCCTTTGCTTTTGCTCGCTGGTATGATAGGAAGGCTCACAACAAACCGGAATACTGGCCTAAAATAACAAGGGTAATAGAAAATAACAACGAATCAGCCTCGAGTACAATTAGCCGTGATTTTCCAGAATAATTCGCCTAAATCTTACCAATAGTATTGTTGAAAAGCTGGGTAAAGGGCGGAGTAATTGACTCGAGGAGGTTGTTTGATGAAAAAACTGGGTAAGAGGAACGCAAATGAAATAAACCTCCCGCTTGATGTGTATTGGAACGACTTTGTGAGCCTGTTCGAAAAAACGGATTAGAAGGATGGCAGCAGGTGTATTTTATGCGCAATTGAGGCGGGCATAGAGGGGTCTGGTATCTTTGCGAAGGT
>Ga0190313_1000754_pt1 | contig 18407 bp, 11 predicted proteins | sample 4870071011_MG_FD_169989 | JGI IMG/M metagenome (GOLD analysis project Ga0190313, IMG submission 169989) | Hydrothermal vent sediment bacterial communities from Southern Trench, Guaymas Basin, Mexico - 4870-07-10-11_MG | ecosystem: Environmental > Aquatic > Marine > Hydrothermal vents > Sediment ...
ACACGTCAGTGTTCCTTGAACGAATCCGGGCGAGCCCACCAATTACCCTATTGCTTATATTACCCGTGCAAGCCCGGATGAGACAGAGGAACACGTCAGTGTTCCTTGAACGAATCCGGGCGAGCCCACCAATTACCCTATTGCTTATATTACCCGTGCAAGCCCGGATGAGACAGAGGAACACGTCAGTGTTCCTTGAACGAATCCGGGCGAGCCCGATTTTCATGACATTGAAAGCCGGCGGTGTTCCGTAAAGGTTATAAACCATGTCTTTCTTTTTTATGTTGGTGTGCTGGTGCGCTGGCCTTGTGCCGGCGGCGGAGACCGGCGTCATGGAAACATCGGTGTGCGATATGCTGGAGAACGGAGTTGCGCTGTCACGGATGGACATGGAAGGTGTGGTGACAGAAACAGGATGTTGGAAAGGTCTGAGTCTGTGTCATGGGGAGTGTTTTTCAGGGATCTTAACCCGAAGTGTGTGAATCTGTAGGTATCACGCTCCAGAGATGGAGAAGAAAAAGGAGGTGAGACAAGATGACAGAGAACGAGGAAAACACGGTGTTCGTGGGAAAAAAACCGACGATGAACTATGTCCTCGCCGCGGTGACCCAGTTTAACTCCGGGTCCGATGAGGTCATAATCAAGGCGAGGGGCAAGTCCATCAGCAAAGCAGTAGACGTAGCGGAAATCATCCGCAACAGGTTTGAGAAAAACGCCAAACCATACAAGATAGAGATTTCCACTGAACAGCTGACAGGCGAGGATGGCAGGACCACGAACGTCTCTTCCATAGAGATATACCTCAGGAGAGAGGCATAGGACGGAGACGGATCTGGTTCTGAAAAACCCTCTTCCTGTTTTTTGCTTTAATTTATTTTTTCATATCCTTATCTGTGTATCTGTCTTGTTTTCTAATTGTTCCTGTATGGGAAAAAGTGAGTAAATAAAAAAGTGGAGGAAGGGTGTTAAAGGGTTTTGTGTTAGGGTGTTCATGGGCTTCGCTAGGTGTTCTCAGAATTCGTCTGTTTTTTCCTGCTCAGGTTTTTTCTGCGGCTGTTGCTCCAGTGGCTGCTGTGGCGGCTGCTGCGGCGGATACTGCTGTGGCGGATACTGCTGGTACTGTGGTTGAACCGAATACTGGGCAGGCGGCTGCTGCGGCGGCGTCTGGGGCGGATATGGCTGCTGGGCGTACTGTTGTGGTGGTTGCTGGTACTGTGCCTGGGGTGGCTGCTGGGGCGGTTGCTGCGGCGGATACTGCTGTGGCGGATACTGCTGGTACTGTGGTTGAGCCGAATACTGGGCAGGCGGCTGCTGCGGCGGCGTCTGGGGCGGATATGGCTGCTGGGGTGGATAGCCGGGTGGTGCCTGCGGCGGGTGTCCTGGCGCTGGCTGTTGATATCCGGGGTACTGCTGTGTTGGGTACTGGGCGTATGGTGGCGGCATCTGTGCCATGGCCTTTTTCTTCTTCTTGCTGCGGAGTACGAGGGCCACGGCCACTATTGCTCCAACGACTGCGACCACGATGAGGATTATCATCCACGTGTCCAGGCGGAGCGGCATCTTCTGTATCTCTTTCATTCCCTCCTCGGCCTGTGTCTCTGTCATCGGTTCAAGGGCGAAGGTTGTGGTCCCTGTGCCACTGGTTGTTCCACCGGTTGTTCCACCGGTGGGTGCGGGGGAGAGAGGCATGTTGAAGCGCTGGCTGACGATGAATCCCTCATCCGGTGAGTAGAGGAGTTCCGCCGGTTCTGAGCCAACAGCGAAAGTGGAGTAGCCGTAGTAATAGTCGTCGTAGTAGTCGTATGTGTCGTAATATGGGATTATTACGTATACTTCAACTGTTCTGCCGTCCGGGAGTTTAACCGTGTCGGTGCCTGTGCACTGGAGGCTGAACGAAACAGGCACTGTTGTCGTTGGGAGGGTTGTTTCTCCGCTGTAGGGCAGGGTTATGTTGAACTCGTTTTCAAGCTCTTTTTCCATCTCGGGCGGGAGACCCTTTATGTCCAGGCTGCCGCTAACTTTTCCGCTCATTGTGGCCGTGGAGTCAACATACCATGTTTCTCCCACTTCTATGGGGAAATCAAAGACGTCCAGGGGCGGGTCATATGTGATTTTGTATTCCACGGTGATTGAGCCGTCTATTGACACGTCCAGGCTTTTTGTTTCCACCTTCCCTTCGTATGTGTTGGGATCGTATTTTTCTTCTGGGTATGTGCCTTTGTAGTGTGCTTTGACTTCCATCGTGGCCTTTACGTTGATTTCTTTTATTGCGAGGGACTCTTTTTCCACCTTTGCGTCGCCCTGGATGTCCAGGGACCAGTCAAAGTATCCCTTGCCGGATATAGATATCTTCTCTCCGTCCATGTCTCCGCTTGCGGAGTAGCTGCCGGATACGTGCAGGCCTGCGCCTATGTGTGCATGGAGGTTGTACTCGGTTGCGGAGACATCTGTGACCTTGTACACCTCGTAGAGCCCGGTTTCTCCATCTATATCTGCGTCAAAGCTTACTCCCCCAGCATGAGCCTCCTGTTTGAGCGCGTCAAGGATGGGGTTGAACTGCTGTCCGAGGTCCATTTTTCCACCCATCGCCCATGTTTTTCCTTCAGTCCACTGCGGCACGTTTGCCTGGGCGGACGAGTTTGATGGTATCGTTCCCAGAAAGATTGTCCCGACCAGCAAAATGCTCAACAGAGCGGTTGTTTTTTTCATTTTTCTCATACTTTTTCCCTCCGGCGTGTTTTTATGGTATCTTTACATTGTTATGGAAAGAGTGGTGTGTGGTATATATACCTTTCTAATCTTTGTTTTTCAGAGACGCCTCGTTTTCCGGAATGCGGCCTGTATGGCGATGAAAATAACCCCCCATACAAACATGCCTCCAAGGTAGGGGAGGTAGTCGGCGGCTACTGGTCTGTGCAGCAGAAGGATGCGGGCTGTTTCTGTGAACATGGTGAGCGGGGACACGTATGCTATTTTTTTGAGCCAGGGTGGGAAGAGGAGGGGAAAGGTGGATGCCATTGTTAAAAAGAGGAGGGGCAGGTATATGAGCGTGGAGAAGAAGATGGCCGTGGTGCGGCTGTCCGCGAGCCCACCAGCGGCTGTCCCGAGGGCTGCCATTGAAAAGGCGCCCATGGCTGTTGCGAGGGCAAAAAATGCATAGTTGAGCGACGGGGGTCTGGCCTGGAAGAGGTAGAGGCCGGCAAACGCTGTGATGGCCACGCCGGCGATGGCCAGGACCATTTCTGGCAGGGTTACTGCCGTGGTCAGGTGGAGGGGTGCCGCGCTGTCCGGGTGTTTTTTCCGGTAGTGGAGCTGTAGCATTCTGAGGAGGCCGCGCTCCCTGTAGGAGGACATGGCCGTCGCACCACCGTATATGCCTATCTGTGACACTGCTATGGCTATTGACATGGGTAGCAGGGCGTCCCTGTACCCCCATCCCTCGGTGACGGGGATTTTTTTTATTTCCACTGGCCCCGAGGTTTTTTCTCCGGTTATACGGCTGTTGATCTCAGCCTCTGCGCCCGCGAGGACCGCCTCAACTATTTTTTCTGGCGTCCTGTCCCCTCCGCGGTAGTAGACGGTGAAAACCATTGTCTCGTTTGTTTCCGGGCTGGAGGATATGTTGAGCCATTTCTGCTCTGTGCCGTTGGGTATGACCAGCACCACCTCCACTTTTCCTCTCTCAAGTAGAGAGAAGGCCTCATCAACTGTGTCCACTTTTTCCACTTCTGCTCCGCCCACGCTGGCAAGTGCGTCTGCTATGAACCGGGACGTGGGTGTGCGGTCCATGTCCACTACTGCCACAGAGACGTGGAGTGTTGTGAGGGAGTGGAATATAGCGAAAAATACAAGTGTTATGAGCAGGGGGGTTGTGAGCATCACGGCCAGCGCTTTTTTCTGTCTTATCCTTTCGCGGAAAAAGGTGTGCGTCAGCAGGGCCATGTCTCTGAGAGATGCTAGTGTGGGTTTTTTTGTGGGTTTTTTTGTTGTCCCGGTGGCTCTGGCCGCCCCGGGTGCCGCAGGGGCTGTCACCTGCTACCACCCCCCACACCTCTTTTTTCCATGTGTGTGCCGTCCGGAGGGGCGTTCAGAGGGGTGGCGCTCACGGGGAGGCCTGTTTCCCGTTCTATCTTGGTCATCTCTTTTTTCACCACGTCCCTGAGGTCTGTTTTTCTCAATAAAACGGTCTCTGCTCCTGGTATGCTGAGGATCTCCCTGGTCTCGCTCATGCTGTGTGGAGAGTATACTCTGAGCAGGGGGGTCGTGGGCGTGGGGATGTCTGGCTTTGCGCGCTCGCTCTGGGTGAAAGCCGCTGGTTGCCCCGTGACTGAAAAGCCCTCTCTGGTAAGAAACGCTTTGATGTCTCTGGCCGTTTCCGGGCTGTCACACCTGACCTCGGCGTATGTGGGGTACTGGAAGAATCTGTCCATGTTATCAACAGTGACGAACATGGTCTGGGCGCCGTTTTTGAGAAACAGGAGCGATGAGGCTCTTGCCACCAGCTCGCTGTCGTGGGTGGATGCCACAACCGTCCCCCCGGCCGCGATGTGTTTTTCAATTTCGCCTATGAACCAGTCCCTGGCGGTGGCGTCCAGGTGGAGGGTTGGTTCGTCCAGGAACAGGATGTCCGGGCTGTGGAAGAGTGCGAGAAACAGCTGGAACGCTGTCTGTTTCCCGGATGAGAGGGTTTTGTATGGGAGGTCAAGCACGGGTGCCAGCGGGGTTTCTCCGGCCTTTTCCAGTGCTGTTGCCATGTCACAGCCCCGGGAGCCATGGAGGGATGAGAAGAAGGTGATCTGCTCTCTGATCGTCAGGTTCTGGAAGGGGCGCATTTCCGGGAAAAACACTCCTATGCTGGGGGCGTGGTCTCCGCGGCCTCCCTTTCTTCCCCCATCTTTGGCATTGCCGCCGATGGATATGTTCCCGCTGGAAGATGGGTGCTGTGGGTGGTATCCGAGGAGGGATTCAAGCAGGGTGGTCTTTCCGCCGCCGTTTGGTCCGCATACGACAAGCATCTCCCCTCTCCTGACATGGAAGCGGAGGGGGCCCAGGATGAAACCCTCTTTTCTCTGGAATATCACGCCATCAACAGATACCGCCGTTTCGGCCATGGTTTCATACCTGTCTCCCATCTTATCCAACCTGTACCGCTGCCCCATATCTCTATCTGACCCTGCTGCCGGGTTTTATTGGTCTGTCTGTGGTTATGCGGACGCCGTCTTCTGTTTCCATGAACACTCTTTCTCCGCCGGCCGTTTTTATGGCGCCGAAAACCCGTTCGCCGTCTCTTTCCGGGTCTTTTTCAACGGTTATTTCGTGTTTGAGGAACCTGTCAAAGGATATCTGCGGCGCCCCCCGTGTCGTCCCTTTTATCTGCGTCCCGGGCGGCACGTCTTTTTCGGGTGTTAGCACGGACACTTTTCCCTGGCCGTCGTCTGCTGCCAGGAGCATTCCCCGGGACAGCACTCCTCTGAGCTTTGCGGGTTTGAGGTTGGCGACTATGACCAGGGCTTTGCCCCGCAGCTCTTCGGGGGCGTAGTATGGTTTCAGGCCTGCGACCAGTGTGCGTGTTTCGTCTCCCATGTCCACTTTCATGACATAGAGTTTGTCGGCGTTCGGGTGGTCTTCTATTTCTCTCACCACCCCGACTCTCAGGTCAAGCGTTTCGGGGGTTTCTCCCATCTTTTCACCTCCGCCTTTTTCTTTTTCTGTCTCTGTTTCTGCCGCTTTTGTTTCCGCCGATGTTTCCTCCGGTCCGGGCTCTAATATGGGTTTTATGTCGTCTTCTGTGAGCTTTTTGAACAGCACCTCGGGTTTTTCCAGTTTGTGGCCGGTTTCTGGCGGTTCCTGCGCCGCGTCCCACCCGGCTTTTTCGGGATTCCCCGGCTCGCCCAGAAAGGACCAGAGGCGGGCCATTGAGAAGGGCATGAACGGGTAGCCCGCAACGGCTATGGCTTTCACCGCCCGGAGGGACACGTGTAATGTGTCTCCGCAGCGTTTTTTGTCTGTTTTTACCGTCTTCCAGGGTGCGGCGGCGTCAAGATAGCGGTTTCCTTCTCTGGCGATGTCCATGAGGTGTTTCAGCCCGTCCCTGAAGTGGCATTTTTCAAGGTTTTCCGCCACGCCGTCAACGCTCTTTTTCACTTTTTCCAGGAACTCTTCGTCCAGCGGCTCAAGCGTGTCGGGGGGCGGCGGTATCTCTCCAAAGTGGCGGTGTGTGAAGCTGAGCACCCTGTGCACGAAGTTTCCAAGCGTGGAGACGAGCTCTTCGTTGACCCGTGTTATGAAGTCCTCCCACGAGAAATCTGTGTCCCGGTTTTCCGGCATGTTGGCTGTGAGGTAGTATCTGAGCAGGTCGGGTGGGAGGTGGGCGAGGTAGTCTTTTATGGTCACCACATTTCCTCTGCTCTTGGACAGTTTTTCCCCTCTGAAGTGCATGTATTCGTTTGCCACCACGTTGTACGGCAGGTTGAGTCCCCCGTGTCCCATCAGCATTGCGGGCCAGATTATGGTGTGGAAAGGGATGTTGTCTTTTCCGAGGAAATAGTAGTGTCTGCACGCGGGGTCTTTCCAGAACTCCTCCCAGGCATCCGGTTTTCCGCTCCGCTCAGCCCATTCCATTGAGGCAGAGAGGTATCCTATGACTGCCTCAAACCAGACATAGAGGCGCTTGTTTTCGTATCCGGGGAGGGGCACCTCTATGCCCCATGTTATGTCTCTTGTTATGGGGCGGTCTCTGAGGCCCATTTTGAGCCAGTTGCGGGTAAACCGGAGGGTGTTGGACTTCCAGTAGTCCTTGTCGCTCAGATACTCAAGAAGGGGTTTTTCAAAGGCAGAGAGGCGGAAGAAGAAGTGCTCCGTCTCCCGCATCTCAGGGGTTGTGCCGCATATCTTGCATTTCGGGTCAACGAGCTCTTCCGGGTCCAGGGTTCGTCCGCAGGCATCGCACTGGTCTCCCCTGGCAAAGGGGTTTCCACAGTGGGGACATGTGCCCTCCACATACCTGTCCGGGAGAAACCTGTTGCATTTCGGACAGAAGGGGGATCTCATCGTGGCTGGGTATATGTATCCCCTGTCTTTTAGCCGCAGAAAGAAGTTTTGAGCCACCCTTTTGTGGTTCTCTGTGCTGGTCTCTGTGAAGAGATCAAATCTTATGCCAAGACCTTTAAGGCTCTCAGAGTTTATCCTGTGGTACCTTTTGGCCACCACCCAGGGCTCCACACCCTCTTTTTCGGCGGTCACTGTTATTGGTGTGCCGTGTTCGTCGCTGCCTGAGACCATGAGGACCATGTTTCCGCGCATCCGCTGGTACCTTGAAAATATGTCCGGTGGCAGGTAACAGCCCGCCACGTGGCCCATGTGTATCGGTCCGTTTGCGTAGGGCCATGCTACGCCTATGAATATTTTGCGCCCCGCTCCGGTCCCGTTTGCGTGTTCATCGCTGTTATAATGGCCGTCTATGCTTGCCGTATCCTGGTTGTCCTGTTTGTGCTGGTCCATGTGTGGGGAAAAGAGGCGGTGGTATATAACTTTTTGAACATAAGTTTTGAACGTCGGAGGAGACCTGTCTTTTGCAAATGTTTTACAAACAGGCCGCGCTAACGACTCGGCACCGCCCCGGGTGAAAAAGTTGACAAAAAGCAATTTTTTCAGGAAGATTTATAAATCTCGTTGATATTATTCTTCCCAGAGGCAGGGGGCATGGACCCGAAGATCAAGAAGATTATTGACACCCTGGAAGAATATGCCGGTCCGATATCCCGTTTCGTTGTCGCCAAGCAGGTATCAGATCTGGGACAGAGCATGGACGGTTTCCCGGACCACCTGCTCCCCCAGCTCGTGGACAGGTGCATAAATGCCGCTGTGTTCAACCCCATGCTCAAAGAAGAAGCAAAGAAGAAGTTATCTAAAGCCATCAGAGAGAGTTAGAGGATTGACCGCAAACGCCGGCAAACATTAGCGCCGGGAACTGTGGGAGAGGGTTTATATCTCGCCTCTTTCCACCATGTGACAGGCACACATGTGTCCATTCTTGATTTCCACCAGAGGGGGTTCTTTCTCGGCACAGATGTCTGTTGCGTATATACACCTGGTTCTGAACACACAGCCAGAGGGCCTCTCAACGGCTGAGGGCAGCTCTCCTTTAAGCGGGAGCGGCGTCCTCTCCCGGGTCGGGTCAGCAACCGGAACCGCTTTTATCAGCGCCTTTGTGTAGGGGTGGAGGGGGTCTTTTATCACATCTTCCGTGTCCCCCAGTTCCACTATCTTTCCGAGGTACATCACGGCTATCCTGTCGCTCATGTACCTGGCAACGGATATGTCGTGGGTTATGAGTATGATCGACAGACCGTATTTTTCTCTGAGTCCCAGTAAAAGCTGCATTACACCGGCCCGTATGGACACGTCCAGCATGGAAACGGGCTCATCTGCTACCATGAATATAGGGTCAACCACAAGCGCCCTGGCTATTGAGACGCGCTGTCTCTCTCCCCCGCTGAGTTCGTGGGGGAACCTGTCAAGGTATTCTTCCACGGGTTTCAGGCCGGCGTCTCCCAGGGCCTTAACCACCTTTTCAAGCGCCTCGTCCACCGATGAGACGATTCTGTAGTTGAAGAGGGGCTCTGATACCCACTGGTTCACCGTCATCCGCGGGTTTATGGACGCATAGGGGTCCTGGAATATCATCTGCATCTTCCGTCTGAATTTTTTCAGCTCTTTTTTGTTCAGAGAGGTTATGTCTGTGCCCTGAAACAGTATTGAGCCCGCGGTGGGTTCTTCCAGCCTGACAACAAGCCTTCCTATGGTTGTTTTGCCGCACCCGGTCTCTCCTACCAGGCCGAACACTTCTCTCTCTTTCACAGAGAACGTGACACCGTCCACCGCTTTGACATATCTGGGTTTAGAGAAAAGCCTCTCTCTCTTGAGTGCAAAGTATTTCTTCAGGTCCTTGACGTCCAGTATGTTACCATTCATCTCCAGCACTCTCCGCTGCGGCCTTATGGCACCACACAACATGGTTCGGGCCCACCACGGTGGCCTCGGGGACCTTCTCCGAGCATATGGGTTTCGCAAAGGGACACCTTGGGTGGAACCTGCATCCACTGGGCGGGTTCACCAGTGGCGGTGGGCTTCCGGGTATGGACTGGAGGCGTGAGAGAAGTGTCTCCCTGTCCCCCTTGATGGTGGGTATTGAGTTTAGAAGGCCGATGGTATATGGGTGTCTGGGGTCCATGAAGAGGTCCAGGGTGTTGCTGGTCTCCGCCAGCCGTCCGGCGTACATCACAGCCATCCTGTCCGATATCTCGGCCACCGTGGATATGTCGTGGCTTATAACTATCATGGCCATATCGTATTCTTTCTGGATGTTCTTTATCTCTCCGAGTATCTTGTACTGGGTGATGACGTCCAGTGCTGTTGTGGGCTCGTCTGCTATCATCAGGGCGGGGTTGAGGGCGAGGGCCATGGCTATGAGGGCTCTCTGCTTCATACCGCCGCTGTACTCGTGTGGATAGTTATCTATGCGGTCCTTGGGTATGCCCACTATTTCGTAGAGCTCCTCCACCCTGCGTCTGGCAGCCTCCTGCATTGCCCCGGGTGTGTGTCTCTGGTTCTCGGACAGTTCCATATACGCAAGGTCTCTCAGCGCATCCGGGTGAGCCAGCATAGCCTCTTCTATCTGTTTGCCCACCTTGTAGACCGGGTTCAGGGCGTCCATGGCGCCCTGGAAGATTATGCTTATTTTGTCCCAGCGGATTTTGCGTATGTGCTCGTTGAATATGTCTATAGTTCCGTCTTTGTTGATGTATTTAAGCAGGTTTTCACCCATGAACCTTATCTCTCCGCCCTTGATGTAGGCGTTTTTCGGGAGCAGTTGTGTGATGGCGTACGCCGTGGTCGTTTTTCCACACCCGCTTTCTCCCACTATGCCGAGGGTCTCTTTTTCGTCAACGTAGAAGCTGACACCGTCCACTGCCTGCACCCAGCCTCCTTTTATTTTGAAATGTACTTTCAGGTCTTTCACTTCCAGCAGGTGCATGTTATCTTCTCTCCTTTGGCTCTCTCCTTTGGCACATTTCGGGCTTCATTTCACCGGCTCCTGAGACGTGGGTTGACCACCTCATCAAAGGCTCTTCCGATCAGGTAAAACGAAAGCGAGAGCAGGGTTATTGCCACTCCCGGCGGCAGCAGCCACCATGGCGCGGTGAGGGTGTTCCCGCTTATGCGGAGGTACTGGAGCATCATGCCCCATGTTACAATCCTCGGGTCTCCGAAGCCCAGAAACGCCAGTATGGCCTCGGTTATGATAGCGCCGGAGGTTGTGAATGTCATGTAGAGGAACGTGAAGGGGAGGACGTTGGGGGCGAGGTGGCGGAGGATAATCTTTGAGTCTGTCGCCCCGGAGATTCTGGCGGCGTCTATGAAACTCCTGGTTTTGAGGCTGAGAGTCTGGGCCCTTATCACCCTGGCTATGCCCGACCAGCTGAAAAGAGCGATTATGATTATTATATTTATTATAGAGCCGCCCAGTATTGCTGCCATCAACAGTATTATGACCAGGACCGGCAGGGTCAGGAATATGTCCGTTATTCTCATAAGAATCGTGTCCACCCAGCCGCCATAGTACCCGGATATCAGGCCAATACCGGTCCCGACCCCCACGGCTATCAGGGCCGCGACTATACCAACTATTAGCTCTATTCGGGTCGCGTACACAAGCTGTGAGAAGATGTCGTGTCCAAAAACGTCTGTTCCGAGGAGGTACCTGTTGCCTGAAGCGTAGACGCCTGGCTTGAGGGGGGCGGCGTAAAACCCGGTTATTGACTGCGAGTAGAGGCTTCCGTCTTTTGTGATCAGGGCGAAGTAGTTGCCCTGGTACGATCCGACGTTGTTGATTATGTTGCCCACATATGAAACCGGTGTGGACACCCCTCCCGACACCGTGAACGTGGCGAACAGTTCCATTGTCTCTTTGAGTATGTAGACCACGCCTCTGTCTGTGCTGAAGATGTATAAACGGGAGCTGGCTATGTACTCCGGCACGGAGTTTATCGTGCCGTCCATCGTGTAAAGAGCGGTCCCGTTTTGCGCTATGAGCCCTGTGGACGGGTCTATTCTGGCTATGAAACCTCTCCCTTCACTGCTCCCGATGGCCAGCACTTCTCCGCGGTATGTGGCATAGACTGCCTCAAAGGATGGCTCGCGTATCCTGTTGCCGGCTATTGATGTTGACCAAGCGAGGGACCCGTTTCTGGTGTAAAAAGAATAAAGGTAGCCGTCTGTTGATGCGAAAACGACTATCTCTTTGCCTATGTCCTCGGCCGGGTCGTTCTTGTAAAAGGATATCGGCCTGTCCGGTATGGGGCCGGGTTCTCTGTCAGGTCCGGCGTTCACCTCTGAGTAGACCGTCTGCCACACCAGATCTCCCAGTCTCACACTGGTGGGGGGGTTGTCTCCTGTTTTTTCTATTCTGAAAGCCACAAGAGATTCGTTGAGGGGGACTATCATTAGAGAGCCGTTTTCCATGTTCGGTCTGTCCATAACGAGGGGCGCCCCGACCACGTGCTGTCCGGCGGTCTCGTTCATGTCCCCCAGGTTTTTAATGCTGACCACGGTCCTCTCCGTGTATTCTCCCAGGAGCTGGTTGGGCGGGATCTTCGCCATGAGAGCGATGGCTGTGTCGTTGGCCATACCGAAGAGCATTATGCCCGCCGTGTTCGTGCTGGACCACCTGTTCCACATGTTGCTGAAATAGGTGGGATGGAAGCTCAGCTCTGTGACCTGGATCGGCGCCAGCGTGTTGTAGGATATCTCTGTTATCATTTTTTCCGCCACAACAAAGTATCTGTGGGATCTGAAATAGAGCGGCCTGACATAGGTGGCGTTTGCGGGGAAAGTGTGTGTCTCCGGATCGGTCAGATCCATCCCGACGACATCGCTGCCCTCAACGACTTTGGTTGTCTTGGATACCTTGTACCGGACCAGGTGGCCCTCGCTGGAGTACACCATGATGGTGTCCAGGTTTTCCATGTTGCCGCTGTAGCCTACAGGAGCGTGCCAGTGCTCAGATAGCGGGTCGTCCAGACCTATTGTCGGCGCTGCCGGAAGCTCAACTTTCACGAAATCGGCGCGGAAGACGTCTTCGCTGGGCGCTATGAAACCGGGCGGATATGGGGCTATTATGGGCGCAAAAATGGCCAGGAAAACGAATCCTATCATTATTCCCAGGCCTATCTTTCCAACAGTGCTCTCCTTGTAAAGGTTCCATCCCGTCCGGAGCCGTTTGATATACCCTTTGGAGATCTTTTTTGCCGGTATCTGGATGGCCACCCCGCCCTCGTCCCCACCATTTTTGTTCCCGCCCACGGCCTCCTTCACTGGCGGGGTGGTCAACTTACCTCACCCCCCAGGCGTATCCGCGGGTCAAGCACGGCATATATGATGTCAGCGAAGAAGTTTCCTATCAAAACCAGCAGGGTGATTATGTAGATGGTTGCCTCGGCCACTGGAAAATCAAGCTGGAAAAGAGATTCTATGTAAAGCAGGCCCACCCCAGGAAAACTGAACACCTGTTCAAGCACGACGGCGCCTCCCACCGCAAACGCCATGGCGATCACAAACGACGTGACCAGGGGCAACAGTGCGTTTCTGGCCGCGTGGCGGAATAAGACCTCTCTCTCCGGCAGGCCCTTGGCTATCGCCGTCAGAATATAGTTTTCCCCAATGACCTCAAGCATGCTGGTTCTCATAAGCAGTATCGTGCCCGCCAGACTCAAGAGCAGGAGCGTTATCAAAGGCAAAAAGGTGTGGTGGAGTATGTCAAGTATCGTGTAGGGATATTTTTGCGGCCATGCCGTCAAAGGAAACCATCCTAACTTTGCAGCGAAAACAAAAAGTATTATGAGACCCAGCCAGAAAGAGGGCATGTTGTAAAACACCAGCGAAGAAACAACCGCTGTTCCATCTGCGATACCCCCCCTCCGCCAGGCTATGTACGCCCCTATCAGAGCCCCAAGCACGTACGATAAAATCACCGCAGCCCCAAAAAGAAAGAGGGTCCGTGGTATCCTTTCCCCCAGCTCGTCCCAAACCGGCACCCCCTTTGAGATGGAATAACCGAAGTTGAAGGTCAGCATGTTTCTCATATAGATTATGTAGCGCTCCCAGCGGGGCTTGTCAAACCCGTAGAGGTGAATCATATACTCCTTCTGAGAGGGTTTTATCATGGGGTTCTGGCTCAGAAGGTCGTATGGTTTTGCGGGCAGCATTTCAAAGAGCAGAAACGTTATCGTCAGAACCGCCAGGAGAGTGATGATCATCTGAATAGTACGGCCGAGTATGAAGCGCTTTAGCCCTGACATGTTTTTCCCCTACCGTATGGTTGGTATTTAACTGTTTTTGTAACATTCATAAAGAAAAGAGGAAAAGGGTTTGGGGTTTTGTACAGGAGACGCTCCTCCTGTCCACTGTCCCATGTGCTATGCGGTTATCCCTGTTCGCCTGCAGGTGGCTGTTCCTCCGATGGCTGTGCCTCAGGGGTCTCCGCCGGGGCTTCCTTAGGGGTCTCCGCCGGGGTCTCCGCTCCAGGCGCTGCTTCCTGGACGGGTTCCTCCGCAGGAGATGTCTCAACTACCTCAGGTGCGCCCGTGGGTGTCTCCGGTTTCTTTTTGAGCACCAACAGCACCACGACCACTATTATGATTAGCACGAGCACGCCCACGGCTATCCAGAGCATCGGGAGACCCTCTTCTTCTTTTGTGACGCCGCCGCCCTCCTCAGACACGGAGAGGGTGTACGTGTACGTCTTCTCAGCTCCTGTTGAATCAACGATGGTCACCGTGACGGTGTGCTGGCCCGGTGTGAGGTTGGTCAGTGTGTATGTGAACGTGTTGCCGTCCAGCGTCACGACAACAGGTTCGCCGCCGTCAACGGAGATGGTTATGCTCGCAACATCGCTCGGGTTGTCCACTGTCCCGGTTATAGTGTACGTGTCCCCTGTGATCTCTATCGTTCCGCCAGCGGTCACATTCGGAAGAGAAACCTCTGGCACCGGGTTCTGGACCAGCAGTTTGTAGGTCACAGAAACAGCACCGTACCCGTCCATGGTGGCTCCGAGCTTGAGCGTCGGGACAACAAACAGGGTGCTGTTCATCTCTCCAACGTCATATGTGAAAGTGAACTCCCCGTTGGCATCTGTTGTGCCGTTGCTGGCTGAGAGCGTGCCTGTGTCAACAGACAGATCAAGCCCAACGTCGCTCAGCATGTTGCCCATGTCGTCCGACACCGTTATAGTGAAATCGGCTGTGTGGGTCTCATCGTAGTTGATGTACATTGGGCCATCAACAGTCAGGTAGAGCTGCACAGGCGTGTTGAATATCTCCGTTGAGGCAAACACCGAAGCGTAGCCCTCCAGGTCCGGTGTCATGTAGAACGGTTGTTTGACAGTGTTGGAGATCCCCGCCAGAGCCATTATCGTACCCGACGTGGTGCCGTTGGCATCTGTTTTCCCGGCAACAGTCACGTCAAAAGCAGGGCTGGCTCCATACACCTTAACAAACATGTCAACGGTCACACCGGCAACAGGCTGGTTGTCCTGGTCTATCACCGTAACGGTCACGTTGGTGGTGTTGCCAGGAGCCATGTCACGGAGCAGGCCCGTCTCAATCTCGTATTCCACAGAGAGGATCTTCTGTGTCCTGGTTATGACAAAGTCCGTCTTGAAAGCGGTGCCGCCATCAATCTGCCAGTAGAAGTTGCTGTAATCGGGGGCGACATAGAAACCGGCCTTTGAGAGCGGCACAACCACTATGCTCGGTATGTTGTCGGAGAGAACGAGGTTGTCCACAGTTATGTTGAACGTGGCTTCTCCGTTCACAACCTCAAATCCGCTCATGTTGTTGTAATCCACAAACGTCCACCAGTCGGCCTGCAGGGAGGCCCAAGAGTCGTAAAGGCCGTCGTTGAGTTCGTTGATCTCGGTGTCGTTGTACAGGTCGCTGAGGAAGTACCCGCCCGTGCTTATGGCACCGCTGTCATAGGACGTGAAAACCTGTATGCCAGCATAGTCCCAGATGCTGGTGTAGAGATAATCGGGTGCGTTTTCCATCGTCGCCGTGCTGCCCTGCGGTGGCGCGCCTATTATTAGACCGACAGGGACAGTGCCCGTGGCCGGGTTGCCGTCAATGTCATAGAGCTTGATGGTACACGGCAGGGACACGCCGCTGTCAGCGTCCACCATGGGAACGCCGTTGAACTCCACTATCCCGCCGTAAATCGGGGTCGAAGGCGTCGTTGTACCCTTGTACAGGACAGTCACACCGGCGCCCACTCCGTTGGGGACCATCTCGTTCTTGAACCATATCTGGGTCGCGTTCGTGTCAATTCCGCCACGGAACTGGACCGTTATGTTCGCCACACCAGTGGCGTTGGTCACAACAGAGGCGGGCGGGTTAAACAGCACATCCGGGTTGGAGTATGATACCGTTATGGTCTGGTCCGCCACGCCAGCGCCGTCCTGGTCTATCACCTGGAAGGTTATCGTGGTGGAATTAGCAGTAGCATTGCACGCAAAAGAAGACACGTCAGTTATCTTCACAAACTGCCACTCACTCGCAGCGGTGTTCTTGATAACCACGTACTGTGTGGCTGTGCTTGTGAAGTCACTGGTGTAGCCCTCCATGGTGGCCGTCAGGGAGAGGCGCACCTCGGCGTGTTTGTTCATGGGAACGGTGTCCGGGGCGGTGTACGTTATCGTAGCCTGGCCAGAGGCATCTGTTGTAACTGTTGCGTGGTCCACACTACCGTATCCCATCAGCGCCTCGTCAAGTTCCACAGTGGCACCCTCAACGGGGTCACCGTTCTGGTCGGTCACTTTCAGGGTTATAACATCTGTCTCTCCGGCCGTGAGGAAGACTTTTTCAGGTGACACTGTGAGGAACAGGACGTCGGGTTTCGCCTTCACCACCTGCACTATCTTCTGGACGGTAAAGGTGTTTTCTCCGCTGGTCGCTGTAGCCTGTACAGTAACATATCCCGCAGCAGAAGGCTGCACGTGGAAAGAGAATACCCCATTCTCATCCGTGGTCCCGGAGGCGTTGTGGAACGTCAGACCCGTGGCCTGCAGAGAAACCGATGCACCAGCGACGGGTTTTCCATCGCCGTCAACCACCAGGACTTTTCCATCGGCTCCAGAGGCATAGTCAATCTTGTCATTTAGATTCAGTATGGCGGTGACTTTCTCACCCACCGGGGTGACAGCCTCGCTCTTCGTGAGAGCCGCTATTGAATAGCCGTTGAAGATTTCACCCATAAACGGTATCCACCCGTTCCAGCGTGTGTTTATGGCGTAGTTGTTCACCCTGTAGTAGAGGACGTTGACCGGGACCGCCTCGGAAATCACGCCCTGTGCCCATTTGGTGTATTTGATCTGTTCTTCGCGATCAAAAGAGGCTTTGGCTTTTTCGCCGAGCTCCTGGACCTTGTCAGCCAGCGCCTGTGTCTCTGCGTCTGCGAGGGTGGAAACGCCGCCTATCTTGTTGTACCACGGGTTGTCGTTGTTCTCAGACCAGAATGCCCAATAGTTATTACTCGCCTTTGGACCAAAGATGTCAAAGACGTTTCCTATCGGGTCGCTTGAAAGAGCCCACCCGATGATGAGCATGTCATAGTCAAAAGCGTTCATCTTGGCCACAAGGACGTCAAAGTCCAGAGGTTTGGCTGTCGCATCAATCCCTATTTTCCGCAGGTTGTTGGCAATCATCTCACCCGCTTTGATACGAATCGGGTCGTAGTCAGCCGGTGGAGTCAGAATGACCAGAGGAGGTACAAGCCGCCCATCGGGCATAAGAAGGTTGCCGTTGCTGTCCCAGGAGAAACCGGCGTCCTGAAGCACCTGTCTGGCCATGGTCAGATTGTACGGGTAGTGTTTAACACTGCTGTTGTACCAGTCGGTCCAGAAGGGCGGCTCACAGCTGTCGCCGGCCTGACCATAACCACCCATATACCGCTGCACGATTGTCTCCTTGTCAATGCAGTGGCTCACTGCCTGGCGGAAAGCCAGCATGTTCATCGGCTCGCGCTTCTCGTTAAACGCCAGATAGAAGTACCCGTTGTCAGAGATGCTAATAACGTCCGTGTTGGGGTTGCTTATCAGGTCAGGGACATAACCGGGTGTCACAGCCCATGGTATGTGGTCAACCTGCCCGGTTTTCAGAGCCAGAATGGCGGTGTCAAGGCTGGTATAAAGCTTGAAATATATCCTCGTCACCTCTGTCGGATAAATTCTGTGACCTGATGGGGTGGTGAAGTCTTTGCCCCAGTGATCCTCAAACACCTTGACCTCTCTGTAAACGTTGTCCTTTCCGCCGGCATAGTAGAACGGGCCGGTACCAATGGCAGCCTTGGGGTCATTCCAGAGTGTGTCAACCACCCCATCACTTGTCAGGTGGTCTTTCCAGATGTGCTCGGGTATTATGGGGACGCCGAGCGTTGACAGGAAAAACTGCCCGTAGGGTTTGGCCATGACGAACTGGACGGTGTAGTCGTCAATCTTCTTCACACCCTCAAACACGCCATCGCCGTCGGCATCGATGCTGCCATTAACCTCCTCAGCAGACGCCTTTCCGTCGCCGTCGGCGTCAAAAGCGTCAATGATGCTGGACGAAATCGTCGTCCCGTCTCTGAGAGCCATGTAGCTGAAAACAACATCGTCCGCCGTCATCTCAACGCCGTCATGGAAAAGGACTCCATGGCGGAGGTTGACGGTCACGGTGAGGTTGTCTTTGTCAAAGGTCCAGTTTTCTGCCAGCGCCGGGTAAATGTTGCCGTCCGGGTCCAGGGAAGAGAGACTGTCAAAGCACCAGCCGATTATGTACGACTTCCACACCGTGTTTGAGGACAGGTCAAAATAGTTGAAGTTCGGCATGTCCTCCTGCATTGCTATATAGAGGGTGGTTTCTTCATCTGCCCTAGTTGCAGCCGGAAGAGCTGCTGCCGGCGTCGTAACCAGCGGCATAAACATCTGGATTACAAACAATCCTGCCAGACCCACTATCATCTTTTTGCTCATCATATTTTCTTCCTCCTCTGGTTGATTTCCACCGTTTAATGGACAAGATGATTAATAAACTTTTCTGTAACAACCAGCCACCGCCTTTGTAGTATAATAATATATAAGAATTTGAAAATGAAAAAACAATGAACAATGCCTCCGCTCGTTCCCCGTCCTGCTTTCCCCCCTCCTCTTGGCTAATCGGTTCTATAGGTTAATTGGTGGCTTTGAAGGAACACAAAGTGTTCCTCCTATCCCTTCCAACCAGATAACTGAAAATAGAGTTCCTATACAAGTTGAAATGGACCGGAGGGGATTTGATTTAGAGAGAACGCCTTCGGCGTTCCTCTGCTCAACTCCC
>Ga0190313_1000756_pt1 | contig 18358 bp, 19 predicted proteins | sample 4870071011_MG_FD_169989 | JGI IMG/M metagenome (GOLD analysis project Ga0190313, IMG submission 169989) | Hydrothermal vent sediment bacterial communities from Southern Trench, Guaymas Basin, Mexico - 4870-07-10-11_MG | ecosystem: Environmental > Aquatic > Marine > Hydrothermal vents > Sediment ...
CCTCTGGATCAAGGATATTCTGGTGGCCTAAGGGGTTAAGAGTTGATAGGGTTGTTAGGAGGAGTAAGCTTGTATCATGGGTTGCTAGGCATAAGGGTGCTGTATTATTGGCGTTCATAGTATTGCTTATACCAGCTACGATATCCTATGTAACGTTTAGTGGTAGCCACGATATAACGATCTATTTACCACAGGGTAGTCAGACTGAGAAGGCATACTTGTTGATAAGGGATAAGATTGGTGCTTCAACAATCTCTCCAGTGGTGGTTATCCTGGAGTTTGACCATAGGGTTAACGATAATGATCTCGTGGTTATCGAGGATGTGTGTAGAGAGCTTGCAGACATAGATCACGTGTCTATAGTGTATTCTCCAACAAGACCCTATGGTAGTCCTCTTGAGAATCTCACCCTAGAGGATATAGAGGCCTATAATGGTACATTGTATATAGGTAGCGATAATAGGACTATAATGATCAGGATGTTACTGGATGTACCGAGTGAGAGTACTGAGGCTATTAATGCAGTTAAGCAAGCCCGCAACATATTGGCTGGACGTGTTGGTAGGGATGGTATTGTAGAAGCCTATGTGGGTGGTATGCCCGCCGCCCTCGTAGATCTTGATGAGCTTCTTGATACTTATTTCTGGCACCGTATTATACCAGTATCGGTAGTGCTTATGTTTATAGCATTAGCTCTTAGTCTGAGAGGTATTCCTGCAGCTGCTATTACTATGGCTACGATATACCTTGGTATAACTGGTAGTATATGGTTGTCAAGTATGTTGTTTACTGGTGTATTTGGTAAGCCTATGCTATGGTTCCTACCTCTAGTAACACTCGTTGTATTGCTTGGTATTGGTGTTGACTATAATAGTTTCTTCCTTGTCCGGGTTAGGGATGAGATGGAGCATCAAAAGGATGTTAGGGAGGCATTAGCTTTGGCTGCCGGTTCATCGGCTAGGATGATCATTGGGCTTGCACTAATACTTGCTAGTAGCTATGCTGGATTATTATTCACTAGAATGTGGGCTATGAGGGAAATGGGGTTTGTATTATTAACTGGTGTAATACTGATAGCTATATCGGCAGTATACTTCCTAACACCAGCGTTTATAGCATTGACTGGTGAGAAGACCTATTGGCCATTCAGGAGGAGGAGAGGGAATGGGTAGTACGGGAGATAGTAAGTTAATTAAACAATTTTTCAGTGTACCATTGAGGGATATGATACTTTGGATCATTGCAGCCCGTGGGGAAATGCATGGATATGGTATTATGAAGGTTTTTGAAGAGATAACCTTTGGCTCATGGAAGCCCAGTCCATCAACACTCTATACCCTACTTGATACAATGGTTAATGAGGGATTGCTTGAGAGGGTTGAGGAGTATAGGGGTAGGATGAAGAGGATCAAGTACCGGTTAACGGATAAGGCTTGGAGGATAATTGCTTTTGAAATAGACTTTGTAACTGCAATGCTTAATAACATACTTAGTGAGGTTAAGAGGATTAAGATGGTTATTGAGGAGAAGGGGGCCAGGCCATTAATGGATAGGGAAATGCTTAGGGAAAGGATCGAGGCTCTTAAGAAGAGCCGGGATATTATATCCCGTAGGATTGATGCTTTGGAGAAGCTGCTTAGGGAGATGGAGGAACACTAGATCTTTTCTCCCTCAACAGGATCTCTATTAGTGGCCTAACATACTCTATATATGGCTTGGAATATATTGTCTCTAGAAACTCATTCCTCGCATATACACCATAGAGTCTACCATTGTGTATATAGGCTATTCTATTTCCAAGATCTATTGCTTCACTAAGATCATGGGTTACATGGATAGCTGTAAACCCTAGCCTCCTATGGAGTTGTTTAAGTAATTCCCTAGCACTAAGCCTAAGTCTTGGATCAAGGTTGCTGAGGGGCTCATCAAGTAATAGGATCTCTGGATCGATTACTAGTGCACGTGCAAGAGCTACCCTTTGCTTCTCACCACCACTAAGGCTCCTAGGCTTTCTATCCAGTAAATGCTTTATCTCAAGTATACCGGCTATCCACCTAACCCTACGATCGATCTCCTCCCTACCGTAGCCACGGACACGTAGCCCATAGGCTATATTGTCATAGACACTCATGTGGGGGAATAATCCATAGTCCTGTGGAATTATTGTGAAACCACGTTTCTCCGGAGGCTCATACGTCACATCCCTTCCATCAACAATGATCCTTCCCCTGAGAGGCCTGTGTATACCTAGTAGGGTTTCTAGGAAAACTGTTTTACCAACACCACTAGGCCCCATTACGACCATGTACTCCCCCCTCTCAATAGCTAGTCTTGGGATCTCTAGTTTGAAGCCCCCTAGTTTAACCAGTAGATCCTCTACAACGATCACTTTTCGACCACCAGTCTAAGTAGTGTGAATACCGCTAATGATAATAGTGCGAGTACTAGTGATATTGATACAGCATATCTTATGCCGTATGTGCTAAACCATTCTATGACAAGTACGTTTATGGATTTTGGATAATATGCTACAATAAGTATTGCACCAACCTCGCTTAATGCACGTGCCCACGAGAGTATTGCCCCAGATAATATGCTGCGTAGGGCTAGTGGTAGTGTTATTGTCTGGAAAACCTTGTAGGGTGATGCTCCAAGGCTTCTACCAATATATTCTAGCATAGGATCAATGTTTCTGAAACCCATCTTCAACGTATCGATCATTATTGGAGCTGATACGAAAGCCATGGTCGCCACGATCCCCCAGAAACTATCGTCAACTGCTAGCCCGAGCCATGACGTGATCGGCCCTAGCAGCCCTCTCCTACCATAGGCTACCAGCACCATTACACCAGCTACTGCATGTGGTATCATTAGCGGTACGTCTATGAGGCTCTCAATAAACTCCCTACCCCAGAACCTCTTACGGGCCAGTATATAGGCTAGCGGTATACCTAGGACTAGAAGTATTGATGTACTGAGTACTGATGCCTCTAGCGTGACTAGCAATGCTCTACGGAATTCATTCGCCAACACCGGATCCCTATATAGTGTCTGTGACAATGTATCTGGGTCTATGCTTATGAATAATGCTATAACTGGTGATAGTAGGAAAAACACTAGTAGTGAACCAGCAATTGATAGTGTAAGTAGGAATTTCTCAACACCAACTATCTTCTTAGGCAAAAGCTCTACACCCTAAGCTGATCCGGTACGTCTCCATAGTATACTGGTTTATCTAGGAATTTCTGCCCCATTGACTCAAAAACATTTCTACCCTCGGGCCCAAGTAGTAGTTTTAGATACTCTATTGCATACTCTCTATGCAAGGCATTATCTAGCATCGTCACACCATACATGATCGGGTCTAGGGGTATCTCTACCTCATCCTCACTACCGCTCATAAGATGTACCCTCACCCTCTCATAATACTCTGTATAGTCTGGGTTCCCAAGATTTATCTGATCAGGGAATTCTATATAGCTGAGATTATGCTGTAAAGCTACACTACGGTACTCGAAAACGTAATCTATTGATCCGGATTCAACAAGTGATATTAGATCTACACTCTTAGGCCTTATCACTATATCGTCACTATATCTCTCGATCGATGGGGGTACGTGTATCTCTATCGTGTCATTATTGAATGTTATCTCTATATTAGTCCTATTACCAAGTACATGGTTGAATAGCTCTGTATCGTTATAATATATGCTAGCTAGTGCTATTAACCCTATAGCTCTATAGCCACATGGATCAGCATTAGGGTTTGAGAAACCCCATCTAACACCTGGTTTCGCCAGGGCCTCATACCACTGTATTTCCCCAGATAGTATCTTGTTAATGTATCTTGAGTTCTCATGGTATACCAGTACTAGCTCATTTGTTGCAAAACCTATATACCATGACGTATACCCCTTCGATACAAGTATGTCTCTTATGAGCTTATAGTCTGCAACTGCAACTATATCCGGGTTCTTACCAAGTTCTGTAACCTTACGTACAGCTTCAACACTACCACTAGCCTCTACATGTACTTCAACACCAGTTCTAGAGCTATAGATTGATGATAGTTTGTCAAGCGGTAGTTTTAGTGATCCTGCACAGTATATTACTAGTGTCTTTTCACCTGACACTCCATGCATAATGTATAATGCTACTATGGCTAGGATGATAGCTATTGCTATTGGTATAATGTACCGGGTTCTCATGGAGGTATTCACCTCTAGAACAAGTATTATCTCCTAGCTATGGAGGAATAAATCGTTATCGGAAAATTGATAATGATGTACTAAATGTGCTAGGGGATTATATGGACTCTACCAATGTTTTCACTAGGTCTATAGTTGAACTTCCTCAATAGATCAATTGTCCCACAACCTCTTAGTATCTCAATGAATCTCCTAATACATTCTCTACCAAGGTATTTCTCCCTAGTCACGAAATCAAATCTCTCCCAAGCCACTGGTATGAAGTATAGATTATAGGTTCTAGCAAACCATTCAACTGCAACTCCTACATCAGCTACTCCACGTACTATCTTCTCAGCAATCTCCCTATGTGTATAGACTATATCATCATATCCCTTGATCGATTGTTTAACCCTATCATAGGCAAGTCCTCTACGAATAGCCTCCCTAGACAGTATATGGTCTAATAGTATTCGTGTACCAGAACCCGGATTACGGTTTACAAGACGAAGCCTACCATCAAGTAGACCATCAATCACATCATCAAAGCCCATTTCATCCTGGACTAGGAAACCCTGCCTCCTCATATAACCCTCTATAACGGCTAGTCCTTCACCAGAATAGTATTTCTTTAGGAATGATATGTTGTACTCACCAGTCTCTGGATCGAGGACATGTATTCCAGCTAGATCGGTTTCTCCAAGTAGTAGTGAGGAGAGTCCATGGAGGGAGCCTATCCAGTTAAGATCTGTTTCAACACCATACTCTCTCCTCAACAACCCAGCTATATGTTCAAATACTATATCGTTACTACCAGCATAGACAAGCACATCACCACGGGAAACCTCCCCACCAACAGTCTCCATTAGATCCCTTCTAAAGAGGCGGCGGTACTCAATAAGATACTTGTTGAGAAGCATCCTACCAGTAGAGGTAAGGGCTGAACCACCACCAGAACTACCACCACGGTAACGGACAACTATTCTCTCACCAATAGTCTCCTCAATCCGGGACAAATACTCCCATGCACGAGCATACGGTATACCTAGGGAGCGGGATGCTGCCAAGATACTGCCAAGCCTATCGATCAAGTATAGAAGTCTAGCAACAACCTCATCAATAACAGGGACGCCATTAACATATAGCGTAAGTGATGGCCTAAACTCAATCCTAAGCCCCAAAACACCCTCCCCACTAGATCAGTTTCTAGTACGGGAGAAAAATTAACTCTATTGCAACATGTCATCAACTAAGTATATACATCCATAGGAGACAAGACTATTTAGTCGTTAAGAGATAATTTTGGAGTATCATAAATTTATGGACTTCTTTACACCTTAGTTTAACTAGAATATATGATCAAGATGAGTGAATCAAGGGTTATTGAGCTAGTTAAACTTGGTGAATTAAATAGGGTGCTTCCCGGTAAATGAGCTGCTATAAGAGTTATAGAGTAGTAGCATGGGCTGATACTCTCATAGAACTACGTAGGATTGTGGAGGAGAATGGGGTATAGTAGGAGAGACTATGCTGTTATAAAGGTGTCCAGTCATGGCCTATTTATTGTCTAGTGGTGTATACGTTGGTGTTGAGCATTATAATTAGCTGTATTGGTTAGGGGAATGGGTTCTACCGATAGTTCTGTATTGTATCTTGGGTGTTTAGGGAGGGTATTTGGATATGTTTTGCATTATTGTTTAGCTTGTGCTAGTTTTTCAGCATATTTTCTCTCCATTCTATAGAGCTTATTAGCTATGCCTACTAGATCTTGTGGGCCTAGTGCATGATCGCATGGATACTCTGGTTTTTCCGTTAGGCTTATTAGGCCGGCTCTAGGTATTCCCATGGATCTGATTCTTTCAATTGCTCTACGTGCTTCACCCCTTGTTATTCTCCCTGTCTTGATCTCGTATGCAATAACTGGTTTCCGTGATCTCTTATCAAGTAATACTATATCTATGTCTCCGGCTCCACGTGGTAGTATGGTGTAGGCTTTTGCATAGCCGTAGGCTCTAGCTAGTAGTTCTCCTATGAAGAACCTTAGCTCTATGGAGTATACCGATAGTATATCTTCTCTACTAGGCCCTATACCCGTATCAACAATATCTAGTACGCTGTAGAGTATAGCTGTTAATGGTGATCTATGGTGATAATATGCTCTAGCACCACGTGTCCTCCACAAAGGTATCTTCTCAACAAGACCTATAGAGATAAGCTGGTTAAGCACATCAGTCACAATACCAGGGTTATAGCTAGCTATAAGTCTATGCTCATAGAGTTTCTGTGCAATAGCTTGTGAAGACCAATATCCACGGGATAGTAGATACAATACTGTATCATATAGTCTTGTAAGCTTCCTATCTTCTAGATGAAATACCTCGCCAATAAGGCCTCTAACACTACCTGTAAGTAGTGTAGAATATGAAGCAATAGTGTCAACGGGATCGCCTCTAGGCTCTATAAGCCCTAGAATCCATGGATCACGTACTATAACACCCCACTTAATAGCATTCACTGGATCAAGGGTATTAGCTAGACAAGTAACTACATCACCCGGGGATACAAGGTCTACATGGAATGGAGTGAACAGTCCTGGCAATGGACTATTCCTATCAAACACTCTACCCATAATACCAAGACTTGATCCACAGAGTATAAGTCTTCCACGGGAGCCATGGAGAAAAGCTATTCTATCCCAGTAAACCCTATCCATCCTCTGAAACTCATCAATAATACATAAACCACCATCCCCCACTACCTCCTCAATAAGGCCAAGACATTCCTATATAGAGACAATACTAGAACCACGTCCATCATAGACAATACAGTCACCACTATACGATACTATAGTGTACAAGCTATAACCCAGTCTCTTCAACATAAACGTCTTACCAACCTTCCTCCTACCATAAACAAGCACCCAGCCACCATAACCCCTAAGAAAAACCTCCTCCCAACGATCAATAACCACCAAAATATTACCACCAAAATATACAGACTAGAATACAAGATAATAAACATATAACCAAGCTAATAAAAGAACAAACACCATCCACACCCAAGGCATGAACCACCATTGTTAACCGGGGGGTTAACTATGACATCCAAGCCCATCACGGTCTCTACCCGGACTCCATAAGCCATAGAATCCATGGGTCAATGCTCCAGTAGAAATGATGCAAGTTAACTGGGGGGTTAGCTATGAATCCCGTATTAAGAGCGTTGAAGCAACCTCCATGGAGGCTGGGTAAGGGGTTCTCCAGTGGAGAAGGTGCATATTAACCCCCCGGTTAACAATGGTTTCCAATATCTCTACTGAATTGTTTAATGTATCTTCTTATAAGATCGGCTATATCCCTTACTGTGTCTACTAGCTTTTCCATGACTAATTCATAAGCTTTATTTTTCCCATCCTCATTCTTATACCGATCAGGTTCTATTGTGAGTAGTGGGTCATAGTCTCTAAGTATATCCTCGATCATATGGATAAACACTGTTATAATGGCCCATCTATCATCTTTAATGAGGCATATTTTTATCCTATCATTGTGGATACCTATTTTCATAAATGATCTATTAATCACCCATTTATTAACATACCTATTTACTATACCTCTCCTCATAGTTAATAAAAGCTATAATACCATGTCTTTTTCTTAACATACCTATACATTAACCTAGTAAATCTATCCAGCAAAATGGGTTATGCATACTAATAGCGTAAACAAGTAGATCGTATCCATACGAATTGGGATAAACGATTATATAGGGTATTGTTAAAATAATATCTTAGATAGGCCGCGGAGAGGCCCCCACGGTGAAGGAGGGATGAGCCGTGGGTTCTTGCCGTGACGCGGCCTCTTCTCATTATTACTTTTCAAACAATTTTAGCTTCTCCCCATATTTCCTTGGATTGTTTTTGAGTATTAAACGGAAATAGTTTGCTAGATTATCAGCTATTGTGATTAGATCGTTCATGTATCTTGGCTTGGGTGAATCTTCTAGGATCATGCATTGATAGTCTATACTAGCTGCTAACTTATTATCAATGATAATGAGTGCTGGTTGGTGTATTTGGATTATCTCGTTTACCTTATCTATTGTCTGAACTATTCTTATCAGCTCTAGTACCTCTTTTAGCTTTGTAAATCTCTTTTCAAAGAATCTAATGTACCTGGCCTTCCTACGTGACGAGACTCTACGGAAGTGTTTAAGTCCAGTACAGTATTGGCCGAAAACCCTAGATTTTAATACATGCTCATAAGCACCAACAATAGCTATTACCCTTCCACCATCCTCACTACGATCAATAGCCATTATCAGGTTCCTACCCATATAAGCCACCATATTCTCCTTTGATAATATTATTCTATTGCCACGATAAACTCTATGGACATACTGGTTCTTGCCTAGACGTGGCTATGGATGCTAACTATTATGATATAATGAGTTATTGTCCTAGGTAGATGGGAGATCCGGGCAAGATATCATCTGTCTACTGGTTTCCATGGTGTATTGAATATGGCGTAGATCTCTGTTGCTCTCTTCTCCCCTATACCCTCAACCCTCATAAGCTCCACTATACTAGCATTTGCTATTGCCTTTAGTGTCCGGAAGTGTTGTAGGAGTTTACGTGCTAGTGTTGGGCCTACAAGCCCCTCTGCTACATAGAGTATTCTCTCATGGATTGTCATGGGTTTCTTCTCAACCCTTAGCCTATATACTCGTTTCTCCCCTGTCCTACCTAGACTCTTTGCCTTAGCGGCTATCCACTCTATTGTTGCCCTCTTATTAGGTGTATTGATCACTGGTATACCGTAGTCAAGTATGATCGTATCTATTACACGTAGTACACTCTGGATCCTCCACTGCCTATACTTCTCAACAACACCCAGCCAACCCTCAAGTACAATGAATGGCTGGTAACCATCTCTATCAGCAGCCTCTCTCAACAGTTTTGATTGTTCCCATACACGGTTATCCCTTATACTGTTCAATAGATCATTTACTGTCTTCCTCTCAATAAGTAGTGGTTTCCTACCCTCTCTAGCCAATAGTAGGAAATCGCCAGCTGGTAGTGACTGGACAGCTACTCTTAAACCCCTCCTCCTAAACTCATCATAGAACTCCCTATGCTTACTATGTTCACGTGAATCAATAACTATATCAATAGGTGTTAGCAACTCCATGCCCATGGCCTACCCAGCCCACTGATTAAACCCTGTATCATTACTATGCTATACCACTAGTTAATTCTATAAATCCTCTATCCAATAGTATATAGGGGCTTAAGGGTAGATGGGGGTGTTATTGGATGGCTGAGGAGCTTCCAGAGAGTATTAAGGCTAAGGTTATGAAGAAACTTATGGAGAGGATCCAGAGGAAGGCTGTTGAGGAATCAATTAAGTACGAGGATCCGGAGAAGATCGTATGGGGCAGATTAGCCGATGATCGTGCGAGGGAGCTTATGGGTAAGGTTAAGACATTATATCCAAAGGCTTATCCATACGTGATCGATGTATTCTATAGGTTATTGAAACAAGGTGTTGCCCGGGAATTTGATGGTTATACAACCTATGCTCTCCTACGCCGTCTAGGCGTGCCCGTTAAACCCGATCTTAGGATAAGATTTGTTAAGCGTGGACGGGAGGTTGATTTTAAGGAGTATGTTGGAGACTAGCCTTGACCCTAAAATATGATCGTTACCTACACACGATTATTGTTGGTGTAGCTGTTATAGCATCATTTATTCTCTTAGCAAGTATGTTTCTAGAGCCTAGTAGGGAGTTTTTCGCCATAGGTATTACTGGTATAGATACTGATGGAGACCAAGTAGTTATTAGGATACGTGTCCATAACTGGGGTTCAAAAACACAATTACTACAGGTTAGGATGAAGCTATGGAATAGTTCATTAGAGGCTTTCTCAGGGCCACTGGATACTGTCTCTACTATGAATAGGACATTCGTACTCCTAGGCAATAGCTCTATCGATCTAGTTTTTAGACTAGATAAGACGGTCTTACCAGGATATAGGTATGTAGTATTTGAGCTCTGGAGATATAATGGAGGGAAATGGATCTATACTGGTGTCCACGTATATATAGGCATTGACCGTATTGTCTAGTATGGAAATTCTATGAATACCTTAAACAGATCCTCTATAACCTCTTCACTCCAAATACTTGATGCATAACCATACCTACGTAGACCAGCTAGTATTGAGGCTACTGATACCAATGCAACAGATCCTGTTACAAGCCCTGAGATAATCTGGAGCTCCTTAATAGGTGCTATCATAGATATTATATTGTATGAGAGAATTGCTGATATAAATCCTAGTCCAAGAGCATATAATCCCCTCAATAGCCTCCCAAAGAATCTTACTGGATACTGTGCAAGTATAACACGGTTATCAACACCATCAACATATGCATCATAGAAACAGCCCTTGTAATAATACCTAATCCACCATACCGGGTAATGTACGATACCACGGAAATCAGTAGTTGATACAGCTACATCAGCCCAATAGGGATAGCCATACTCCTCTAAAACCCTGATCCGAGCCCACCACTTATACACTAGTTCAGCAAGCCATGCTATATCAAATGGATGGATCTCTGGATCATAGTATTCACCCATCTCCCTTATGGATGGATCATAGAATCTCTTACCCTCCAGAGCAGTATCCCATGGAGCAAGTAGCTTAGACACCATTCCAACATCTACTGCTGGTACTGCGACGTATTCTCCATGAGCATATGTGATGACGAGCTGGTCTCTAAGGTAGAGACTTACCTCACCATCTACGAAGTATGAGTAAAGCGGTATATAGTATAGCTTGCGATCACGTAGATCGGCTGCATCCTTAAAATCATCAGGTACAATAGTGTGTTTATAAAGGTACTCTATAAGATCCGGGTATGGATCCCTCTGGTTAATCGGGTAGTAGAAATGCCCTATACCAGTATCCTCAAATCTACCAGCAACATACTTTAACACAGTACCACAGTATGGACATACCACGTAGTACACGGTATCTGGTGCATTAAATACTGCTGAACAATGTGGACACTTAACCTGCAAAACCCTATGCCCTCCTTTCAGCTCTTACTGGTGAGAATATCCTTTCACCAATACTATAGATCTTCTCTAGCAATACTATGAATAAACCACCACTAGCTATGAAGAGTATTATTGGTAGTATCAATGGAGCTAGCCGGGCAACCATTATTGTAAATGATACAAAGGCTCCATAGAGGGATGCTGAACCACCAATTACTATTGGTGGAGGTATTATAGGTGCCCCCTCCTCATCCCTACCTCTAGGGACCAGTAATGATCTCGGTATACTGAACGTAGCTTGTCCAAGTCGTTGAAGTATTCCTAGAGAAGCTTGTAGTGCAAGGAACTTATAAAGTCCAAAGAATATTATTAGAGATATTACTGCAAGACCTACATAGATCTCGTATCCAACCATATACTCTATTAGATAGTAAGGCATTACATAAATGAGTGCAGTATATAGGCTTGTAACTATAGCTAACCCGATCATCAACAATGTATTAAGTGCTACATGCAGTACAGTATTTGGCTCAATACCTCCAACACGGTATCCATCCCATCCGGTTAATACAGCATAGTATATAGTCCCATATACACGGTAATAGATGATCCAGATTGGTAGTAGGAGTAGTATTGGCTCACCAATATATTCTATATCAACATCAGCACTAATTACCTCATAGCCCTTCCCAAGACTATTTATAACACTTCTAACAATCCTCCTCTTGATCAACGGATAGATCGCTGATTTATCAGTATCAGTAATGAATAACTCAATACCCTCCTCCATCCACTCCTTGATGCTTAAACGGTCGAGTCTATATGCCTTAGGCTTAGTAGCTAAGTACCTCTTAAAAGCCTCATCAAGGAATGGTACTGTAACATGTCTTCTAGCCAATGTATAGGCTATTGCCTCACCATATATATTCTTAGATACTGTGGCTTGAGGCTTAAACCTACTAATACTCTTAGCCCTAACAACTCCCTTATAGGATGCTCTAACAACCCATAGTGGTATATAGTATCCATTTATACCAGCTATCTCGATCTTTTTAGAGATCATCCTTAGATCACGGTCTCTCCTAACGTATTCATAGAAGTACTTCCGAGCCCCTCTAACATCGATCTTTGATGGCACTATGAATATGTCCTTGGTTTCCACAGTACCTATAACCGGATTAGGGTATCCACAGTATGGACATATAGCTACTACTGAATCAATAGATGGATTTAGTGATGCACCACACCTACTGCATTGGAATACCTCAATCCATTCAGTCTTACCAGACATTATATCACACTAAGAACTAGAGGTACTCCTTAACCATGGATATATAGTGTATTTCTCCGGATATATTTTTGTCCATCTAGACTTAATATACCGGTACATACCAAGTATTTCAGCCTCTATATAGCAGTACAGTGTATTCCCCTTAAGGAATATGTTTAGGAATCTACTCACCTCATAATATATCCTTATAACACTCTCAATACCACTTACAAACTCGATCTCTAGATAAACCCATTTACTCCACAATCCCTTTAAGCCCATAGGCCTCCTCTTAAATATATGGACACCCTCAGCTTCACCAAGATACTTGTACCTACGTATATTAGTGTAATATTTCAGAACCTCCTTTACAAGTCGATCATTTATTTCACCAATAATCCTAACACTACAGTCTCCAATATCCCCCTTAAAATCACATACTATATTCCCTACCTCCTCACCAGTTCTTAGTATATCAAATGGTGTTGGTGCAGATACCCCATAGATCATTAGTATAAGGCCTATAGATGCAAGTATGTATGAGAATAGTCTTGCAAGTCTAAGTTCCGAAGGTGTATAGTATTCTGAATATATGTATGTATAGCCAGTTAGGTAGCCGCCAAGGATTAGTAGTATTGATCCAGTCCATAAATAGCCTCTACGAAGCATTACATGGTACCCGTGGAGTGCCTGCTATACATGGAAAAGATTTGTATAGTAGCCTATTTAACATTAGTTTTGTAGGTGTATATAGGGATATGAATAGATCGGCCATACTAGCTCTAGTGTTATTCCTAGTATTTACCATACAGACTATTTCCATAGCTGATAGTCGTGACAACATCTATGATATAGTTATTGAATGTACTGAGAGAATAGATCTTTTGAGGAATATAGGTGTTGATGTGGATAAGTATGTCTCTGAAATAAATAATATACTCTATGACTTAGATAATGGTGAAAAAGATCTAGCATATGTTAGGCTAGAGAATCTACTTAGTGAACTTAATAATGCATCCTCTCATTATTCACAAGCAATTATATTGTACCAAATTAGATCAGTTGTATACATAACATTACTTATAATGTTACCATTGATATTACATCTCTTAATTCCAAGGATATATCTCTTGATCTGGTTCTATGTTAGAAGGGGATGTATTGTAGAGTATAATGGTGCTGAGAAGAGACTACAAGATCTTATTAGGGATTATATAGCAAAGGGATCTGGGAGGTATAGTGCTTATCTAAGAATCTATGAACAAGTATCAAGTGGTAGATATAGATTAGTATGTTGTGAAAGAGGGTTTATACATAGACTATTCATCCATAGGTTATGGCTTATAACATTGCTTATCTCCATAATAGTATATATTTTATCTATTATGTATGATATAGATATCCTCAAACTACTGATCGGTATACCCATAGCCTTCTATATACCGGGTAGACTAATTGTTGAACTAATGCCTCTAAATACTAGGCATGAGCTACTTATCCATGTACTATCAATAACTCTATCAGTATCGATAACAACCCTTACAGTATACATAGCTACAGTACTTCCATGGATGAGTATAGAGTATATTACATATATATATCTAGCAATAATTGTAGCCTTAGCCTTCACATTAGATCTGAGAATAGAGTATACGTAGACAATCTACTCACTATACTCAAATATAGTCTTTAAAATAGATATACATCCATATTCTTTACCAATCTCACGCATTAGTTCATAGTCAACTACTATCTCATCATTAAATGCATTAGCTCTCCTAATGAGCTCATCATACATATGGATAGCATACACTATATCGTTAACCTCATCAGAACAACTAGTACAATAGTGCAGACATAGGTCTGTGACAGTAGATCTCCCTCTCCCAAGGATTATGTATAGAGATGAAATACTTCTATCAGGATAATGTGCCCGATCGAGTATTTCCCGGGCCAAATGCTCAAGATCATCTAGGAGACCTGCATGACCACGATTAATGAGTTTAAAGGATACCTCACCATAGGCTGCCACATACTCTATGTCCAAACCATACTTCCTAAGTATATCTCTTAAGGTAAATAGTTTATTCCAACCACCCGGTATAGTGGCCATGTTAAGATATGATTCCCTCCTACAGCATATCCCCTCCTCACAACGATCACATACTGCATAGAATACAAACATCGGATCACCACTACTCAGATATTCATCACTATCTATTTCAAACATGATCTTAGAGGACAAGATAATATCATCCCTATACTTACGAGCTATATATTCACCAATCAATATCCATCAACCCCATATGTAACCCAAACTAGGTTATCCTCATATTGAAATGTATCTTATAAGTCAAACCCAGTTAACTATAGCTACAATGCTTTCTTAGATAAAACATCCATAACTATAAACTACTCATACCCCTTCATGGATCTAGACCTCGGCTCTCTCCTCAGATCATCTAGTATATGTTCCCTCATCAAGTATATGTTCTTGTGTATTCTCCACTCCATCCTCTTAAGGTAAAGTGCTAGTATTGCTAGGAGGAATGAGTGAAAACCAGATACTATTAGGATAACTGCTACTATACCCCATATGTAGAGCCTAATCCCATATAGTATGTAGTGTAGGAAAACCCATACTGCAATAGCTATACCTGGTATGAGGACAAGTGATCCAAGGAATGTTATGAAGAATACTGGGTTATGTTTCCATGCAAGCTTAACTATGTCGAGAAAGATCCTTAGTCCATGGGCTATCTTAAGTTTTTTACGCCCAATCCTCCTCCTATACTCGATCGGTACTTCCCCTATGAGCCCGCCGAAAGAGGATGCTACTGCAGCTGCTATTTCACTCTCAATACTAAATCCCCTTGTCTCAAGGATCTGTCTCTTCAAAATACTTGTCTTTACAACATACATTCCGGACAATAGGTCTTTTAGATTTGTTCCAAAGAGTAGATTAAAGATCTTTGTTAGGAGCCAGTTTCCAAAACGATTTATCAAGGGTATATTCTCCCGGCCCCACTTCCTAACCCCGATCACTTCAGCATAGCCCTTATCCACGGCCTTCCTAACAAGATCTGGTATGTACTTTGCTGGGTAGGTGTAGTCCCCATCCATTACTAGGACGTAGGGTGTCTCTATATGTTGTATAGCTGTCTTTATAGCATCTGATTTACCACTACCATTCTGATATATGACCTTCACTCCCCTGCTACGTGCTATTTCTACAGTTGAATCAGTACTATATCCGTCAACAACAATTATCCTCTCTGGAGGTATTCCTAGAGAGAGTATTTCGTCAAGTACTCTACCAATAGCCTCCTCCTCATTATATGTTGGGATAACAATTGATACTTTATCTAGTATTTTACTGGAATCCCTATTCATACTTGATCACTAGTACATCTACCTATGTAATCTATGTAGTATAGGGACGGTATTTATTTTTTATAACTCTGTAATCTATATAATGTAGTAGGGTATTGTATTATGAGGATTGTTTGGCCATTACTCATAGCCATCATAGTTCTATCAATACCCAGGCTAATCCCCACAGTCTATACAGGGCAACCATTCTCAACAGATGTTTGGCCATTAATGAAGCTTAGTGTAGAGGTAGTGGAGAATCCTGGAATAAGTATCTATAGTGAATATTATGGTGGGTATCATAACAAGTTTCCTGCTGTATCACTATACTCTATAGCTTTATCAAAGATTCTCGGGCTAGAGATACCTTTAGTATATAGATACATAATACCATTAATCATTATATTAGTTATCACATTATATGGTTCATACATCATAGGTAAGAACAATAGACATGGTTACTTAACACTATTATATATTGGATTAATACCCTCATTCCTAATATATACTTCAACAGTAACTAAGGAGGGATTTAGCTATATATTCCTAGTACAGTTCCTTATACTACTGGATATCCTGAATAGATCACGTCCAGATCTATGGGTACTCACACTATCCACCATCTCAATATTTCTCATTAGTATATCAAATATTTTGACAGCGATAATATTCCTCATAACCTCCTACGGATACCTTCTATACATACTATTGCTTTGGGATACAATTAGGGATCTTAAGAAGATAGCAATAATACCATTATTCTCCATATCCATAATCCCTACATACATCCTCCTAGTATACCCTAGTATCACGGGCTCCTTAATCTATAGAATAGGGTTTATAAGAGCTATTCTCATAGCAATACTTATTACAGCAATTATATATGTTAGAGCTCGGTTTAGCTGTAAAAGGATCACGTGTAGACATGTGGTTACTGACTATATTGTGGCCCTTACTATCATAATGTCCAGCTATATATTAACCTATTACCTAGGTATATTCTCTATTGAGTATCTTGTTGATGTACTCCTATACTCCATACCGTTTATACCCATACCATTCCTAATACTGTATTCTAGGAGGAGCATTAGGAATAAAAGAACCAATCATGTATACCTATGGTCTAGTACATGGATTCTCTTAGTGACAGTACTAATGGTGCTTATGGTAGTATGTGGTGTGGGGTATAATGTGCTCCACAGACTACTTGATCTACTACTAATACTCTCTCTACCAATAATACTACTTAGGACACCATACCATAAATACTTAACACCATTGCTTTTAATTGCGTTACTAATACCTTCAACAATACTTATTGAATATAGGCTACTAACTGGTGAGGACAATATATCCTATTACTGGTTATACCGTAGTGACGAGATCTATATGGTACATGTAGTTAAGAACATGTCCGGATACCCAATGATCGGATGTGATGTTAAGACATGGTATTTATTCAGATACTATGGAGTGAAACCATCATTCTACTATACACAATGGCTTACAGGGATAAAGCGTAAGCCCAGCTATAGATTCCTAGTATTCCTCTATAGAGAGGATCTTAGTAAGGGTCTTGTCTATAGTATAAAGCCTGCCCCACCACTCAAGGATAAGCTCCAAATACTTTACCAATCAGACCTGATATATATGTCAAACAATGTTGTCATATACTATACTATAAGATAGCAATTGAAAAAAATGTTATATAGATTATCTACCGTCTATACCTAGTAATAACTAGATAGGCAGTAACCACTAGTACAATGATTAAAACCAGTACTATAATGACGTAACATCTATTGTCGCTCATCTCATTACTAGTATTAGTTATTGTTTCTACCTCAGAATCATTAGTGGTTAATTGTTTGTTTGATGTAGTGTCCTGCCCGGGATTCTGTGTAGGCTTAGGTGTTATTTCATAGAGCTTATCTATTTCTAACTCTCCACAAATACCTAGTGTTACTAGTGTATTATTGGGTAGTCCAGCTATTCTCCTATACTCATTAGCAAGTTTTATAAATAGATCCTTATTAGACCCAACAAACTCTCTAAACTCATCTACCGTCTTAAAACTACATGTTCCATTAAGTGGACAAATCCCCATCATAGGCCCACTATATCCAGCACCAATAACCCTAATATACCATCCATAGCTCTTAAACGTAGAATTAATATCCTCTAAAACATTTGATAAAGGTATACCCAGTTCTACTCTAAAGTCCCTCACAATAAACAATACATACACATCAAGACTGTACGAGGTAAGATTGTATGAGATATTATTTGTAGCTTCTACCACAACATCTACTAACTTATTTACTAATGACTCGCTATAATAGTCCCTATCAAGAGTATACGCTACCACTAGATATGGATCAGCATCATATATACTAACCATAACCCTCCTCATAGGTATACCGTATTCCTTTATTAATTTCTTAACATTATCTAGGAGAGCC
>Ga0190313_1000757_pt1 | contig 18343 bp, 22 predicted proteins | sample 4870071011_MG_FD_169989 | JGI IMG/M metagenome (GOLD analysis project Ga0190313, IMG submission 169989) | Hydrothermal vent sediment bacterial communities from Southern Trench, Guaymas Basin, Mexico - 4870-07-10-11_MG | ecosystem: Environmental > Aquatic > Marine > Hydrothermal vents > Sediment ...
CTATCGTATAGGCAGTAGAGTATATTCATCAATACTTGGCTTAGCTAATGTAGATAATGGTGTAGTATCAATCATACCCCTTGAGGGCATGAATGTACCTCGTGAGGGAGATATAGTTATAGGGCTAGTCATTGGTGTAGGTATCACTAACTGGATTATTGATATAAGGGGACCATATAAGGCTATATTAAATGCTAATGAAGCACTAGAATCCTTTAACCCCATAACAGACGATCTTAGGAAGTATCTTGACGTAGGAGACTACATTATTGCTAGAGTAATAGTATTTGATAGAACAAGGAACCCACTACTGACAATCAAGGGTAAGGGTCTTGGAAAGATAACTGAGGGTAAGGTGATCGAGGTAAAACCCAGTAGAGTACCAAGGATCATTGGTAAGAGAAAGGCGATGCTAAACATACTTATAGAAGAAACTAAATGCACAATAATAGTTGGGCAAAACGGACGCATATGGATAAGATGTCCTAGTGAGGAGTTAGAGGATATATTGGTGAGGGCAATTAGGAAAATAGAGGCTGAAGCCCATATACCGGGTTTAACTGAGCGTATCAGGAGGTTCATAGGGGAGGAGAAGAGGAGGCTTGGTCTAACATGATGGAGAAACCCGTACTCATAAGAGAAGATGGTCTCCGGCACGATGGTAGACGCCCAGATGAGCTAAGACCCATACGTATGGAGGTTGGTATACTAAAGAATGCTGATGGATCAGCACTAGTACAGTTTGGAAGAACAAAGGTTATAGCAGCTGTCTACGGGCCCAGGGAGGTTCATCCAAAACACTTAACACTACCCGACCGGGCACTTATTAGATGCCGTTACCACATGGCCCCATTCTCAACTAGTGAGAGGAAGAGCCCGGCACCATCACGTAGGGAGATAGAGCTTTCAAAAGTCATACGTGAGGCTTTGGAGGCAACCATATTCACAGAGTATTTCCCTAGGACAACAATAGATGTATTCATAGAGGTACTGCAGGCCGATGGAGGTACACGTACAACTGGTTTAACAGCAGCTTCACTAGCAGTTGCTGATGCAGGTATACCAATGAGGGATCTTGTTGCAGCAGTTGCCGTAGGCAAGGTTGACGGGGTGCTCGTACTTGATATTGACGAGGTTGAGGACGAGTATGGTGAAGCCGATATGCCGATTGCTATGATGCCTTCTCTAGAAAAGATAGTACTGTTGCAGCTCAACGGTGTATTGACAAGGGAGGAGTTTAGGAAAGCCCTAGAGCTTGCCCGGAAGGGTATCATGGAGATCTATAGGATGCAGAAAGAAGCTCTGACAAGAAAATACCTTATGTATCCTATGGAGTAAGGGAGGTGAGCCCGTGTGTCACTAACACCTACATCCCAGCCCGTAATGCCCAGGCTTAAACGTGACACACTATTATCATTGCTCCGAAAGGGTAATCGTATAGATGGTAGGGGTCCAGAGGACTATAGGCCAATAACTATACAGTTGAACCCAATACCGAAAGCCGAGGGTTCAGCACTTGTGAAACTAGGGGATACAATGGTTATGGTTGGTGTAAAGACGGAAGTTGGAGAACCATTTCGTGACCGTCCATTTGAAGGTGTGCTACAGGTTCATGCAGAGTTTGTACCACTTGCATCACCGTCATTTGAGCCCGGTCCACCTGATGAGAATGCTATTGAGGCGGCACGTGTAATTGATCGTTGTCTAAGGGAGCCTAGGGCTATAAAGCTTGATGAGCTAGTCATTATACCTGGTAGGAAGGTATGGATTGTATTCAACGATATATACCTTATAGATCATGATGGGAACGTTATAGATGCTGGTGCATTAGCTACAATGGCTGCTCTTAATACCGTTAAACTACCTAAGGTAGTGGGTATTGAGGGTGACAACGTTGTTATTGATAGGGGTGTAAGGGAAACATCTTTGCCTCTAAGTCTTAATGTTGTAACTGTCACGTTGGCTAAGATTGGTGACTACATAATAGTTGATCCATGTCTTGACGAGGAGCTTATAGCTGATGCAAGATTGGCAATAGGATTTGATAGTCTAGGTAGGATTGTTGGTATGCAGAAAATGGGTATGAGTGGATTTACAAGATCAGAGATTGACTATGCAGTTGAACTAGCTTTTAAGAAGGCACGTGAACTCCATGAGCTACTGGAGAAAGTATTAAAAAATCCCGATACAGCTAGTAAACCAATAGTCTAGAGCATGTGGTGAATAGAGGGATGGGTAGGAGGACAAGAGTAGTAGGTATAGCTGGACGCTATGGCGCTAGATATGGTGCTACACTAAGGAAGAAAGTACGTGACATACTACGTAAGAGATACGCTCCACACACCTGCCCATTCTGTGCAGCCAAGGGTACAGTATACAGGATTAGCACTGGTATATGGGCTTGCCGTAAATGTGGTGCTAAATGGGCTGGAGGGGCATATGTTCCTAGGACTGAGCTTAGTAAGTATTTCCCAAAGATCATTGTCCGGGAAGAGTAGATCCATATAGTTGTTTTTGGAGTCTAGACCTGGTATGAAATATATTGCTCTTCTAACAACATCCCATAGCCCAAGTCCCCGGACACGTAGTTTCATAAAGGATCTGGCTAGTTGTCTACCGGGTATACTCAGGGTTCATAGGGGTAAGAAGACGTTATTACAGCTAGCTTTAGAGGCTAGGAGATATGGTGCTAGATACTTATTAGTTGTGGGTGAGAGGAAAGGTAATCCAAGCCTTATAAGGATCTATAGTATAGGTCTATATTTTGAACGGGATAGTATTTTGAAACATATAGTATCAATAGTTATTAGGGGGGTAAAGCTATCTAGGGAAGTACCGGGTTCTACGAGAACATATAATGTTGAGAGAGTAGGGGTTGATTCTAGGGAGTGTGTATCTGATGAATGCTTTAAATTAGCTGATCTCTTCCTAAAAATCTTTGGTTCAAAACTAGATCTAGATAAACCTGATGTATGGATAGTTGTTAGTGAGAGAAATAATATGGTGAAAATAGTGTTTAGGAATAGACTAGGACATATTGTAGGACCAGCTATAAGCGTGTGGAGGGTAAAGTTCTTTGAGGGGGAGGCTTAGGATAGTCATTGAATCAATTGATCAAAGACTACTAGATGCAGTATACGGAGCATTATATCCTGAATCACAACAGCCTCCATCAACTGAATGCAGTATTTCTCAGGTGATCAGTGGTGGTAAGCTGGTAATTACCATAGAGTGTGATAGAATAAATCTTTTAAGAGCTGTAGCCAATAGCTATTTAGGCGTAATATCAAGTCTAGTACAAAGTCTAGAGGAGATAGGTGTTGAGTGAACAAAGACTTCCACCCGAGGTACAGCAGGCAATTATAGAGTATGAGAATCTACGGAATATGCTTGTTAAGATGGAGGCTGAACTAAGGATTACTGAGAGCGAGATCGCTGAGATCAATGAAATACTTGATAATATAAAGGATCTACCTGAAGATGTCGAGTTATACAAGTCTATAGGACATATACTATTGAAAAGGGATCGTGAGAGTATTGTTAAGGAGCTTGAGGAGCGAAAAGAACTTCTCCTCGTTAAACAACAGAAGTATAAGAAACAGCTAGAGATACTTAGGAAACAAGTTACTGAAAGTGAGAGGAAGGTCCGGGATCTACTTGCTAAGTATGGGATAAGGATTGGCTAGAGAACGTAAACCAGTAGTTATAGGGCTTGATCTTGATAGGATAGGTGTTGATGAATTAGAGGATATTGCATCAAAGATCCAGGGTAAGATTGTTGAACTACTTGAGAAGGAGATACCAGTATCTAAGAGTTATGATGCAGATATAATAGTGTCTCTTGAGAATAAGGGGGATCGGCTGGAGGTTTATATAGATATTGGTGTACGTGGTGAACTTGAGGATGTTATTGACTATGACACGATACTACAATATATTATTAGGGAGACTAGAGAATATGTTGAGGAATTGCTTAGAAAATATAGTTCGAAAAATACTTAATGAGCTATTCTATAGAGAACATATTGTTATAACATCGCATAGGAATGCTGATCCGGATGCTCTTGCCTCAGCAATAGTGTTATCCCGGTTTATACAAACCATAGTCCATAGGAGACCCTTCATAGTATTTCCAGAAGGACTCAATGAGGTTTCAAAAAAGATTGTTAGAGAACTAGATCTATGGAGCTATCTCTACGAGCCAAGTTATCTACTAAACACTTGTCTAGGAAGAACTAATCCATTATTCATAGTTGTTGATACATGTAATTCTGGGCAACTAGGTGTTCTAAAGGATATAGTATTGTCTTCAGACCATATACTAGTAGATCACCATAGACCAGGGGATCTAGTGGATAATGCTATAGTATCAATAAGCGATCCAGGTACTAGTTCAACATCAGAACTAGTCTATAGAGTTATACGTAGGTACTATGGCTTTGACAAACTTGATGCAATCCTACTACTAGCTGGGATACTATATGATACACGTAGATTCCTATATGCCTCACCCAACACCCTCTGGGTTACTGGAGAACTATTGAGGATAGAAGGTGTAGACTATAGGTATGTCCTAGAACTACTACGTGTAGAGATGGATATTAGTGAGAGAATAGCCCGGCTAAAGGCGATGCAGAGACTCAACTACAAGAGGATTGGAGAATACATTATAGCATATACACATGTTAGTGCATATGAGTCAAGCGTAGCAAGATCACTAATTGATCTTGGAGCAGACGTAGCAGTTGTAGCATCATCCAATAAGGAGTTAAGGGTGGTGACAAGATCGAGGCAGGATTTCTATAGAAAGCTGGGGATTAGCCTTGGAAGAGACATAATGCCTCTCGTAGCAGAGTATCTAGGTGGATCGGGTGGGGGGCACGATACAGCAGCAGTTGCAACTGGTAAAGGTGATCTTGTGGAGGCTCTGGAGTATACTGTATCACTAATAGCTAAGCTGATAAAGGCTAGGGTTAATGATATGAAATAGGTTTATAACCACCAATACCCGGTTATAGGGTTTTGATAGAGGGTTTGGGCTGGAAGAAAAGATCATGGTGTACACGGGATGGTTAGGTATAAGCAGGTAGCTGATATACTTAGGATAATGAAGAACCTAGAACAAGTACGCAACATAGGTATTACAGCACATGTAGACCATGGTAAGACAACACTATCAGACTCACTACTAGCAGCCGCAGGGATCATATCTGAGAAAGTAGCTGGTGAAGCACTAGCACTAGACTACCTAGATGTAGAGCAGAAACGAGGTATAACTGTTAAATCAGCAAACATTAGCCTCTACCACGAATACCATGGAAAACCATATGTGATCAACCTAATCGATACACCCGGACACGTTGACTTCTCATCAAGGACAACACGTAGCCTACGTGTACTCGATGGAGCAATACTAGTGGTTGATGCAGTAGAGGGTGTTATGACACAGACAGAAATGTATCTACGCATGGCGTTAGAGGAGCGTGTCAGACCATTACTATTCATAAATAAGGTAGACCGTTTAATCAAGGAGCTAAAGCTTAGTCCAAGTGAGATACAGCAGAGATTCGTACAGATCATTAAGGAGGTGAATAGCCTAATAGCAATGTATGCAGACAAACCATTCAAGTCAAAATGGCAGCTAGACCCTGCTAAGGGACATGTAGCGTTCGGTAGTGCTAAGGATAGATGGGGTTTCACAGTACCGATGGCGCAGAAGAGGGGTATTAAGTTCAGTGACATCATAGCTGCCTACCAGAAAGGCACTAAAGAGGCTATTGAGGAGCTTCAGAAAACAGCTGTGCTCCACGAGGCAATACTTGATATGGTTGTAAAATACGTGCCTAACCCAAGGGAAGCCCAGAAGTATAGAATACCAAAGATATGGCGTGGAGACCTAAATAGCGAGATTGGTAAGGCAATGCTTGAAGCTGATCCCGATGGCCCTGTTGTAATGCTTGCACATGATATAAAGTTTGATCCTCATGCAGGACTTGTAGCTACTGGACGTGTATTCTCTGGTACACTAAAGCCTGGTACAGAGGTATGGCTTGTAAACGCTAGGATGAAGCAGAAGATCCTTCAGGTAAGCCTCTATATGGGTCCATATCGTGAGATCGCCGATCAGATTGTTGCAGGCAATATAGCTGCAGTCCTGGGACTTAGTAAGGCACGTGCTGGTGAGACAATTGTTGATATGAAGTTCAGGGATGCCATGGTACCCTTTGAGAGACTACGTATGCTTAGTGAACCAGTTGTCACAGTAGCTATTGAGCCTAAGAATCCTGCAGAGCTACCAAAGCTTATTGATGCACTCCACAAGATCAGTATTGAGGATCCAAGTCTTGTCGTAAAGATCAATGAGGAGACAGGAGAATACCTATTGAGCGGCATGGGTACATTACACATTGAGATAGCACTTACATTCCTCAAGGAAAACTATGGGCTTGTAGTAGATGTATCACCACCAATAATTGTCTATAGAGAGAGCATACGTGGCTCAAGCAAAGTATTCGAGGGCAAGTCACCCAATAAGCACAACAAGCTCTACATTAGCGTAGAACCACTCGATCAAAAGACCATTGAACTAATAGCACAGGGTATAATTACAGAGGATATGGATGCTAAGGAGAGAGCAAAGATCCTGCGTAACGAGGCTGGATGGGACTATGATGAAGCTAAGAGAATATGGGCTATTGATGAGAACATAAACGTATTCATAGACAAGACAACCGGTGTACAGCACCTAAGAGAGGTAAAGGACACAATAATACAGGGCTTCAGACTAGCAATGAGGGAAGGACCACTAGCTATGGAGCCAGTACGTGGTGTAAAGGTTATACTACATGATGCAATAATCCACGAGGACCCAGCACACCGTGGACCCGGACAGCTCTACCCAGCAGTACGTAACGCCATATATGCTGGAATGCTTACAGCCCGTCCAACACTACTAGAGCCAATAATGAAGCTTGATATTAGGGTTCCAATGGAGTTCATGGGTAGTGTATCATCAGTTATAACTAAGAGGCGTGGACGCATACTACAGGTACTACAGCAGGGACCAATAACAAGGATTATAGCCGAGATACCAGTAGCAGAAACATTCGATCTAGCAGAGGCTCTAAGAAGTGCTACTGCAGGCAAGGCTCTATGGGGACAAGAGTTCAGTAGATGGGCACCAGTACCAGATAGTATGCTACTCGATCTTGTGAGGAAGATTAGGGAGAGGAAGGGATTAAAGCCAGAGCCTCCAAAGCCAAGTGACTTCATAGGCTTCTAAACCATAGACTTAGATACATATTATAATGTTTTGACCTATTTGATACACTTTCTTAACCATAAATTGTACCTAAGACTATATCTTTGACATAGTTATATTATTTTTCCCCACTATATTACGAATAAAGACTTGTAAAGTCTATTTAGAACCCATATAATGTCAAATCCGTCAACCATGGTGAGATCGGGTGGTACTGGATATACTACTCCACTAAACGATCTCTCTCTATACAGGCTATTGATGTATTTAATAAGTTCCCTAACACCTATACCACTCACTTTTCGACAGACATTCTTTATGGTATAAGCTATAAGTTTAACCTGTCCTCTCTCCACAATCCTTGGATTACTCGATAGATCGAGTTCGAACCGTGTATTATCAGTATACTCTATGGATAACCTATACCCCTTAGCCTTAACCTTCTTAAGCCCTACTATACCCTTAAACATTCTTTTCCTAGGTATTCTATACTGTATACTAGTTACATGTTCTCCTTCAAGGATTCCCTTAATCCTATCTGTTATATCGTATGGTACATACTTATCCATTAAAATGACTCTATCAGATACTCTCATAAACATTGATGATGCACTTAATACAATAACAATACTTGTCCCAGTCTTCCTATAAAGATCTCTAGCTTGTTTTAGAAGGGTTTTTATGGGCTCATTATATATTATCTTCTCCATATAAGGATCCTTGTACAGTAGGTTAGTTGCACTAGTATCTTCATCAATAAGTATAAGCCTTGCCCCAGCCTCAATCGCTTCATTGATCGATGCAGCCATACTTGTTGAACCACTAGCATTTAAGGTACTAAAACATCTTGTATCAGTACCTGATGGTAGTTCTTCTATGAAGCTTGAAATATCAACACATGATATTATCCTACCATCCTCAGCTCTCACATATATCGTATCCTTTAAGGAAATAACATACTCCCTACCATCACCTGCTACATGATCATATATACCCTCCTGTATAGAATTTAATAATGTGGATTTACCATGATAACCACCACCAGTAACCACTACTATACCACGTGGTAAAGCCATACCATATACAGTTCTACCACTAGGGAGATCTATTCTAACCCTCAGCTCCTCTGGAGACTTAAATGGTACTGCATTCTCCATAGGCTCATAGGATATACTTGACTCCCTAGGCAGTATACTACCATCACCAATAAATGCTACATAACCATTCCTCCACAACCAATCCCTTATATACTCCTGGTCATGGTAAAGGGCTATATGTTCATCTATACCATCAAGCCGCTCTCTAAGATCAATTATGCCCTTGATAATCCTTGGTATAATATCAATGAATAAAGCTCTAGCTCGTTCACCAAGTATTCTCCTACCCCTAGCAGGTAAGCCTAGGTAGAACCTCAGTATAATATTATTATCTATAGTCTCTACACATGATCTATAGAGTATCCATGGACCCGGCCTAGGTATTCCTATATAGCAACTATATCCAGAACCACATTTCCTACTATATCTCCGGGTTAAACTATAGAGTCTACGGGCTAGATAATCTGTAAAAGGAACTCTATTATCATCCCTAAAGAATCTCTCTGGAAACCCGTGCTTCTCCAGTAGAACCTCTATAAAGGATGGTGGTGCATAAGGATCGCTTTGAACTCTAGTCACCCTAAGGCTGAAGAGATCATACTCTATAATCTTCCCCGATAATAGCCTCTTATAACATCTAAAGCCTCTTCCATCTACTCTCCTAAACATGGAGGACAATATGCTATAGTCTATACTCTCCAAAACCAACTACACCTAGAATATATGGGGAAACTAGGCAGCTTTAGTGTATTCCCTACCAGTATCCGAACCAGCTATAGCACCTGCTAGAGATAATGCAAAACCTATAAATCCAAGCACTAGTATAACACCTGCAGTACTCTCACTATACTTAGTAACAATCTCTACAACAGCAAATATTATGGCAAGCATGAATACAGATACCCCTAGCTTCCACAAGTCAACCATACACATCACCAAACATGTAATATGTAATCACAAATATAATAAGTATAGCCATGTCGTGTAATCGATTATAGAATATTATGGTGCGGCGGCCGGGATTTGAACCCGGGATCTCCGGCTTGGAGGGCCGGCTTCAGGTAGCACCTCCCGCGCAGGAGGATGCTATGTCCTAGTCCAGGCTAGACGACCGCCGCATATCCATACATGTTTTATGGGGTGTGTGGTGTTTTTATCCTTTACCATAATCTCTATTGGGCTAGATTAAATAGTCCTTAACTGGTATATGTTGTTCTAGGTGATGAGCTCGGGTATCTGAGGGGGTGTTTACTATCCCCCTATGAATGGGGTCTTGAGTGCTGACTCTTTTGCTGGTGTTTATGTAGGGTTTTAGCCTGGTATGTAACTATTGTTATTGTTTTTTAGGTTGGTGTTTATTATTGGTGGTCTTCTATTACTGGTGATCATGAGTATCTGGAATAACTTATTCTTCAATAAAGATCTTAATGTTATACGTGCACCCTTAAGCTTTAACTATCTCCTTAGGGATCTTTATTTCTTTAAAAGATGTGAGACACTAGTCCTCCATTATAGTCTATGTACTTAATCTCTTTAAAGGGATAATATACCCTGATCGGTTAAGCTATTATTTCTGGTTAGAGATTATTGTTTTATGGTGACCCTAGTATGTATAGGCTCCTATACCCGCTTAGGACGTACCTTATAGTCTCTGGGAGAATGGGGGATGAAGTGGATGTTATGGCTGCTGATTGGGTGACGGTATTATCCCATGACCCATTACTAGTAGGTGTAGCAGTATCACCACGTAGGTATACCCATAAACTGATCAGTAGGTATGGAGAGTACGTCATAGCAGTACCAGGTAAGGATATGATAGATGATGTATGGATAGCTGGTACATTAAGTGGCCCGGGCAAGCTTAAGAAGATGAAGATAACACTTGTAAAGTCGAGGAAGGTGGGTACACCAAGTATCCGGGAAGCCCTAGCTAATCTTGAGTGTAAAGTAGTTGACTCAAGAGACTATGGTGACCACACACTATTTGTAGGAGAGATCATAGCCTATAGTTATAGAGGAGATGCATATCCGGATGGAGAACCAGATCCGGGGGCAGGCTTCCTAGCACATATTGCATGGAATAAGTTCATAACATTCAAAACAGAGGTTATAAAACCATCAGTAGAGTAAATCATCATCCTCTATACCAGAAATACGTGGACACAATGGATCACCCATGTTATAGTCTCCACGTAAAACATATGATCTAGCATAACAGCCCCCTCTACATAGATCCCTTAATCTACACTTCATACACTGACTTGGAAGCCTACTGGGTCTAACAATCTCTTTTACAACAGGATCAACATAGTACTTCTCTAAGGCTCTCCTCAAACCATTACCACGTACACTAGCTACCCTATAGCTAAGCACATCACATAACAAGAGATCCCCCGAAGGACTAATATCTACAACATTAGCTATCCTACAATAATATGTCCATGCACCACCATAGCTTGTTATCAGATCCAGAAATGGAGTACACCAGAAAGACAGTTGATACCCAGTCTCCATAGCTCTATCCAATGCATTCCTAACAGCAAATAGGTATTCTCTAGCTCTAACCCATAAATGGTTAATCAAAGCTCTTCCAACGGGCATAACTGGGATTAGGGCAGCATGATCGGCTCCAAGATCCTCTGCAAGCCCTACATAATCCCTAGCATGCATGTAGTTATGCCTACCAACAGCCATGACAAACCCATAGTCTACACCATATCTTCTCAGTAAATATATAGTCTCTAGAACACGATCATAGGTACCACGTCCACGGATCCACTCATGCACATGCCTAGGACCATCAAGACTAACATAGACATAAACATCATATCTAGCTAGAGCATCCAATACATCCCTTCCTAATACAGTAGCATTAGTGACTAGAGATACCGTCATACCATAATCACTAATCTCCCTAAGCATAATAGGGAGATCAGGATGGATAAGCGGTTCACCACCACTCAAACCAATATGTTCAACACCAGATTCACCAGCCTCTCTTATAAGTAGAAGCTTCTCTTCTAAACCAAGTTCTTCCTCACCTTCAAATATTGATGCATAGCAGTGGGGACATCTGAGATTACATTTTGCTGTAAATATCCATATTATCGTCCTAGGGGTCATGTTATTAGCATCACCTAGTTATTAATAATCCCTATTTAGATGCTAAAGAATCTCTCCTAAGGGGTAATTAGTTATTCCTTTATTATGTAGTAATACTTGGTATTCAGTTATTAGCTAGCTGTATATTTATTGTTACTCGACGATAGTCTACTAATGCTATACTAGTGCTACAGACTATTTTCAATCCATAGATATAATTAGATCATTTGGGGCTCTCAATAGGAGTCTCTGAAACCTATAGATTCAGTATTACCTATGGACTAGAATATCCTATACATACCTGTATGGATATAATTAACAGTGTACAATATATAGTATTACCACCGAACTAGTAAGTGATAAAAGGCTTTCTGGAGATAATATATGACGGTAAACATACCTAGCCACGAGATCCTTAGGAAAGAGTGTATGGAAAGAAGGGATCCTCTGAACATATATGCTAGGAGGAATGATCTCTACACACTAGAGAATGCAAACCGTTATCCAGGACCAACTGGTTTCTTCTCATATATTCTAGAGCAACACCTGTCTAAATACATAGATATTATGCCTAAGAGGGTTTTGAGAGCACATATAAATGGATTGGTATATGTCCATAAACTCCCCTACAGCCTATACATACCATACTGTACCGGACACTCTATCTCAAGGCTCTTAAGGAAGGGTTTAAAAACACCAACAGTAATCTCCAGACCAGCTAGACACTTTGATACATACGTAGATCATGTAGCCAACTATCTAGTGACACTCCAACACTACTTCTCAGGAGCACAAGCATTCAGTAGTGTAGAATGGTATTCAGGACCATTCATTAGAAGAGATGGACTAGACTATAGGAGGATAAAACAAGATATACAGAGACTAGTCTTCAACCTAAACTACCCCAGTCGTGTAGGGATGCAAGCACCATTCACAAACTTTACACTAGCACTTGATGCACCAAAGAGGATGCTTAAAGAGGATCAGGCAATATATGCTGGTGCTGAAGCTGGATCTCTAGGTGGGTATTATGAGGAGGCAAGACAATTCGTTAAGGCACTAGCGGAGATACTGTATGAGGGAGATAGTCTTGGGCAGCCATTCACCTTCCCAATACCAACAATAATGGTTACAGCCAAGATGTTATGGGATGATCCAGAGATACATGAGGCCGTATTTAGGACTGCAGCTCATCGTGGAAGTTTCTACTGGCTAAACACAAGGATAGTTGATCCGGATGCTAGCTATGCAATGTGCTGTAGGATATCAATCGATAGGAAGGAACTACTCCATGCCTACAACAATGGTGTTAAGGGGTATGGGTTCAGCTATAGCCTTAAGAGAGATATTGAGGAGCAGAGAGAGGAGATGATAAGGAGTATTGAGAGGAGACGATTCGGCGGATTATGGGCTGTACCGGACATAACTGGATCGATTAATGTCACAACAATTAACCTACCACGCATAGCTTTAATGGCACGTGGAAACGATGATAGGTTCTGGGAGATCTATAGTGAGGTCCTCGATATTGTCCGGGAGAGTGAGGAGTGGTTTAGAAGGAGATATATAAAGCTAATAACTAGCTACCCAGCAGTCTATAACATGATCATTGAGTACATGTGGGAGTTTCCAAGAAGCCACTTCAACACTATAGGGTTACTAGGGCTACCCGAGGCAGCGGCAATCTATCTACAGGAGCCAAGGCTCTGGGTAGAGGGTTCTAGGAGGGACTGGATGAGGGCTACAACGGTTATGAAGAGGATCGTGGAGTATGCTGTGGAGTATGCTAGGAAACTCATGGTTGAAACAGGTGATCCATGGAATGTTGAGGAGGTACCGGGTGAATCAGCAGCTGCAAAACTAGCACTCAAGGATGTGAGGGAGTATCCGGAGGTAGTAGAGTATCTCGGTGACCCTGATAACCCGATCTATAGTACAAGCATAGCTCCATACTATGGATCACTGGAACTACCGGATCGTATTGAGATAGAATCTAGGATACAGAAACTATTCACTGGTGGTGTTATGATGCATATATTCCTTGGTGAAGAACCTGATCCAGAGGCTCTTGCCAAGCTTACCAAGAGGCTTATGCAAACAGATCTTGTGTACTGGAGCTATACACCAGCTATAACAGTATGTAGGAAATGTGGACGTAGCTTCACTGGACTGTATAGGGTATGTCCAGGATGTGGTTCAGAGGATGTCGATATATGGAGTAGGATCATAGGATACTATAGGCCTCTAAGAAACTGGAACCCCTATAGGAGGAGGGAGTTCTGGACAAGGAAACACTATACCGGCTAACTATAGATCAATACTACTGATAATGGTTAGATTATGTGTCTCTACAAGCCATCGGTAAGGATAATCATGTACATGGATAGGGCACCAGAGATCATAGCGGGTTCTGCTAAGCTTACATTATCTGTTAAACCCATAAACGATATACTTGGATCAATGGATGAAAGTGAGGCTTGTAAATGGGTTCTGGAACTATTTAGGAGAGGACATGGATCACCATTTGAACATGGAGTATATAGTTTCGAGATCACATGTAGCCGTGTAACAAGTCATCAGATCGTTAGACACCGTATAGCTAGCTATACACAGCTTAGTCAGAGAAGGGGGGATAAGCTTCTCCGTGAAGTAGTTAGGGAAGCCTGTAGATACCTTGGTATCGAGTACCCGGGTAAACCAGGTAGTAGAAGTACGTATATGGCCTATGTAGATATCCTTGGGAAAATACTTGATCATGATCCACCATGGGATAAGCTACTGGAGATTACATGTAGGGGCTTCATAATACCCCCCATGGTATATCATGGGAGGGATAAGGGGTTCCTTAGAGAACTAATCAGATCATTGATGGAGTATTATAGAGCATTAGCTAATGGATACCATCCAGAGGATGCACGATACCTACTACCCCAGTCGGTCAAGACAAGACTATACGTTACAATGAATACACGTGAACTAGTGGAGAACTTCCTGCCACTAAGAATGTGTAGTCATGCACAATGGGAGATCAGATATATAGCGTGGAGTCTATGGAGACAACTTGTAAAAATACATCCACAAATATTCAGGTACACGGGTCCAAGATGTATACTTTATGAAAACCGTGTCCGTAGAGAACCATGTACGTTAGAGGACTATATTAGTGGAGAAAAACAATTCACTATAGAGAGATGCCCCGAACTCGTACCAAGAGAACAGATAAGGTCTTGCCTGGAGCATGCATCAAGTGATCCATGGAAAATATTGTCTACTCAATAACTATTTTTATCTACAGGCTCTAGCACTGTGTAGGCTATGGTGGTAGAATGATACTTAGTGACTGGGATATACGTGTATATATTGAGAAGGGATTACTTGTCATAAAACCATTATTTAACGATACTATTCGGGAGAATGGTGTTGATCTAAGGTTTGGCCATGAATTCTGTAGATTTAGGAGAGACTATAAAGGCATAATAGACTCTAGAAAATACGATCCAAGGGATTTCCTAGAATGTACAGTAGTTGATGAAGATGAAGGCTATACTATCAATCCACTAGAACATGTACTAGCTACAACACTTGAATGGATAGAATTGCCCCATGACCTAATAGGATTCGTTAACCTACGTAGCACATTTGCTAGGTTAGGCACATATGTGCCGCCCACAATAATTGATGCTGGATTCAAGGGGCAGGTGACTATAGAGATTATTGGTGGTAGCCTACCAATAAGGGTTTACCCTGGACAGAGATTCCTACACATAATCTTTGCCCGTACAAGTAGCCCTGTGTATAGACCTTATAGTGGTAAGTATCAGGGGCAACGGGGTGTTACACCATCTAGGCCTGACTAGGTGTTTTAAAGGATACTTCTATAAACGGGTTTGTGTAATTCGTTATCACTAGGGGTAGTATAGGTTGATTGATCCATCTACCTACCTTACCTTATTGGTGATTGGCTTATCCCTTGTATTCATAGGTATAGTACTTGTATTTATCGGGTTATTAGGTGGTGGTAGAGGTAAAGTTGAGGGTGGTGGTGTAATAGTTATCGGCCCTATACCAATAGTATTTGGTACATCGCAGAAGATTACAAAGGCTCTCCTAGTTCTAGCAATAATTCTTACACTAGTTGTTCTCTCAATCTACATAATACCATTGATCATGAGGTGAAGGCTGTGGAGAACCTCGATCTCGTGAAACTAGGCTTTATAATAGCCTTCATAGGGATAATGGTTATCTTCATAGCCTCAATACTACTAATAATCCCTGCCCAACAGGGTGGTGGAGAGGCTAATGTTAGTGTTGGAGGCTGCGTAATTATATTCTTCATACCAATATGCTTTGGATACGGAGAGCCACGGATAATGATCCTTGCAATGATATTATCAATAGTACTGGTCATTATACTCATTATACTTCCATACATATTATACCGTAAGACCAGTATTACATAGGAACTCTGATTTTATAGAGGGTACGGTGTTCTATAGGTTTTGTTGACTAAAAGTATATAGGTTTCTGTTAACAGATATTGTTTACCGAAGAATTGTTTACGGTGTGCTGTCTATGGGTAAGACAGTAGTTATAGGAGTACGTGTACCTAAATGGGTTAAGGAAGAACTTGAAAGACTCAATATAGACTATTCTAAAGAGATTAGAGAATACCTTATAAAACGTATCAGAGAAGAGCGTGCCAGGAGAATTCTCAAGGAAATAAACCTACTTAGGGCAAGGATTGGCCGGATAAAGGGGAATCTTTCAGCTGAATTTATTAGAGAGGATAGGGATCGGGGTTGGAGCGAGTAGTTGTTGACTCTAATGTAATGATTAAATGGTTTATACCTGAAGATTATAGTGAGCAGGCATTAGCTCTATGTAGTGATTATTTAATGGGGTCTATAGATATTGTAGCTCCAATGTATTCATTATTAGAGTTTTCTAATGCTTTAAGAAAATACTATGTTAGAGGTATTATCGGTGTGAATGAAGTATTTAAGATAATGAAGTTACTGTATGAAATGAAGATAGAGTTCATGGATATTGATGAAGGGCTTCTTAGGGAGGCTTTAAAGTATAGTTTAGAGAATCACATAGTAGTTTATGATGCCTATTACATTATACTAGCATATAAGCTGGATACTGTGCTCTATACAGCTGATGAAAAGTTGTTAAGAAGACTTAGGGATAAGGAGAGTAGATTAAAGCATATTAGGACGTATAGGGGCCAATATACGGGTAGTTCAATGTGATGATTTTAACAGTCGGTTTTAAAGAGAACAACTATTATGGTGGATACATGTATATAAGGGATAGATGGATTTGACTATTATGTGCTTTAATACGTTATTAGGCTAGGGGTAAACGGTATTGGCTGTAAAGATATTGTTTGCTAATGATGGTATTAAGGAAGTTGATGCTGTAGGGATGTGTGTAGGTGAGTTACTTAAAAAGCTGGGTTTACTTGTTGAGGAGTATATTGTTGTTGTTAATGGACGTGTTGTTACAGAGGATTATGTGCTTAGAGATGGGGATGAGGTAAAGCTTTACCCGGTGGTTTCTGGTGGCTAGGTGTAGTCTCTGTGATCGCCCGGCTGTATACTTGTCTAAAGCTGGTGGTAAAGCTTATTGTGAACACCATTTCCTACGGTATTTTGACCGGAAGGCACGGAGAACTATACGTAGATACTGTATGTTTAGGGAACGGGAGAATATAGTGGTAGCGGTATCTGGTGGTAAGGATTCACTAGCACTACTCCACTATCTATATAGACTGTCAAGGAGGGTACCGGGATGGAGGATCATGGCTTTACTCATTGATGAGGGGATCAAGGGGTACCGTGAGATCACGATCAAGGACTTCCTTAGAGTAGCTAATGAACTTGGCGTAGAGTATAGGATCGTTAGGTTTAAGGATGAATTCGGATACACTCTTGACGAGATCATTGAGATTGGGAGGAAGAGGGGGTTACCATACCAGCCATGTAGCTACTGTGGTGTCTTCCGCAGGTATTTATTGAATAAGGCTGCCCGGGAAATGGGTGGAACTGTACTAGCTACAGCCCATAACCTAGACGATATAGTCCAGACATACCTATTGAATATAATACAGAATAACTGGGATAAGATCCCTAAGTTAGCACCAGTCTCTAAGGGACCATCACATCCAAGGTTTATACGTCGTGTTAAGCCATTCTATGAGATCCTGGAGAAGGAGACCACACTATACGCTATACTTAATAACCTATATCCAGAATTCATTGAATGCCCCTATGCAGTACATAGTGTTAGATGGAGTATACGGAGACACATTAATGAGCTTGAGGAGAAACATCCTGGTACCAAGTATTCATTATTGAGATCCCTCCTAAGGATCATAGAGATACTGGATAGATATGGCTATGGTGGTGAGGGAGAGATAGGAACATGTAGTATCTGTGGAGAACCAGCAGCACACGATATATGTAGAGCATGCCTATTTAGGAGGGAACTAGGCATCCTAGATAATAGATAATTAAAATCTATTCGTACTTAGAAAAATATTCCTAGTACCCTTTACTTTATTCTATCAACTACTTTATCTTTCCCCATAGTGTCTGTGTAAACCGTTATTAACTATTGTGTGCAGTAGGTGTTACTGGGTGCTGGTTGAAGAGTTTCTGTGAGATCGTATCTCGTGACATAATCCCCTCCCTACGTGCATTGATAGCTCTTACTCTTATCGAGAAATATAGTATGACACAGGTTGAGGTAGCAGCCCGTCTAGGTGTATCACAGCCTGCTATAAGCTACTATTTCCATTCAAAGAGGGGTAGGAGGGCAATAGAGTTTCTGAGAAGGAATAAGAAGATCATGGGGTATGTTGAGGAGGCTGCAGAAA
>Ga0190313_1000758_pt1 | contig 18339 bp, 32 predicted proteins | sample 4870071011_MG_FD_169989 | JGI IMG/M metagenome (GOLD analysis project Ga0190313, IMG submission 169989) | Hydrothermal vent sediment bacterial communities from Southern Trench, Guaymas Basin, Mexico - 4870-07-10-11_MG | ecosystem: Environmental > Aquatic > Marine > Hydrothermal vents > Sediment ...
ATTCTTATATTCTTCATAAAAAGATTTCATATTTTCAAAAGAAGTAATTATGAGTACCATTTTCTTTCACCTTTTCTTGTTTTCATATTTTTCATAAATATATTTGGCAAAATCTTTCATAATGCTAAATTCTTTTAGTATGGTTCCTTCACTTGTTGACTTAAAACATGTTATCGCAAAATCTGTTGATGAAAAACTACCAGACTCGTATCCTTTCGTTTTGCAGAATTCTGTCGTTTCTTCAAAATCTCTTGCCCGCTCTATTAAAAAATCAAGCGAAACTGTTCCATTACCAACATCCACATTCGCATCGCAAATTGTTATTCCACAACCACTACGAGGATTGTTTACAAAATTATTCGTAAAGTAAAAAATTATATAAAGAGTTAATAATAAACCCGCCACAAAACTAATTGATTTCAGTACAAACAGGTTCATCTGAGATTTTTTCTTCTTCATCCTCTTCACCTTTTAATATTTAAATTCAAAATTAACTCGCATGGAGAGGTTATCTACTGAATAATCTTCTGAGATTAACTTCAGTTTGTCGGCGAAATCCAAGACAAACGCTTGAAACCTAATCGCTTTTCTCATGAAATTCCTTTCTGTAGTCCAAAATTTAGCCTCTATACTTAGGCGAACTGCACTATCCTTTTCGTCATAGTACATGTCTAAATCCAACAAATCTTTACTACCCAAATGCTTTTTAAATTCCTTCTTCAACTCCTCTAAAAACTCATTCTCAAGTTTTGCCAACCTTTGCCCAAGAGATTTTATTTCATCTAATTTCTTTTTCATCTTAATCACCTCCCTTTAATAAAAATTATTCAAATTCAAATTTCATGCGGTTTTCAAAACAATCTACATCATAATCCACTATTTCCATTCCATTTTCATTCATGTAATCTAACAAATATTTCTGAAAATTTATCATTCTCTTTAAAAAGTGTCTTTCGGGAAAAAATTTTGCTGTTACAACAATTTTAACTTCCCGTTCACTTCTTTCTAAATACACTTCAAATGAATCTTTTTCACTTAACCATCCTCTTAATTTTTCTTCCAATTCACTCTCAATCTCCTTTTCCAATTTTTCAAATTCACGACTAATAAATTTGAGTTCTTTTATTTTCTCTTTCATTGTTTATCACCCAAAAACAACCAAGCCAAATACATGCAAATTAAACCCCATCTAATATCAATCAAAGTTGCAAAAATGGGCAATATTATATAAAGAAATGTTGCACATAATAATTCAAAAAATCTATCAAACCTTTCCGAATTCATTTTTATCATCCTTAAATAAAAGTTTCAAAGTTTGTAAAATGGATGAAATTTTACAAAGTTGAAAAATCATATCTTCGTACATCTCATATATGCTCTTATAATCAATTTTTAAAATTTCAAGATCTGCTTCCAACTCCTTAATCCTAAACTTCAACTCCTTAATCAAATCCAACAATTCTGTTCTACTTGCCATTTTTATCACTCTCGCAAAAATATTTCTTTTTGGGCTTCTTTTACTGCATCATTTGTTGCCACTGCAATTACATAATATCTCGGATACTTTCCAATGATAACTTTTTCTATAAGAAAAAATTCTACTTTCGCCAGGTAGTCATATGCCTTCTGGATTGTCATATGGACACTTGCGGGAATTAGCAAAGGCTTATCTTTACTTTTTAAATAATACAATGCTACTTTTCTTTTTCTTTCCGTGAATTCTATTTCCTTCTCTTCCACATCCAATACATCTTCATCTTTTATCACATTCAAACCTTCTTTCAGGAATTCATATTCCTTTGTTTGCGTACCAAAAGTTTTTTTGTTTTTCATAATATCGGACAAACTCATAGTTCCCACCCGTCTTTTTCAAGAACAGATATCACATAATATGCTCTTCCTTCTCCTGTTAAATACCATTTTCCTTTCTCTTGCCTAACATATCCTTTCTTTCTCAGGTAATCTAATTCAGCAACAAGCAAATAATAATCGTCTGTTTTAACTATTTCTTTTAATTCTTCTACTGATAAAGCCCGCTCTCGCAGAGCCTTTAAAATTCTCAAAGGCAAGTTTAATTTGTAGGAATGCATGTTCTCACCCTTTTCTTCTACAAATCCAATTTCTTTAAGCCAATTTATGAATTCTTCAGCAGTTGGTCTCCAAAATTCTATTACTTCTTTCATTTTAAAATGCCTTCCTCCTTTAATGCTTGCTCCAGCATGGATATTCTTCTCTCTATCTCATTTAGAGACATCTTAAGTTCTGTTAACCATTCCTTGAGAGTTTTGATATTAGTTTCCCAAATTTCTGGTGCTATCATGCTCCCACCCTAAATCCAATCTATCATTCTTTTTAAATCTCTCCTTGCCTTTTTCTTAATATTGAATTCTCCTTCCAAATTCTTAAGGACTTCCTGGAGCCAAAACTTTGCCTTTCGGTTATATCGCACATGCCAACTCATCTTTCCACCTCCTTTATTTTGAATTTGGTAAGACAATTAGGACAAGTTGCTACTGCTAACTTCCCCTTATACTCCCACTCATACCCGCATTTTGGACATTTAACCTTCATTCTTTCACCTCTCTCATTTCAAGATATTTTCTTACAGCAAGGATATGATTACAGGGAAAATGCCCTGATGCAAACCATTGACAATCACAAGTTTCAGTTGTAGTTATGTGTGAAATCTTTGCTGGCGGGTCAATCCTATGGACTTTGTATCTTCCACCCATTAAAGGCATTACTTCAAACACCATATTGTTTACTCTAACAGTATTCGGGATTTCTCCTTTATAAACCACTTCAACATATTGCCCTAATTCATCATTCCATACTCTTATCGTTTTCATTTTTTCAATCTATAATGATTAATTTCCCAAATTTGACTGTAAAGTTCATCAAGAATGTGTCTTATTGCTCGTAAATGCTCATCAACAGCACTATTAATAGAATCTAACTTATCATTCATATTTTCTAAAACAAGGGTTAATTCTCTTAAATTTTCAACAATACAAGTTCCAACTGCTAAAATGCCCGCTGTTAGACGGCACACTTCGGTTGCAACCTCAACATCACATTCTTCTATTAATTCGTCTTCAAAATTAGCAAATATCTGTTTTATTTTTTCTTCAATTTTATTTTCTTTTTCGTTCATTTTCTCACCTCTGTTTGCTTAAAATTAAATGTTTATTGTCAGCATGAAGTTTAAAGCCTTTGTTAAAATACTCCTGAAGTTTGGGCTCTCTTTCTGTTAAAATCCAAGGTCTTTCAACAAGATATTTCGCCTCTTTTTTTGCCACTTCTAAGTAGAATTTCCTTTTTGTATTGAAATCATTCCAATACCATTTAGCAATTTGTAAAATTGAAACTATGCAATTATCAAGAAGGGCGAGAGCAATTTTATGTCTTACATCTTGTGCTTCTGGATACAAATCCTGTTTAAAAGCCCATTCTTTATCGGCAATTCCACTTTTATATTTGATTTTATTAGAGTGAGAAGCAACAAATCTATTTATGAATTCGTCTGCAAAAGCATAGTCAATAGTTAGTCCTTCTTTTTTAAATAGATTCATAATTGTTTCAATAGGAAAGTATTTTTGCGGAGAGTCTTCTATAAGTTTTGTAACTTTTTTAATAATCTCTTCTTTAAATTCATCTGGGAAAAGTTTCCTATATTCTCTTGTAAATGCTTCTCTATCAGTTACAACCAATTTTGCAGAAGTTCTGTTGTCTCCCTCTACAAACTTCAAAAAATCACTGTACTTTTCAGCAAGAAGTTTTAGCATTTTTAGAGCAGTAGGTCGAGAAACAGAGAATTCTTTTACTAAATCAGAAGAAGAAATAAAATTTTGTTTCTTTAGAGTTTTGAATATTTTCTCCGTGTTCACTATCTCACCCTAACATTTGTCTAACTTGCCTTTCAAAGCTCCTTTCATTTGTAATGGGAATTTCCGTAATCTCGGGAAATTCACTTCTTATACAGTCAAAATAGTGAAATCTTATGAGATATGCTTTTTTGTTTTTTATCACGACAATCCCTCTTTTTCCCTTTATTATTTTAACTTTTTTCATATTCTCACCCCCAATATTTCTTTCAGTCTTTGCTTGTATTCACTAAGATTACTCTTTATAATTTCCTTGTAGTCGCTCTTTAAAATTATGTATACTTCATTATCAATAACTTTTACTTCCTCTACCAATCCCTGCAACACTGCTAACACTTTTTTGATGTCATAACAATATAACTGTTCTCTTACTCTACCATAGTCTTCACTGCTATACCCTATTTTCTCTATTTCTCTGTCATCACATACTGTGGCTGTTACTGCGTTTACTATTCTTTCTATTTCCCTATCCTTCGCTACTTTCTCTGCAATTTCTAAATCTTTCTCTGTCGCTTCTCTAATTTTCTCTATTTTTTCTTGTAATCTCTGCCTTAATTCTTCACTGTCAACATATTTCTGTAATCTCTGTAAATACTCTATGCTCCTCTCTGCATCTCTCTTTATTTTTTCCTTCACTGCTTCACTTAAAGACACTCCTTTGCTCACTGCCATCTCTACCTCTGGTTCACTCATTATCTCGTATACTGTTGGCTCTGTTATCACTTTCACTTCCCTGTTTACTGTCTTCTCTGCCAACTCTCTAACTTTCTCTTTGAGTTCACTATATAACTGCTTTACTTCTTCCTCTGTCAATTCTCTCTTCACTGTCTTCATGTGAAACCAAGATTCCTCATTGTTATCTCTCAAATCTATCACTTCTTCCTTGTAAACTCTGCCGTCACTGTCAACACTGAAAATACAGTACTTTGTCAATTCTAATAATTCTTTTAACAAAGAAATAGTTTGGGGGTTCATTGGTCATCACCCCCTTCATCGGAACCCCTATACCAGGGGTTCCGTGAGAGGGAGCGACATCCTATGATGCGCCCCCTCTCATCCCTGACCGTTTGGTCAGGGATATAGAAGTCGCCCCTATGTGGGGCGGCTTGACAGACCAAGGAAGAGACGATATATATCGTCCCTTCCTCTTTGGGGGGCAATTGTTCAAGCCCCCCAAAAGAAGTCTGGGTGATGGGGATTTCAACCCCATCACCCTCCACCTTGAGGGTTGCAACCCTCAAAGTGGTCTGAGGGAGTCTTAAGACTCCCTCACTTGGGAAGGTCGCAATGACCTTCCCGTCTTCCCCCACGAGAGTAACCTCGTGGGGTGTTAGATTTTTTATTTTTTTTATTTTTTTGGCTGGCATTTTTATCACCTCCTTTAATATTGGAAGTAGTAGAAGTTTATAAAGTTTGCTTAAATCTAATTTATATACTTTAATATATCTATTTAAGCAAACTTTACGCAGGTTTACGCAGAAAATTTTAAGCCCTAATTCTGCCAAATTTTAAGGAATTGAGCGTTAAATCCTGTGTAAAATTTAACGCAAAACTTTTTCTGAGCAAAGGTAGTTTTTTCTTTTGATTTATATGATTTTCCTCTCTTTCTTTTCTTATATAACATCATATAACAGAAAAATATATAAATAATAAAATAAAAATGAAGTGCTCGCTTATATAGAAATATATGTATAAAATTTTACACAAAACTTTACGCTCAATTCTCAAGAATTCTTAAGAATTAGGCCGTAATTTTGAGGTGTAAAGTAGCGTTAAATTTTGTGTTAACACATACTTCAACCTACTTCACATATATGTAATTTTAAACTATTGTGCTAAAGTATAATACAATACTTCAAAAAACACCTCTCTCTATACTCCGTAAAGTGTTATACTTTAATATACATTCTAAAAACAACAATCTTTATAAACTCTCGTTCCTTAATAGTAGTTAAGATGGCAAGAAAAGTTAGAAGAAAAAGGATTAGAAGAAAAAAGAGAAGATAAAATGGCACGCTACAAATATTTAGGCAAAAAGGTGCGAGATGTAGGTATGAGGGGCTTAGACACGCTAAGGGAATTCTATGGAATTGCCAGAGCCATAGTTAGGGATTATAAAGCAAAAAGGATAAAGAGAAAGACTGCGATGGGCAGATTACTATTGCTTTATAGACTAACTTTCAAGAAGAATAACAGCAAAATAAAGCATTTATCTACAGCATCTTTGAGGAGATTGAGAGACTACATTAAAACTCTAATGCAATCCATTTAAAAATAAACTTGCCTTCAAATGGCAAAGAAGAAAATGGTAGATGATAAAGCGGTAGTTCGGCAACTTGCTTCTACCGTTCATAGAGATGTACTTATCAAGCGGATGCTTTCTGCTTCTTCTCAGAAGGAGAAGGAACTGTATAAGAAGGCATTAGAACTTCAGGCAAAGAGAAGTGTAGAAGCGGATGTTAAGATAGCAATCAAGAAAGGGGCTTTGAAAGGCAAGAAAGAGCCAGAGAAAGAGGTTAAGCAACTTGTAGAGGCTTATGCAACTAAGCACGAGCGAATTATAAAGAGAAAGATAAAAGATATTGCTAAAGAAGTAGCAAAAGAGAAAGCCAAAAAAGTGCCAGAAATGTACTCGGTAGAATTGAAAAAAGGAGAAGATACGGCTAAAATAATAGCAAGTAAGGGCTTTTTAAAGAAACTTGAAGAAGCAACGAAAGAAAAAGTGAAAGAGCAGGAAAAAATAAAAGAACAGGAGAAGGAGCCAGAATCAAAATTTGTGCCTAAAAAAGATTTGGCAGTTATAAAGCCTTTCAAAGAAGAAGAATTTAGCAGGTTCAGATTAGCAAAATTTGAAGAGCCAGAAAAGAAAGACAAATTCATGGAGAAAGTAGAATCCATAGGAAAGAAAATTTCGGAAAAAACCAAGTATTGGGCATATCCTATAGTAGAATTTGGCACAGGGGTTGTTAGTGCCTTATCTTATCCTGGTAGAGCATTGGCGAAGCCAAAAGAAACTATTTCAAGTCTGACATACGGCTTAACTCATCCTACTTTATTGGCTCGTGGAACGGCAGAATATTTTATTGAAAAGCCATACAGATTTATGGGAGAACTTGCAGGAGCAACAGCATTTGGCAAAGCAGTAGGTAAAGGCATAGAAAAAGCCAAAGGCTTATTTAAAAAGCAAAAAATAGAAATAGAAAGAATAAAGTTGCCAGAACATACAGAAGAAATAAAACTCGTTTCTGCAAATCAGAAAGCAATTGGCAGAATTAAATATGAATTGCCTAAATCTAAAGAAGCGTATTCTCCAAGTGATAAAATTCTTATAAAAATCACTACAAGAAAATTAATTCCTGTAGACAAAGAGATCTATATCCTAAAAACCCATTCGAGATATGATGTTTTAACAGCAAGGCAATTTAGAAAAGTGGCAAAAATATATATGATGAAAAAAAGCGAGGAATTGGCAAACATCTTTCCTGCAAAAACTTACAGAATTCTTGGAAAGGCAGATGAAGGAATCTTAAAAAATCTAAAAGAAGAGATTAAACTTGAAACTATAATAGGAAAGCCAGAAACTCCAAAGTTGCCTTTAGAATTAGCAAGAAAAGAAGCATATGCTACTTTCAGGAAAGGAGTAAAAGATTTGTGGGCTATGAGAACAAAAGAGAAACTTGTTATAGAGAAAGCACCAAAAATTAAAAGCATGCTCATTAAAATGAAACAGAAAGTAACTGCACCCTTTACTAAAACTACACAAAAATTAAAAGAGCAACTAAGCATGAAAAAATTAGCAAAAGAGATTTCTCAACCATCTACCAAACCACAAGCAACACAACCACTGATAACACAATTAGTATTGAAAGAAGAACCAGCCTTGCTGATAAAGATGAAAGGTATTACAAAAGAAATTGTTAAGAAATTGCCTAAAACTGAACCTGCAAAGATAAAAAGCATATTTATTCCTTCCTTCCTTAGAATTACAAAACCAACATCTAAAGCAAAAGAAAGAGAAATTATAAAAGCCAAAAGAAAAGTTGTGGCAAAAGAAAAGATTAAGCCCGAAGAAATTAGCATTTTAAAAGTTAAACCTCTTGAAGGCATTTTACCAAAACTTGGATTTAAATTTAAAGAGTTTAGCATTCCAAAACCAAAAATTAGCCCAAAATTAGTAGAAAAAGAGATGTTGGGCATCAGAGAGAAGGAAAAAGTTAAGATAGGCAAAATAACTATACCAAAACCAGCAGTTGAGCCAGAAGTAAAACCAAGAATCGCTTTCAAAATCCCATCTATGCCAAAACCAAAGAAAGTAAAACCAACAATCAGCATAAGAGGAAGGCGAAAGCCTTCTAAAGAAGTTAAAAGAAAAACAAAGAAAGCAAAAAAAGTTTATTGGCAAAAAGTTAATCCCTGGGCTTATGTTCGCAATGTTTTAAAACATTTCAAATTTTAAAATGCTACTAAAAAAAGCGGAAGGTTATGCTGGAAGTATAATAACAGGCTTTTTAGTACTGTTTTTTGTAATCGTGCTTTGGAATGTCTTCACGCCTGTAATAAATAATGTACTTGATACTATAAACTCCACAGGAAGTATTAGTGGAACTTTCGTAGAAGGAACTTTTAATTTGCTTAGAACTGCTTGGCAATACTTTCCTTTAATACTAACTATTGGAGTGATAATATTTATCATAGTTAGAGGCATTATACGAGAACCCTATGCCTACTAACCATGAAAACCAAATTTACAGCATTTTTTCTGGCATTCTTCTTTTTAGTAGTCAGTATAGCATTCAGCACAGCGTTTGCATATTCGGGCTTTCCGTATTGGGTAGAGCATGACGAAAATGGCAATCCGCTGGATAATATTTGGGTAAAGGTAAATCTCACTGCTAATGAGCCGTTAGAGTTCTATGTCTACTATGGTAATAGCACAGCACCATCTTATAGTAATGGTAGTATAGTATTTGAGTTCTTCGATGATTTTAACAGAGCGGATTCTTCAACAATTGGAAATGGTTGGGTTGAAGATGAAGCAGGAGGTTCTGCTTCAATATCTTCAAATACAGCATACTTAGATGATACTTCCACAAGCGATAAAGTTGAAATTTATCATGATATTGACTCGAGAACTACAGGAATTGTAAAAGCAAGATTCAAAACAAACGAAGTATCCCAAGATTCTATATTGTTTTATTTGGGTGACTCTTCAACTTCAGGACAAATTTCTACAGGTGTAGCAATAGTTTCGGCAAATGACTATTCTGTAAATGACGGAGGAACTTGGACTTCCGTATACTCTGGAATATCTGCTGATACTTACTTTACTGTAAGTATTGAATTTAATACAGATTCTGATACTTTTAACATCAGTGTGAATAATCAAGAATCGGGGCCTTACGATTTTAGATATGCAAGCGATGGTATTTCAAGAATTTCTTTTATAACTCAAGGAGGAATAACAATGACTTCAAATATAGATTGGGTTTTCGTCCGCAAGTATGCAAGTAGTGAGCCAAGCATTAATTATGGTAGTGAGGAGACAGGCAGTTGGACTATTGAAGGATATACTTATACAAAAAGACGAAAAGTTACAATCACAAGTACAACCGACTTACAGGAATTTCAAGTTGCTTTGGATTACAGCCAATTTAATGATGACAAAGTTTATATTACTGACATGTTTCAAGTAGAATTAAACCAAACTATAACACCAGAAGAATTTTATGTGAATACAGAAATTAATCATACTTGCTCTTGGCAAAATTCTTGGGCAAATGTAACAGTAGCAAACTTAACTTTGCTTGCCACAAACCTAAATGATAGCACAGTTTTGTATAATGTAACATTTGCAGATGTTTCAGAAAATGAAACAGTAAGCACGAACTACACAATCCAAGTTTCAGACGCTCATGATGATATAGAGTTCAAATGCCTATACCAAGATTCAGAAGGCAACTCCTACGAAACTGCCCAAACTCTTACCGTGCAAAATACTGAACCAACGGAACCAGATTTAGTTTTGCTCAATGACACTATAAAAGTAGGAGAAACTTTATCCGCATTGGCAGAAAATAGCACAGATGCAGATAATGACAGTTTAACATATGAGTATAAATTCTACAATATAAATGACAGCACAGTCGTCCAGGATTGGAGCACAAATAATAATTATATCATTCAGCAAAGCGATGCACACGATACAATTAGAGTTTTTGCCAGAACATTTGATGGTATTAACTACTCTGATGAGGTTTATGTAGATATTATTGTGAGCAACTCTCCGCCATCTGCTACTGTATCAAGTTATCCAGAAAAAACAGTAGCAAGTGTTTCATATGATTGGCAACTTTCCATTACTGACCCAGATGGAGACAATGATTTTACCATTGATGTTTATTATTATGATGGTTCTTTGCATTATGTTAAAACTCTCACAAATCAAAATTCATCTCCTTCAATTCCTATAACTCTTTCAGATTCTTTAAGTGGGCAGAATGTTACTTTGCTATTTAATATTACGGATGCCTATAATGGAAAAGGGAGCACTAATGCTACTACAGAAGTTTTATATGCAATTCTAAATTTCACTTTTTTAGATGAACTTACTCATGAGCAATTCAATTTTTCTAAAGTAGATGATTGGACATTTACCATTTATTATGAAAATGGGACTTCTGAATCTTATACTAATCCTTCTTTTCCTATAGAGGTAGCGAATAGAATATATAAAGTAGAATTCTATTTGCAATTTCCATCTGGAAATGAATTAAGGAGCAGACAAATTTCTGCAGGCAATTATACTGCAAATCCTATAACCCAATATCTCATAGATATTACAACAACAAATTATGTTCTTGTAACATTCTCGTTAATAGGAGACATTCCATCTGGAACCTTTATGGAAATATACTCTGCTAATGAAGGCATAATTTCTACTCAAGAAATAGATGCATCTCAAACAGCAACATTCATTTTGATTTCAGGTAAAGAATATCAAATTAGAATGTTACAAGATAATTCGGTTAGAGAACTTGGCAAGATTTCAAGATATGCTTCAGATACTGTTTATCTGCTCTTCACAGTCCTTACTCCTTCAGAATATAATCCAAGAGCAAACATACAATGGGATATTGAATGGATTAGCAATTCAAGTTTAAAAGCAACATATCTTGATTTAGACCACGCAACAGAACGAGTTTGCTTTGATGTTGTGAACCAAACAGACACAATTTATCATAGTTGCGTAGATTTGAATTGGAATGTTTCTTGGACAGTTACAAATTTAAATAGTCAAGAAACTTACGGAGCAATTATAACAATTACAAAGTATGGCACAACTTGGAAAGAGCAGAAATATTTCAGATATGGAAGAGAAGTAGTTACTCCTGCAACAATACCTGATTGGTTATTGAAATGGGGTGCTGTTGCAGTAATTGTGCTTGTAGGAGCATTTGTAACATCTTTAAATGCTCATATAGGTTTGTTACTTATAATTGCTTTCGCTTCACTTTTTACCTACTTCGGTTGGATAAATATTCCTTATTCGTTGCTCTTCATTTTAGGATTTGGAGCAATTTTAATGCTAATTAAGAGGGGAGAACAATGAAGGCATGGCAAATTTGGCTATTCATTTACTCATTCCAATTCATATTAGCCATCATTTTTCCATACTACAATGTAGCATATGAAACGCCCATTGCTGTAAATATATCTGAAAATGTGTCTATAAATCCTGAAGTAGTAACTACGGAAAATCAATATTTGCAAAATACTTTGTTTTTTGGCATTAGATCTAAAAATATTTGGGACATTTTAAAAACCTCAATCATGCCAACAGGTTCATTTATAGCAAAACTTTTTCCCAACATCATTCCAGAATTGCTTATAACTTTATTGAATTCCATATATTATGTTTTAGCCACTCTTATGATTATAGAAATTATGCGGGGCATAATTATAACGGGTAGATAAAAATGGCTGATTTTGTAAATGCAACAGGATGGGAATACATTAAAGAAGGCAATTTATTAGAAGGATTTAAACAAACATTACTTGGAACTTTCTTGGGGCATTGGATTTTCGTTTTACTCATTCTTACAATTGATTTTGTAATTTATTTAAAAACCAGAAATTACTTGCTAACGGCATCCGTTAATTTGCTTTTGCTTTTCATATTTATGTCAGAATTTCCTATGTCTGTATTCATTTGGCTACTTGTTCCATCTGCTCTGGCTCTCGCAGGAGCCATCTGGACAGTATTTAGGTAAAATGTTACGAATGAAATATAGAGTTAGAAATCCTGAACTTCAAAAACTTTTCAAAGATTTAGAATTTTATGGCTATGGAATACTTAAACAACCAAATCCAGCACAGATCAGAGCATTAAGGCAACTTGAAGAGAAAGCAAAAAAATTATTGGGTTTTAACATACTTGAAGTGACTTACGATAAAAGAAAAAAAGAAGTTTTAATACTATCTAATGGCAAAATTAAATGTTTTGGACAAGTTGTTGAAATAGGGCACAACCTGTAAGGATGTGCCACAACATTTAAATACTGCATTGTTCACTACATAATTACAATTAATTTAAATTAAAAGATAAGAGGTGATAAAAAATGGATGTAAAAACTTTGGTTGTAGTTGCAATATCTCTTGCTCTTGGTGTATATGTGTTTTTCCAAGTGTTCAGTGCCATACCTGTTGACAGTGAAAACAACGAAACAATAACAAAGATTAAGACCAACTTTACTAATGCATTTAACTTAGTAGCAATTATAGGAATTGTGTTGGGTGCATCATGGCTTATGAGAGCACTAAATCTCTTCTAAACTTGTTTTTTTCCTTTTTATTTTGAAAATGGGAAAGTACATCAGAGTATATTATAAAAAGAGGGGTAGTAAAAAAGAGAGTATTGTAAGAGTACCATTGGGAACACATGGAACAGTAAATATAGGTATAGGCATTGTTCCACTAAAAGAATTGCCAGCATGGTTTTATACTGTATATGGTGTAAAAGTAACAAAAATAACAGATGGTAAAAAAGTATTATATAAAAGAAAATAATTTTAACATCCTTTTTATTTTTTAGTTATTTTTTAGTTGAAAATGTTCGGGAAAGGGGTATTTCCTGACAATGAAACTTATAATATTATTAATATTACTGCCTTTAATTTGTAGAGGGGTGAAATAATGCAAGCGTACCTGGTAGTTTTCGTAATGGGAATTTTATTTTTAATAGTTGGTCTAATAAAAAATTTGAATATTGCATTGCTCTTGGCATTCATTTGCTTTGGAGCATCGGCATTAATGAGCACGAACATAATAGAGAAAGAACCTGTAGTAGTGAATAATACTGTTGAAACAGTGGAAGTAAAATATGTTGATAAGGGAATGGCATACACAAGCACAGGATTAGCAATATTTACAATTTCCTTATTTCTCATAAATCTATTTCATTACATATTTGGATATAAAGGAGGGATATAATGGCAGAAGACATTTATAATAAAAAAGAAGATGATATTTGGGAACAATATTACGAACCAATTCCTACAACTATGCAGAAATCTCCTGAAGAGTTTGGAAAACTTGTGAAGGCATTCCTTGATGACGAGATAACTAAAGAGCATTTTGAAGAATTTCAAGGATTTTTCAGCAAACATACTGCTTTAAGTTTCTTAAATGATAAAAACCTTTCTCTAATGTTTCAACTTTTTAATATAGCCCTTTCAGACCATGTGATGTTTAATGAAGATATGAACTACAAAGATTATTTCAAATTAAATCAACTCAGAATAGCATTTTTAGGATTTTTATTGAGAGCAAGAGGAACAGCATTATCAACATTGAATAATGAGAGAATATTACAAGGAAAAACAATATACGAATCAGTAATGACATCAAATCAACCCCAGAGCATAAGAACTCCAAGAAGAGGATTTTTAAATTTCCTATTCGGATAAGGAGGTGAAAGAATGATAAAAGAAATTATTCTTTTGATAGAAACAGTTATCTTATTGCTTGTGGCAACTGCTACAAATGTTTTTAAAGTTCTCTCGGCAAAATTCAAAAAGAATGGAATTTTAGCAATAATAGACCACGGCAATTTTATAGAAGAAACCGTAGTAGAGAAAAGAGGTTGGTTTGTATATGATAAAAGAGGTAGAAGGGTTTGGATTATAACTTCCCCTTCTCATATAAAATTTGACCCCAAATTAAAAGTAAGGAGAGTATACTTAAATAGTACAAGGGCATTATCTTTAAATCCTGAATTGTGCCTTCTCGTTCAGAAAGCATGGGAAGATAGAATAGATGCAGGAACAGGAGAAAATTTTATGGAAGAGTTTATTGACCATTGGGAAGAAATAGAAACTGAAAAAGGAGAGGTCGTTAGAGTACCTGTTTTTAAAGAAGAAATCCAAGTCTCAGGAATTTCCGTTTCTCAAGACCATGTTAGAGAACTTATTAAAGGATATTCTCCTCAAGGATTATTTGAAAGAATACAATCTGAAGCAACAGCAATGTTCAAGGCAATGAGTTTTGGATTTGAACCAAAAACTTTCATCACAGTATTCTTGGCTATTGTGATTGGCATAGCAGTGGGTTATTACCTAATCAAATCTGGTTCAACACCAAATATTGCTGGAATGATAGAAAGTGCTGTTAAGAAATATGTCACTACAAATGCCACTAAAACCATACCTAATAATGCATCTGTAATTGTGGGCTAAAATGGATTGTATTGAATTTGAAAACTATTTGAGAGAAAGAAACATAAAAGAGAGCACTATAAGAAAGTATGTTTCAGTATTTGAAAATATCCCTGAATATGTCTTTACAAGCATAGAAAATATTAACAAATTTTTACAAGAAAGAGCAAGAAAATATAATGACGCCACAGTATACAGTGCAGTAATAAAGCATTATTTAAGAGCAAGAAAACTATTTGAATGGCTTCAGTATCTGGCACCTGTGAAAATTTACAGAAGAAAAAGACCTGCAAATTATTACGATTTACAAACAATTTTTGATATACTTGATAACATGCCAACAGAACAATACAGAATTGCTGGATATGTTCAATTATTTGCAGGATTGAGAGCATTTGAAGTTATGAATCTAACCAGAAAAGATATTTCAATTTTAAGCAACAAAGCAATATTGCAAGTGAGAACTGCAAAAAGAGAACCTTATCAGGCAATAGTTGTAGGAAGAGGATTTGAAGTTTTAAAAACATATCTTGAAAAGCATAATTTTAAAGAAGATGATTTCGTATTCCATAAAGAAATAAGAACAATTTCAGTAGAAAATAAGATAAAAACAAATACAACATACTATCAGAAAGAAATTAGGAAAACTGCAGAAAGTTTGGGTTTAAAATTAACTTCACATGATTTAAAAAGAAATCTCGGCAGATTACTTTATGAAAAACTCGGAGATGTTTATAAAGTGAAAGAGATGCTTCATCATGCTAAAGTAGAAACTACTCTGAGATATATAGGAGCAGTTTCTACAAGAGAAGCAGAAGAAGTCCTAAAACAGATTTAATGTAGGTATCAAACCATTACCCCCTTGAAAAAAATTGATTGTGAGGCTTTAGAATGCACGAGGTGAAAGCATGGCAAGGCAAACTGTTCAAGAACTAAAATGGTCTCCTCAATTGCTAACTGATAGAAGACTTGACGAACTTTTAAGAAATTACGAAGAAAGATTAGCAAGGTATTTCTTAAAGCCTTCTTGGGAAGAAGCCTTCAAAATTCTAACCATAGCAGAAATTATGTACTATCATTATTTTAGATTGCTTTTCCTGGATGAAGAAGCAGTGAAAGAATTTGATACTTTGTTTCTTGAAATTAGAAAAGAACTAATTAAATTGAGACAACAATTTACAGACGATTCTACAATTGTAAAATTGCCTTATGACCCCATCTTATCAATTAGAAAATTAATTTCAGAAATCATGAGAGCATTACAAATAAAGGCAAGATACTTTTTCCATGTAGTATTAACACAATCTGATTTAGATAGCGTTCTTGAAGTTGTTAAAACATACCAGCAAAATGCAAAATAAAAAATTCCTTTTCTTAATTTTCCTTATTTTTGCTACTATTTTGTGGTTAATTGCCTTAATACATTATAATCAAACTCATGTTCTTTGTATTCAATTTGCCTATACTTGGGATAATGAAAGCCAATCATTTATAAGAACACTTAACATTTGGGAAGAAAACAAAGATAAATGTAACTATACACTATCTCAATATTTGCAAGACATCTATACTCACAAGGAATATTTCTACAGATTTGTTAACTATATGAATAAATCTTCTGGATAAAAGGAGGGCATAGATGAGTTTCTTATAATATTTCTTATCATCTTGTGGACCACTTGGACCACTATTTTCTATTAAGCTTTTATCTATATTATATTTTAATAAAAACATGTGGTCCATCCGGTCCATCCGGTCCACCCGTCCCAACTATTCTCCAGATATTCTCTAAAATCTCTCTCCATTTTGCCTTTAGATAAAATTCGTTGTAATTCTACAAATCAGGAAATGGGCATTTCCCGAAAACAAAAGGAAAAACAAGAAAAAATTACTTTACGCTATTAATTTATTTATAAATATTTTATTTATGTTTCTATCTCTAACTCTCTATTTGCAAGCGTCTTTGAATTGATGAAAAGTAAGATTCTAAATTTTTTGGGTGCCATCCCATTTCTTCTCCAATTTCTTTCGAAATAGTACTTATACTTTTTCCTGTAAGTTCACTTACTTTCAACATCAATTTTACAAATCCAATATCTATTTGTCTTAACCGTTTAGGCATTTCTTCTTCTTCCGTATAAACTTCCTTATCTCTGAGATAAAGATACCTTTGTTTCACATCTTGTGGCATGTCTGGAAATTTGACTACATCAAGAAAACTCGGGCATTTTTTGAGTGCTTCCTTAATAATATTTTCTGTATCTTCTTGTAGAGTACGAGACCACTTGAGAGGAGATAGAATTTTCGTTATCTTTTCCTCTTCAAATCCTTGTATAGTGGGATGAATTAGAGGTTCAAAAATTACGCTAACACTACGCTTTGGAATCCAAACCCAGAAATTGAATAATGCCTCTCTGTACTTCTTATCAATTCTCAAAAAAGAAAATGGAACTACAAAAACTACTGCTAAATGTCTTGTTCGGATTTCTGCAAACATTTTCTTTAATTTTTTGGATTTAGCGGAATTCCAATCTTCAGCAAGTATAATTCTTCCCGCTTCATCAAACCATATATAATCTCCATCTTCGGCATTTTTGATTTTCTCAAAAATCTCTTGAAAAGAGTCGGAATATACTACATGCTTTTCTATGTCAAAAGTCCTATTTAACCCCTTCATATATTCTCTACCAAGCCAATATGCGAAAGTAGATTTGCCACTGCCTTTTATTCCTGTAATGCAAATAAAGTTATCATAATCCATTTGCTTTCTAATATGTAGCAATTCGGCGAATTTGAGTAGATTTGGTCTTGCTTCTCCCATTTTCCATCACCTTTTCTAATCTCCTTACTAATTTATTCAAATATATATATATTTCTTTTCCTTCTTTAGTTAGGAAAAGTCTTCTTTCTCTCCCATTCATTTTTGAATATATAAATCCTGCTTTCTCAAGTAAAGTTACAACTCTCACCAATTGGGCATATTCATATACTCTATTATCTTTGCGAGTTCGGATAATGCCATATATATTTATCCCGCCTACATCAGTATATAGATTAATCACCTCAAGAACAGATTCTAACTTTTCTAAGTCTATTTTCATGCTTTCACCTTTTCCAATTCAGCATATATCATAATCTTAAAGAAATACCAATATGTGAATCGCTTTTTTAGATCATCTTTTTCATCTTTATGCTTCTCGTACATGCTATAAGCAATATCATAATTGTATTCAAGCATTTTTTCACTTCTCATCTTCGCTATAAAATCTCTTGTTCTTTTTATCATTTTTGCCTTGAGTTCTTCCAAAGTTAAATGTTCTGGCAACAATTGGTCAAGAATTTCGTCTTTTAACTCATCTGGAAATTCCACTAATACTGTCTTTTTGCCATCTTTGATTTCTCTGTTAATCCTAATGCCTTTTTTCTTATACTTCTTCACTAAACTTTTCGTTGCTTCAAGAATTCCTATCTCCCAAACATTATAATTGCTATAAATCTGTGCCGAAAGTTCCCAATTACCATGTGGCATGAAACCTTTTGCTATCATCTGCACCCATCTTATTAAATCATTTTTGTTGAAATTTAGTTTTTCATAGATTTTGTTATAATAGGCAAGTTTCATGCTTTCACCCAATTTGGATAATCTACTCCCGTGAACCTTGCTCTTTCTCTAATCTTGGCTTTTTCCTTTGCCAAGATTTTCCTTGCCAGAACTCTTGCCTCGCCTGTAGTGTTTTCGTCAC
>Ga0190313_1000759_pt1 | contig 18336 bp, 22 predicted proteins | sample 4870071011_MG_FD_169989 | JGI IMG/M metagenome (GOLD analysis project Ga0190313, IMG submission 169989) | Hydrothermal vent sediment bacterial communities from Southern Trench, Guaymas Basin, Mexico - 4870-07-10-11_MG | ecosystem: Environmental > Aquatic > Marine > Hydrothermal vents > Sediment ...
GCTCCTGCCCGTAAACTTTTGCGGTAAATCCTTTTGAATACTGCTGATAAAGCAACGCAATTTTGCTATATAAATCCCTTAAGCCCTCTGCGAAAATACGAGCCACTAATTCCATGCGCTGCATAGCGGCTGATTGGATTGCCACAACTCCTGTGGCTGTACGGTTTAAAGCGTTAGCATCCATGCCGGTGTTATATCGTGTCACTCCAGTTCGGCTTTCTTTAAGAGACTCTACATAATCAATAATGGCAAAATTACCAGGATTGAACGCTTGTGGTGAGATATCCTCTACAGAACCAGCCTTGGCAATAATAGCCCCACCTGGAACATGGTTATATAGGGAATGCAAATCAACCGACCCATCGGGGTCAACCCGCCAACGCCCTGATACTTGAAAATCAAAACTATCAAGTATTCTCCTAAAAAGCATTGTTTTGAGGTTTTGTATTTCGACGACTAATTCCGCCCAAGCGATGCCGTGGAATTTATAGCAATCAATTATCGGACGAATTGCGCTAAAAGGAACAAAATTTTCTTTATTAATTTCATACCGGATTAATCTATCATTAGCAAGAAAGCAAACAATATCCTCAAGATACCCATCTCCATCTATATCTGCTCTTGTATACCACTCGTTGAATTCAATCATACCTTTTTCAGTATAATCAGCTTCAAAATCCTCGTTATCCATGTATTGGTTTTTTTCTGCAGATAAACTGTCTACCCGTATATCTTGAGTGTCATCAGATTCAAGTTCCTCTAAATGCTTAAAAAAAGGTTCCTCCCCCTCTTCTGAATTAGCTCGGTTGATACGCTTTAGGTAATCCAAAGTTACTTCTGTTTTTTGCCCCTTCCCGTGTTCATCATTGATATCTTTCGCTCTCGATGATACCAAAAACTCCCATGACGGGGTATTCTCGGCAAAAACAGTGTCCTTGATTGTTTGTTTAATTTTTGTTTTAACGTTAAAGGTTGAATCAAAAAACGGATTACTTTGTTCTTCAGTTTCTACGATTTGAACATCAGGGTCTTCCTCTATCTGGGCTAAATTTTCACGAGATAAACTATCAAAATTAGCAGAGACAACTTTTTGGTCTAAATCCCATCCTATTTTTATAAACGCCGTATTTGAAACAAGAGCATCCTTAAACCACTGATAAAATAAATAAAAAAGAGAAGGAGAACTATTTGAAAGGTCAGTCTGTATTCTATCCATCAGTGCTTTACCTACAAAAGGCTCCTGCCCTTTTAACTCTATTGCTATTTTAGGATCACCAGAGGCAAATGTTTTCATGAAGAAAGGCATCATCCATTCGATTGTGTCCATTACGTCCCGTGTAATGAATTGAGAACGCCCCTTTTTTTCATTCCCGAGCTTCTGACCATAGTATCTATCCCAAGTGCTGGCTCGCCTATTTGCTTGAATTGCCCGATTTTCTTCAGCGCTTTTTATCTCAGCAAGCGCCTGCCGTTGAATTTCATCATCCGTCATGCTCTTTTTCTCTATAATCATGCGCTGACAACCTCAATTATCTCTCGTTTTTGTGTAAAATGGGCTTCCCCATTTTTCGGCCAAGATACTTCTGCCCCCATCTCTCTAGCCAGACCCTTTATCCGGTCATGCAGATTACCTGTGGAGTCCAGCCAGTCAATACCACCCCAGATTTTCAATAAATCGCTGTCATCCATGTAACACTCATAGAAAGTGTTCAGCCGGGCACGAATATTTGCAACAACAGCCGCAACGTACACAAGGTGACCATGTATTTTTTTTGAGTTTTCTTCTGTATAATTGATACTACTCATTCGGCCCACATTCATATTTCGTTAGAGTTACCGCACCAGCGATATCGCCAGCATGAAGGAAATATATAAACGGAACAACAACTTCCCCGTCATCAAATGTAAAGGCCGCTGTAGTTGTCGGAGCCACACCGTCAACTTTATAAGTTACGATACCTGTTGCACTGACATTAACTTCAAGAGTCTTACTCGCTCCGTCTGTGAACGTATCTGTTGTGTCTGTCGTAGTTGTTGCAGCGCCGTTAAGAATAGTCTCAGTTTTAATCGCCCCCGATATCACGTTAATAGCCACCATCTCATCATAATTGTCAATAGCAGCTTGATACGCTTCGGCTTTTCTAAAACCTATAGCACAATCATCTGTACCAGAAACGTCAGGAATTGTGATCCCAACTTTCAAAGAAAAACTTTTTGATGTACCTACAACAAAGACGCTGCGTGAATTAGACAGAATACCCTGTGTAATTTCAACCCCATCATTATCAGTCTGATCCATGCCTATATTTAGGCCGGTCGCCGATATTACAGGAGCAGTGATAGTTTGAGTCCCAAGAATATGATACTCAAAAATGTTATCCTCAAAAATTATCAAATTTTCATCACCTGCTGTACCCGTAGGCACACCGCCCGTCCCTTTCAAACTTACTACAGGAGAACTTTCAAACTCCTCTAAAGTGTAATCTCTATCAAAAGACTTCTGTTTAATCGAATCATCTGTAATTAACCCCCCTAAGTTCTCGAACACTGCCTGTATAGCACGCCTGGTCTTAGGGTCTGCTACGTCATTTATATAATCAGATATTACCATAATTTATTTTTCCTTTCTGCTATCTAAATGAGACTTATAGTAATTTAAATCATTTTTTGCTGCTGAAGCAATCATGAATTCTCTAAGCCGGTCAGGTGTAAAAGTTCCTGTGCCCAAATGATTAGTCCATGCTTCGAGACCGCCTGGATCGCTTGCTCTTCCAAACAAATCTTGATACGCTTGTTCAACTAAGTCTGCATAATCTGATATTACCATTTTATTTTTCCTTTTTATAATCCGGCTACGTTATAATTGTTTAATTGGATGTCTTGCATTTCTCTTACATTCGTATAATCAAAATAAGGTTCGTCTAAGCCCGCAACGGCATACCCTAAAGCAGCTATCGCCGGATGACTCGATATATCCACATCTACAGAGGTCAAGCCCCTTATTTTTCTTGGTAATTGACTTTCATTCCCAAACCATAAAGCTTTTTTTGCTTTGTCTAATCTTTTTCTAATCTGTGGGGCATAATATTTTAAATTGTGTGGGTCGTTTACAAATGGAGCCTCTGAAAGGTACATACCTTTTTTCCTTTTGTCAAGCTTTTCATTAAAACGAGATATGAATTTCATCATTATTTCGTTATTGCTATCACCATAAAAATTTTGAACTTTATATACGTTTCTAAAATCGTACATTTTTTTAATAACGTCATCGCTCTCAAATTCATCCAGTACTCGAAAATGCCTGATTTTTAAAGCAGGGTCTTCGTGATAGTCCTCACCCACCACAACTATAAAACCTTCTACACTTGAAGGCCACGCCACACCGCCAGCTATCCTTCTGTATTCTGCAGGACGCTCAGAGTTGTAGAAATATTTTTTCGTAGACCCCATAGGCGTTTTTATAGTTCTTTCTTCTATCATCTCATGCCCCCGGTGATTCCATTCTGACCCAGTTGTTGTAAAACCTGATTTACAAAGCCAGTATTTGGCAGTCTGCCCCGCATCCCACCTTGTTGTGGCATCATAGGCCGTTGTGGCATCATAGGTCGTTGTGGTCGTTGCGGCTGCTGTGGCTGCTGTGGCATTTGCTGCTGCTGTGGCATTTGCTGCTGCTGCTGCTGTGGCATTTGCTGCTGCTGTTGTAACGCCTGAATTTCGGCATCAATGCTCATTTTTATCTGATATATTTCTTTAAACTTTTCCTCGGACAGTTTTTCCTTTTGCAAAACATTTTCTATTTCAGATTTTGCTTGCAGTAATTTTTGAAGTTTATCAGGCTCTTGGCCTGGTTGCCCGGGTTGTTGCTGCATTTGAGGGCGCTGCCCTGGTTGTCCAGGTTGTCCCCCTGGGTGCATTTGGGGCTGTAGTTGTCCCGGTTGTCCCCCTGGGCGCATTTGGGGCTGTGGCTGGGGTCGTTGCATCTGTCCTGGTGGGCGCATGCCCGGCTGCCCAGGTTGTAGTTGTCCAGGTTGGGGATGTGGCTGTGGTTGTGGTTGTGGCATACCAGATTTTTGCATCGCTTGCTGTAATAATCCACCTTGATTCGGCTGTTGCAGCATCATGTTATTCCTTTATAGTTTTTAATTAAAATCGCAGTCGTCAAAAAAACCGCTTTTTATTATTTCTGATATAGCGTACTTTATGGCGTCGAAAGCGTGGTTGTCACGATCCACTATCTTTTCTTGTAGATTTTTGCTAATTTGCGTCCCCGCCCCGTACTCGGCAAACCTTAATTTTTGTAATTCATACCAAAGCCAGGGGCACTCCTTAGATATAGTCAGCAACGGGTTTTTCGGATCTAACCAAAGATTCTTATCTATGTGCTCGTAGCAAGCGAAGTCCCTGCCTCTTTGCCCTCTTGTTAATTGTATCCCTTCTGTTTTGAATAAATCGGCTATACTCATTAACCCCTTACTATCCATAGATTCTTGCGATTTATTCCATATGCTGGGGTCTGCATAAATCACTAAATTCTCATCGTAATATGGGCAACTCTTTATACCAGTGCACAAGTTTTTGTATCCCTTCCTTGCTCTAAAGGCATCATCAGATTCAGCCGCTTTCTTAGGTTCTTCATAGTACTCCCACAGGACATGGATTTTATTGTCTGAATCTATAGATAGAACTTCAAAAGCGGAGGGGTTCCGAACGCCATAATCAAGCCCGGATATTAACCTTGTTCCCGAAACTTGATATGGCTCAACGAATAAAGAATCAGTATTGGATAATAAATACGGAAATAGGAGCTGGCCCCCCTGAGCGTCAAAATCCACCTCCATCTCCTTGCGCCATCGAGCATCATTGACCCCTCTGTATCCTTGCAATTCTCGTTTCAACCAGGCTTTGCCCTCCGGCGTGTCTGGGTCTTTCGACAGGTCAGCACTATAATGTATACGGACAAGCTGAACACCCTCTGGCGATACGCTTGTCTGGATGCCTCTATGATTCGTTTGTTCCATATTATCCTTGAAATATATCTGCAAAAGCACCAGGGTTAGCACTGGATATTGCTATCAACTGACCACCTTGTTTTGCGATCGGCAGCATTGCGGTAAAAGCTCCTCCAAATTCAGGCATAAACGCTGCTTCGTCAGCTATAACAAGTGACGGTGTGTAACTACGTATTTGGTCAGCACCCTCTGGAATACCAACTATTTTTGAGCCATTAGGGAATAGTAACTTCCCATATGCTGATTCGATCCCTTTGCATTGCAGCCACCAGGGAAGATGTTTTTCAATGAAACTAATCCTTGCCGTGTCCCAATTTTTCCCCGCCCGGCCACCATTAAATACAAGATTTGCAGCATCCTCCTCTTTTTTAGACTGAAGAAAGATAAGCCTGTGAGGGACTGCCTTAGCAAGCCAGAGCGCATAGACACAACATAACCAAGTTAGCATGATCTGTCGAGATTTTGCTATAAAAATTATTGATTGCTCTTTGCGTTCCAGCATATTGAGCAAATACGTGGTATATGTTTTTTTAGGAAATATCTTGATAGGGCAAATTTCGTCATGCTCATCTTTTGTACGAACGTGCGAAATAAATTTAGCAGGATGAGATAATGCATTTATCCGCAGTGCCGAATAAGCTATCCTAAGCTCCTTTTGTGTTAATTCTTTTTTCACTTTCCGCAAATCCCGTTAAAATTTTTTCTTCTTCCTCTGATAACACAGGGAATAATTCTTCCCCATCCCTTCCTGTATGCTCATATCTTTGAGGCGCATTCATGCCTTTTACTTTTAGGGCCATGTCGAGCGTTTTTCTCTGTGTTTCAATTGCCTCAACCTCGATTTCTTTAACATAAATATCGACTACGGCACCCCCTTCATCTTTTACAGGCGCAGAAAAGAATTTTTTCTCTTTAGCAGCCATGAGTGATAGCAACTTTATCTTCAATGCATTTTCACTTAAACCTTGTTCGTCTAACCAAACTTTTATCTTTTCAGCACACTTGTGATAGTTCTGTGAGCCCATATGCCTAAAGGATTCGTCAGTGCTGCACTTATATTTTGCTTGTCTTGCGGATTGAGTTTTATTCAGGAAAGTTGCCGAGCATGCCTCATTCAAATAATGCTTCAGCCAGATATTTATTTTCGATCCGGTTTCTAACCCTTTTTTTTTATGTTTTTTAACCATATTATTATTATAACGCCAATCTACAAAATGTCAAATTATATTTTTAAAAGTCTAAATTTAAGTCATTTCTCGTCTTTTCTTATGCACCATTTTTTGACATTTCGACATACTTAAGGTTTTCACCTCAAATAAAACCAGCATTCTCCTTACGCTCGTAACGCTGATATTGAAAAATTCACGGCTAATATATTGCTGATTCTGGTACTTCTCATAAAGAAAAACGACAACTTCTCTGATAGTTTCAAACTTCGTCCCGAATTGCGCATTGACTTTTTTTCCAACCGATGAAAAATATTTTTTTTGATAGTGCTCTTCATCCGATACTTTCCAGCCGTTTTCGGGTTCTTTAACCAATACACCTAATTTCGTGTATTTGAAGGCTGCGAAACGTTTTGCCGCCTTCAAATCTCCTTGTGAAGCAAGAGCGAAATCGGCCCGGGCAAAGCACACTTTACACGTGTATTCGTTTTTATTCTCGCCCCTACGGATGCAATTTAAGCAAGGTGACTTTATCATTATCTATACTCCAATAAAAAAAAGATTTTCGGCCAGGACGCGTAAATTTTTAAAATACCTCGGCCACCGAGATTCTAAGTATATCACTATCACATTTTGTATTTTATATCAAGAAAGAAAACTACTTTTTATCAGCTATTCGCCCAAGTGGTGCCCGGCCTCCGGGTAAAAAGCAGTTTTATTTTGCAGCTACTCACAGCTACTTAGATTTTTTAAGTAGCTGCAAAAAAAGTCAATGATAGTATACCTCCCCGCTACTCCCTCTACTTTAACTACTTAATAATAATAATAATAAATAAATAATAGTAATAGTAAACCGGTTTACTACTAGTAAAAATATATATATATATATAGATTTAAAAAAAGGTGACGGAAGTACCCTGGAATAGCGGGGAGGTATACTATCATTAGGTTTTTTTGCAGCCACCCTCCTTTTTTCACCCGTGGGAGGGTAGCTTAACTTCCGAGATATTTCTTTTGAACTATTTTCATAAAAATATCAGGATATGGTATCCTCCAAAACTTGATATCTTTTCGTTCCTTAGTCTGCCTCCTTTGTGCTTCCCAATGCTCCCCAAGCAATCTGCGCATAAACATAGCAAGACATTGCATGCTCATCCTGCTCCTTTTGTTATCGAAGTATCTTGCATAATCTGCATAAATTACAGTATTGCGGATCCAGTAGTGCCCATCAAACTGTGGTAGCTTCGCCTTCAGCCGTGTCTCTTCCTCCGTATCAAGTATGAACTCCTCGTCTATCCCGTTCTCCGCAAATCCTATTACCCAGTTATCCCGTGTAGAAAGACCCGCGAGAATCTGCTCGTTGGTGGCTATTGTTTTTACTCGCAAATCGCATAGCCGAAGAGGGTTATCCAGCTTATAATTCTGAAAATATCTAAGAAAAGCTGCATCCGCCCCGGCCTTCCATTTCGCATGAAGATTCTCAAAATAACTATCATTTAATGCAACTTTATCAGATACTTCGATGATTTGGAATCTTCTGTCATCAGCTGTAACATGAATAGCAGCGTGGGCCGCCTCGTCGTCATTGCTCGTAAAAATGAATCTCAAATAACTATGGCCCATATGCGAATCGATTCCTTTCCGCTCAAACTGAAGCTGCTCGGTAGTAATCAGGTGCTTCATCGTGTCTCGGGTCTTTTTCAAGCTTGAATATATCCCCTCGTCAACCCCTGCCAGCAATGCAGATTCGCTCAGAGAATTAAAATTACGCACTAGCGAATCTACGTCGGGGGGTTTAATATAAGCTCTGCCTATGAGGCTCCCTATCATGTCAGGGAGCAACGTTTTCCCGGCACCCTGCTTACCTATCAGGACGATAGCTACGCCCTGTTTACGAGCAATACAGCCGGGGTCTTGAATTAAATTCGCTATCCACGAAAATATAAATTTCGTTAGCTTTTTATCTCCACTGCAGATAATTTCTCGGATATATTTCAGATGGTCTTCACAATCACATGACCCATTAGACACGGTGAAGCCCATCCAGCTATTCAGATAGCCGTCATGCTCACCCTCATACATAGGCATAAAACGGATATCCTTGTACTTCCTCATATCCTTATGATTCATCCAGTATTTTGCGGACAGTATTTTTTTAGTAGCCCCTGGATTCTTAGGATCGGGTACTTCTGTCCATTTAGATTTATTCTGCCTTAGGAAAGATGTCTCCTTGCATAACCTGTATTGCTCATCTACGAGGCTGCAGAACCGACTATCTGGCGTTGTACAAACAAGACTCCACTGGGCATTAAACTCGGCAATGACGTCATCCGCACAGATTTTACGTGCATACGCCTGCAGCATTTCAAAAGTGATACCCCCGCCCAGCCAACCTGTGCTATCAAACGACTTCCACACGTTACACACATCATCGAAGTCTTTATAACTCCCTGTCGTATCAGCCCGTGACCATTTATCGACGAGTTTTAAACCATCAATTTCAGCCACTTGAAATTTATAACAAAAATCTTTAGCGCTGCAAATAATTTTAATCCAGAAGTCCCTGTTGTCATACACGCTCACTTTCTCAAATTTACAATACTCCTTCTCAATCGCTTTAGAGGGCCACGGGGTTAAGTCGTTCAACAGTCTCCTGAGCTCCCACAACCTGGTCTTATTAGATATTTCCTCAGCATTACCCTCGGTCTGTAAGTCTTCCAGAACGTCCTCAGCAGATACTTCCATAATCTCCCTGCGGTCATCAATAAAGTTTTCTGTCATCAGCACGAAGCCGTTGTCGCGATAAAAATCTCCGATGCCTTTAACCTTGCTGCCTATACGTTCCAGACCTTTTTTATCCTCACATTGGAGGTAAATATGCTTGCCTAAGCCACTGATCGACGTCTCTGTTAATGTTTTGCCCGCATACTTATTAAATAATTTTTCTTGTGCAGGATTCATTTTTCCCGTGTAGACACTTTCTATCATTTGATTCACTTTTTCAGGTGTTTTTCCGATGAAGGGAGCAAGAAACCGGCGGATTTCCTTCTTTTTTTTACCTAAACCGGCAATATATTCATCTAACCGGCTGGTTTGGATGCCCATATTTCCGGTTTGAGCAAAATTTTGTACCGATTTGACCTCTGGTTTGGCATCTAAGCCAGCATTTTGCGCCGACTTGACCTCTGGTTTGATAAAAACTTCCGCCGATTTGATAAAAACATCTGCCGGTTTGACGTCTATAATGCTGGTTTGAATAAAATTTTGTTCCTTAGATGTCAATTTTCGTTTGACATCCAGATCAATACAAATTAAATCTGGTGAAGCTTTAAAAATTATTCCGATATTTTTTCCTGTGACTTGCGCTTTCTTTTTAGCTGTGGTATAATCCACAGCATATTTTGTGACATCAGGTTTTTTCCAATCTGGTATTTTGGGACTTTGTATATTTTTTGTATTAACCCATACTCTTTTTTCTTTAAGTTGTTCCAAATTCATAATTTTTTCCTTATTATGAAAAGTTATACCCTGGTTATACCCAGGCATTAGTAGAAATAGCCATACGAGAACAATTCTCGTATGGCTATTTCTATTTCCAACATCATGCTACACTTTAAACTTTTTGTAAAGCAATTTTCTATCATGAATTTTTTCTTTGTGTAATTTCAGGATATTCATTCTCAAAAATCTTCCAGGTGAGGTTTTATTAAGCAGCATATAAAGATAAACCTGCGTAATACCGAGTTCATCCGCCAGCGCACGCTTGGTGGGGTAAACTGTGCATAGCTCCTTGAGTTCTTTTTTAACTAATTTTTTTCTAATCATTTTTCTCATCTCCTTATTAAAATTAGCATTATTGCTAATTTTTCTTTTATATTATATAGGAGTAAAAGAAATTTAGCAATAAAATTATTTGACAAATAAGTCCTCCTTATATAATGTAATTAATGCTCGAGTTTGGATAATAAACTGATTCAAGATCAGTTTATTAAAAGAAAAGTCTCGGTAAAAAAAAAGCAGGTAGTGATGATTTTGACATATCAATTGCAACGAGTGTGGTTATTTTAGATGTGCAGGCAGGAGTAGGAGATATGATTTAACGTTCTATAGATTTAAAAACCTTTAGAAATTAAAATAGATGGCCAGCGTTGTACCCTGCTGGCCTCAACAAACAATAGGAGAAAATCATGATGATGAGAAAAGAAAGTTATTCAGAAGTATTATGCGGAAGTGTTATGTTGGAAGATATATTGGAAGCACGTGGGGGAATTCTTGAAAGCGCTTTTAAAAAAGCAGAACATTACATGAGCGCTTCGTCGTTCACAAAGTTCACATCAATTCGCATGAGCGGGAAAATAGGTAATTATGTTTTATCTACAAGATTAATGCCATCAAGTGAGCTATTAGCAGAAGATAGGCGGGAAGACAGCACTACCCTTTCCACAATAGCCTGGCGAGTAGTCGGATTTGAAGACGGAATCGGGGCATATACGCCATTTGAAGAATCCGAAAGCATAACCGATGCTCTAAATGAAGATAGAGCTATGGCTAAAGCTATAGCTACATCTATAATTAAATCTACTGATAATGAAAATAGGTCAGGAGTGATATCTATCGCAGGTATTTTAGATGCGCAGGCGGACTTGAGTGGCAAGGCCAGTTTTGCCTCCATAGCTGAAGAGGAAGAATTTTTTTAATTAAAATAGGAGAAAATTATTATGATGAGAACAAGAGATTATAAGGGTGTTAAGCGTGTGTATGTCGAAGACATGGTGGAATATTGTGTAAGGGTGGCAAACAAATATAAAGTAAAAGTGGCTGACGTAATAGAAGCACATAAAGTATTAGAGCTGGAACGACAGAATGATCTTTATGTTGCTGATGGTGATGCATTTGATGAGCAAATAGGATGTATAGGTGAATCGATACAAGATATCAGTGGAAGTATTAGCCTGATCGCATCAGCTATAGAAGAAAAATAATTTAAACGTTTCATTATTTTGGTCTGGAGCTTCAAAACTTTCAGACCAAAGGAGATTCAGAAATTATGAAAAAAAAAAGCGATGGACAAAATAGATGATGTTCTGGCGCACGCATTAACCGTTATTTTAGATGTGCAGGCGGAATTGAGCAACGAGGAAATTCTTAAAGTAGAGGCCAGTATTGCTTTCATAGCTGAAGCTTTTGATAATGAGAATAGAGAACTTAGAGGAGAAATATGAAAGTATCAGAATTAATTTGGGTAAAACGAGAAAGCAAGAGCGACACGGAATTTATTTTCACCACTGAAACGCCACTGGGAAAGATGGCTGTAGTCAGCAAGTTAATCTGGAGCGCTCGGAGTATCATGACGGGGTTCCGGGATATGGACGACACCCTCTGGTCTGCAACTGATTTTGACATTAGGAATTATCCTGAGTTAACTTTGGTCGAGGCGATTGATAAAATAAAAACTTTTAAACCGATGAAATTTTGAAAGGAAAAACAAATGTCCATCCGGGAGAAAAATTAAAATGATTATCAACACGAATAATCTACATAGCGAAAGCCTGAACAGCATAAAAAGTGGCATACTCGGGTTAATCGATATAAAATACTCCCCCCTCGAGGCTTTAAAGCAAAACATGCGATCCTTTTTTGAGATAATAGACGAAATAACTTTAGGTGAAAATAAAGCGACCTTTAACCGCCGGTGGGGGTTCCATGAATATAAAAATAGTAAGTATCACAGAAACACCTGGCAGCAATTGAAAAACAGAAATACTTTTGTTGAATGATACTATGATTACGTTCTTTATTTAGAAGGATCAAAAATATTTGTATAAAGTGCTTGACAACAATATTACATCTATAATATAATGTAATTAATGCTTGAGTGGGAAGATTGATTTCTTCCATAAATCGGTAGAGCATGTAAATTAAAACTTTTTGAATTAGGAGAACGATATGGAGACCTTAGTTAATATAGCGCATGGGATTGTTATTGTAGCGTTACTGATTTTCGCCGTGTGCATACTTTTTGCGGTTGATTAAAACTTTTTAAATTAGGAGAACGATATGAAACAAGAATCAACACACGCTTATTTTTCGCCCTCTGCTTCGAGTAGGTGGCTTAATTGCCCCGCAAGTTTGAAGTTATACGAGAAGCTCGAGAAGGAAAAAACGAACAAATATGCTCATGAGGGCACTGTCTGCCACGAGATAGCAGCAGATTGCTTAGTGAATAAAACAGATGCTTCTAAATATTTGGGCAGAGTCCTCGAGGACGTGGCAATAACACCTGAATTAGTAGACGGAATGCAGCTATACATTGACGAAGTTAAAGGGCTGACGAAAGAATTTGAAGCGATTGGAGGAGGTATCGAGCAAAAAGTAACGATAAATGAAGATTGCTCCGGCACAGTTGATGCTTTAATATGGAACAAAGATACCCTTGTATGTATAGACCTAAAAATGGGTGCAGGTGTAGTAGTATCAGCACAAGACAACACCCAATTAAAAATATATTCTGCGGGTGCATTGAAATGGTTATATGAAAAATATAAATTAAGACCCACAAAAGTAGTAAATTATATTATACAACCAAGAACACCAAATCCTATAAGGGGAGCAAAATATACGACTAAAGAGATATTAAAATTTATACAGGATGATGTTGTGCCTATTCTTAGAATGAAAAAAACAGGTGAGCTTGAATCATTACCTTGTGTACCTGGTGAAGTACAGTGCAAATGGTGCAGGATAAAGGATTGTACAGCACGAGCATCAAAGGCTATTGCTGACGCTACAAGGGCATTTGCCCCATTTACAGAAGAAGAAATTCCTGTTGTCGCTGATACCACAGAGAAAAAAACTTTAGACCTCAATGAGTTGGGGGAGTTGAAGAAAAATTTTAAGTTTATCGCAGACTGGATTCTTTCGGTTGATAAATATTTGCTAGATGCGGCTCTGGCGGGCGAAGAGATACAAGGGTATAAACTTGTAGCTGGTAGGGCTAATCGTAAGTGGGGCGTTGACGAAAACACAATTGCTGCACTGCTTACTGGATTAGAGAAAGAACCTTATACTAAGAAGATAGTATCCCCTGCTCAAGCTGAAAAACTATTGGGGAAAAAGGTAGCTATAGAAGAGCAATTAGAAACATTCATAGTTAGACCAAAAGGAGCACCAACCCTTGTCGAAAATTCTGACAAACGACCAGCAATAAAGGAGGCTAAAGAAGATATAGGAGTACTCATAAGTGACATTGTTGAACCTGTTGAGGCTGCAACTGTGCCTAAAGAAGAAGATGTTGTGAAAGTAGTAATCGAGAAGAATATAGGCGTTGAAGAAAATGGGAAGCCACCTAGAAAAGGCTCCAAGAAGCGTGCTATCCACGACGCCGGATTAGCTGGACAGCGCACCTTGACTGACGTAGCTGAAGAGATAGGCTGTTCCCTGGAGCTGATAAAAAAACACTTAAGACTTTTAAATGAAAAAAATGGGTTAAATTATAAGATTTATTCGGATGATACTTTTATAGTTTATTAAAAAAAAGGGATTATTAAAAATGATGGATACTATTGAGTTAAGAAGAGCCGCAAAAGCCGTTTTTCTAGCTACCGATGAAGCTGTAGCGCAAGATTTATCTGATAAATTAAATTGGGCAGCAAGAGAAATAGAAGAGCTCAGAAATAACATTTTAAAAGGCAAAAATAAAAATATTTATTGATAGATTTGATTCTGTTTCAGAATTGCTGGGAAAACAACGCACATATGGAAATATAAAAAAAAGCTGCTCTTAAAGCAGGGAGATTTTCTGTCTTCGATATAGAGAACGAGAAAGATGGGGTGATTTTTACTTGTCTTTGCGAAGACCCTGAAATTGAAAAAAAAGATCGGCGTGTACCCGTGGACATATGTAAAAAAGGTTAAAATAATGGAATAAAAAAGGGATTATTAAAATGGAAGCAAAAAAATACAGCGTAGATGTACCAAGAAAAAAGTGTGTGACTCCTATTTGCCGAGGCTCTTATGTAAATATACTCGAGCCTAAAATATTACCACAAAGTGATAAACTTGCCTGGGGCATGCAATGCCTGTTCCCAAAAAACGAGATTACAAAAGCATGGGCGGCAGATTTGAAAAAAATATATTCACAAGTGCTTCTGGACAAATTTGGAAAGGAAAAAGCCGCAGGAATAGCAAAAGCACTTGCAGCTACAAATTCACTTCCATTAAGGGACGGTGATGGTGCAGAGAATGCAGGACTGGCCAATATTGACCAGCTTGCTGGACATTATTTTATCAATTCAAATAATAAGTTCCGCCAGCCACATATTATAGGGGCTTTAGGTAAAGTAGTCGACCCCACAATCCTTGGGCCAGATGACATTTACTCCGGTGCGTGGTACAGGGTAATGTTGGAGTTCTGGTACTATGATACCGCTGGAAATAAGGGAATAAGCACAACCCTTGTCGGGATCATGAAAGTTAAAGATGACGATAACCTGGGAGCTGGCACTTCTTCAACCGAAGCTGCAGCAGAGTTTAACGCATTCGCTAACGAAGCTGCTGATCTGTTTAATGTTGAGTTAGAAGAAGTAGCCGAAAAGGAAGAGGTCAAGAAGGAAGAGGTCGAGAAGGAAGAAGTTTTTAACTTCATGTAGGAGATATCTGTGTAATGAAAAGGGATAGGGCGGATCACCAAGTGGCGATCTGCCCTATTTAATAAGGAGAATTTTAAGATGGCAACAAAATATGAAGTAATTGAATTAGATCATAAGGAAGTTATCGTAGACGTGTCACTGGGCGAAAGTTTGTTTTTTAATGCGACAAAAATGGCAAAACCGTTTAGAAAAAAGGTAGTAGAATTTTTAAGAATTAAGCCGACTCAAGAGTATATTGAAGTATTACTGAGATATAATGGGAAAAAATATGATGATTTGGTAAGAATTCAGAAAGGCCGTTGTGGAGGTACCTGGCTCCACCATACTCTTTTATTTTATTTTTCTGAATGGTTAAGACCGGGTTATTCTTTTTTTGTAGGAGGATATCTCAAAGAAAAATTAAGCGATGAAAAATTTTATCATATATTTTGTGGTGAGAAAATCCGAAAAAATGTATATGTTATAGAATGCGAAGGAGCTACAAAAATCGGAATTTCAGGTGACCCTCATAGAAGATTTAAACAAATAGAATCGGCTTCGGGTAGAAAAATTATTAATAGATTTTTATCAAAACCTTTAAGAGATGCTTACTTGTTTGAACAACGCATTCTTTGTAAGTTTCAGGAACACAAGCTGATAGGAGAATGGGTTACATCTCCTTTTGAAGAAGTTGCGAAATACGCTTTAACCATAATTTCAAACGAAGCGGATATGATAAATAAGATCATTTTTGGGCTATCCGCTAAAGAGTTCAAACGGTTGCATAATGTAGAAGATGTTCGTGAAAATCTTACAGCTGCCGAGCTGGCTAACCTGAAACGCCTGCAAGAAACGAATACGGGCTTAATTGAAGCTGAAATGGGTTACGCTGAGCGTAAAGAATTTCTATCGAAACTCCACCAAAAAAGAATAGTTAAACAAATAGCGTAATATTTACGGAGTGGTCAACGCTGACCACCAACTTGGTTGATATTGACCCATTAATATCGACCAAAAAGAATACCATGCCACGCCGAAAAAAAGATTTGTAATAAAACCAAGCACTTAAACAAATAATCAACCTTTCGGCACGAAGCCTGCAATACCATAATAGTAAAGTAAGACCGATCTTTGAAAAATAAGTGAAACGAGAAAGTAATAGTTAATTAGAATAGTAATTACATCCATCTCTTCAAGCTTAAAAAGCTTCGATAAATGAACTTCTAATTCGGTGTTACGATTATCGTCTAACTTCAAAATATTGTCGAAACCAGGCGTGAATCCGCCTGGTCTATTAGAAGATTAGCTTCTAATACTGACGAGACAGCTAAAAACAACAAGGAGAAAAAAATGAAAAAATTAATCGTTACTGTTATAGCAGCGGCAATGATGTTTTCGGGATGTGCAACCGCTTACCAGAAGACGGGGTTCTCCGGCGGATTTTCTGAAACTCAGCTTGGAGAAAACATATTTCAAGTTTCATTTAAAGGCAATGCGTTTACTAGTCGTGAAAGGGCGTCGGATTTTAATCTACTGCGATCTGCGGAAGTAGCATTAGAAAAGGGGTTTAATTACTTCATTATTGTCAACTCTGAAAAATACACAACAACGTACTCACGTACCACACCGATAACGTCGCACACAACTGGTAGTGTGTACGGAACTGGAAACAATATATATGGTAGCGTTACAACTACAACCACTGGGGGGCAGACATACTATTATTCCAGCCCTGTGAGCACTAACAAATGTGTTGGTTTTAAAGAAAAGCCAAGTACAGGAAGGTTGGTCTACAAAGCTGCATTTATTATTGAGTCCATTAAAAGAAAGTACGGATTGAAACAATATAAAATAGGAAAAATAAAATGAAAACAGCGATTATGATAGCAATAACAATAGCGATTATGCAGTTTGTAGGATGTGCAGGGCAGGTGCGGGAGATAATGAACGCCTGTATCCCTCCCAGCGTTTCATCTAACATATCCACATTTGATGGGACAAAAGAAGTTCACATGAGGCCACAGTTTGTAGAATTGGGCATAGGGAGTTCACGTATTAAGTTTGCGCTCTTTAAAAATTCAAAAATGGAGAAAGAAGAAATTGTTTTAACAGCATCTGTCAAAGGGGTCAAAAGTCTTGAGGCTCTTCTTTTCAACGTCGATGGTGCAATAACCACTTTCCCCTCATTAGATACATTCCCAGAGATCGATTTTGGTCAAACTGATTGGTCATCCAACCGGTTTATAATAACCAAAGATTTTCTGAATAAAATAATTGAAGCAAAATTGGTAAAGGTAAAAGTTAGCTTGGGGAATGAGTATGTTGAAGGTGTGTTTACGAAAAGCCTTTATGGGAATAGTCTAATGATCAATTACGAGAAGTTCTTAGAATTAATAGAAACAATATAAAATAGGAAAAATAAAATGAAAAATAAACCTACACGCCTTTGGTGTGATTTCGAGACGTATTGTGATTTAGATATAAAAAAAGTAGGGCTTTATAGGTACATGGAGCATGAGTCTTTTCATCCATGGTGTTTAGCTTATGCGGTTGATGATGAAGATGTGAAGCTCTGGGTCAATGGGGGAGATTTTCCTTCAGACTTATCAGATTTGCTAAAGAACAAAGACACTAAAATATATGCGCATAATGCGGAGTTTGAAATTTGTGTTTTTAAGTGGTCAGGTTATGACATACCTCTAAAACAATTCATAGACACACAAGCTCTATCTGCTACCTTTGGATACCCGTTAGGACTGGATAAGTTTTGTAAAGCTGTGAGGTTGCCTGTTGGTAAGGATACCAAAGGTACAAGATTAATAAATAAACTGTGCAAACTCCAAAAGAAAACTATTAAAAATCCTTCAGGTAGATGGTTCCCTGATACAGCACCACAGGATTTTGTAGATTTGTATGCCTATTGTATCAGTGATGTAGAGATCATGAGAAAAGCAGTCAAAAGACTACCTACAGAAGAGCTGTCATCTCTTGAGCAATATATCTGGGGTCACACTGTCATGCAGAATCAGAGGGGAGTTTATATTGATATTGATAGTGTGAATAATATAAGTGAGGTGCTGCAAAACTTTAAGAATTTAAAAGAAAGACAATTCGAGCTTGCAACAGGGGGGTTAAGGCCTACACAAACGGCCAAAGTAAAAGCTTTCTTGAATAAAATAGGTTCGGATATATCTAACTTAACTAGAGAAACTGTTGATACATATTTGGCTAAAGATATACCCGGAAAATGCCGGACTATTTTGGAGTTAAGAAAACAAACTGCAAAAAGTAGTATAGCTAAATTTAGCCGAATGCAACAAATGTGCGGAGAAGGCAACAGAGTTAGGGGAAATCTTGTATATTACGGAGGGCATACAGGAAGGTTCGCAGGGAGGGGAATACAAATACATAACTTACCAAGGGCAAGTGTTAAGTATCCAGAAGAAGTTATCACTGATTTTAATACTCTACCCTTCATTCGTGTATCAGAAAAATATCCTGATATAAATCAAACAGCTTCGGCACTCATAAGAC
>Ga0190313_1000760_pt1 | contig 18311 bp, 14 predicted proteins | sample 4870071011_MG_FD_169989 | JGI IMG/M metagenome (GOLD analysis project Ga0190313, IMG submission 169989) | Hydrothermal vent sediment bacterial communities from Southern Trench, Guaymas Basin, Mexico - 4870-07-10-11_MG | ecosystem: Environmental > Aquatic > Marine > Hydrothermal vents > Sediment ...
ATTTCAAAGATTGTTAAAAGAGGTGATTAAAAAATGGAAGTAGAGATAAAGAAGAGCCTGCTGATGAAAGCGGTTGAGCCGATAATGCTAAAGGCATTTAACGGCGTGGTTAAGATAGAAAACGGCGTAATATCTGTTGACGCTATACACACCAACAACGTCAGCAAGATATTTAGGACAATAAAGGATGACAGCATAGTGTGCAAGGATGGCGGGGATTTCTTTATATCCCAGGATGACTATGCTGACATTAATAAGTATATGGGCGACAATCTTAAAATCACGGAAAAGGATGGCGTGGTTGTTATATCTGACGGTGTGCGGGAACTAACAACATTTGTTAACGCCGTTGATGTGGATATAGGCAAGAAGCCCAAGATAGTTGACGGGCATTGGGTTATGGGTAACGGGGAAAAAGCCCCTGTTAAGATGGTGATAACCACCGGCGACATGGCGAAGGCAAAGGATGTAATATCCGTTACAAAGGAGGACTATGTTGAGTTTAAGATAAAGGAGGATAATCCTTACCTTATCAGCGGCACGCTTGAGGCCAAGAGCAAGAAGTATAAGGTTGGGATTGAGGTTGAAAAGGAGGGCGCAAGGGACTTTATCGTGCCGGCGGTGTTGATAGATCTTATATCCACATTTAACGGTGAAAAGATAAAGATATACACCGTTGATAATCCTGAAGCCCCGCTGGTTATGTATGACTATAAAGAGCACATTGAGGGAGGATACATAGAAACCGTCTATGTGATGAGCGTTTGGAAGAACGGGTGAAAGAATGATAACTAAAAAACACGTTGAGGCGTTCTACGGCTATAAGTATGAGGCCGAAGAAGCCTCTTTTTTTAATTTACCTGGTTACGTTTCAGTAGATAGAGTTTTTTACATGACAGAGGCTGATGTTGAAGAAATTTATAAACAGTTCGTTTTAATTGCTAAAAGGGACGACGATGCGCCTAATAAAACAGATCTTAAAGATTTTGTGTTTCCAAAAAACGGTTGGGTTTATACGGTTGATGGGTATTATGGAATATCTTATAACTCAATTGCGTTTATAAAGGACTTTGCAAAGACTTTAAATGTTGAGATTTCCCATTTATGGTATTATAAAGATGACTATCCTTTTGTTGTTGAATTTTCTGATGGTGTAAAGATTATTGTCGCCGTGTTTAAAAATGAAGGTTGGGACGGCGATGAAAAACTCGAAGAAAAAGTAAATAGAGAACAGGTGGATAGTTGGCTATGATAGGCAAGATAAAAAAGGATGATTACATAGACATCCTTAAAACCATGAACATGGACATAGTGCCACGATCTGTCGGCACGCCGGCACAATTTACAGTCACTGATGTTGATGTTATGTATGATTTTATTGCAAGTAATGATGGCCGCAACGCTGTTTTTATCGGTTGTAATGGTTATCAAGGATTGATGTTAAACAATGGCCGGATACGGGTTAAAAGGATTGTATTAGGCGACATTTTTAACGATTTTGACGATAAAGATAAACCGCACAACGCTTTTAGGGACGTGCTTAAACTATCTAACTATCTTAAAGATTTACAGATTAATCATGTGGTTGTTTTTAGTGGTGGTAAAGGGTTTCACTTACACATAATCTTTGACCCTGTTGTGCTTAAATACAATCAAATGACGGGCGAAGTGGGCGATGTCAACGATATAATCTTTAGTATGCAGAATAAGTTAAAAGATAAACTGAATCTTAAAACCTTGGATGATCGGGTAATGGGCACGCCGTTAAAACTTACAAGACCGCCTTACACAGATTATATAAGGGACGGTTTTAAAAATGGCAATGTTGTAACAATACTTACGGATGAAGAACTTGATATGAAATATAACGAGTTAATGATGTATGTTAAGGATCCTGAACTTAAAAAACCTAAACTTGAATTTGATGTCAAGAATATTACTCAAGTTATAGATGAAATTGGTTATGAAGAAGAATATGAAAGGAAGTATAAAACAGCCAAGATCAGCAAGAATTTTGATATTAAGGTATCTGATATAACAATAGCGGCGGTTATAGAATATCTAAAAACAGAATATCCATGTATATACAATGATATGACTACACGCAACCCGATGCATCCGACAAGGGTAATGTTTGCGATTCTGATGAAAAATCTCGGTATGAACATTGAAGAGATTAATCGGATATGGGAAAAGTTCGCAGATATGTTTAAGTATGTGGATGCGGAAAACAGGGATTATAGATTGTATCAGATTGAAAGCGTTGTAACCAGATATGAAGCCCCGTTTTCATGCCGTAAACTTAAAAATCATGGTTTATGTATTGGAAAAGGTAAGTGCATATTGTTAAAAGGAAAAGAGAGGTGGAAAAAATGACGATTGAACAATATCTTAAAAAACCGATGACGGTTATATCATCTGTGGATAGCGGCGGACCCAACAGGGCGAAGGCTCTTTTAATGCAGATAGATGAAGAGTATAAAAAACTTGAAGAACTATATGAAATCTATAAAATGAAATTATTAGACAATTCTTCTAAAGTTACGGTGTATGATCTTATATCCTTGCTTGCGATAAAGTTTTCCGTGCACGCAATCTATGAAAAACCGTATTTGGTTGATTTTAGGGAAAGGGATATGATAAGTCTTGTAGGTCCCAATTGGGCGGTTGTCCCGCTCAACATCGGGGATTATGAAGTTAAGGATAGGAAAGTTATAATTGAAAGGAAGAGCACAGACTTTTTCCAATCCGTGTTTGATGGCAGATTATTCCAACAAATAGATGAGATTAAAATGGCTGGCGTGGAGGCGGGATTTTTAATCGTGGATAAATCACTCGAGGCATTATTACTTGAAAATGCCAAGGCCGGCAGAAGTGACGCCGTCGTGTTTGGCACTGTTGCATCTTTAGCCCTTCGTGGCTTCCCGCCGATTTTCGCTGGAAATAAGATAAATAGTAGCGTGCTTATTAACACAATTGCGGAAAAGAGCGTGGATGGTAAGCCGAGGGCAGTGTTTACCCATGTTAGGGAGTATAGCAGGGATAAATCTGAAAGGGAGATTTATATATTAACATCATTCCCTGGTATCGGCACTAAAAACGCCACAAATCTTCTTCAAAGATACAAAGATTTAAATACCATTTTTAATTTATGTTTAAGATATAGTTACATAGAACTTGCCAAGATGGATATGGGCAGTAAGTTAGTATCCATCGCAAAAACAATAAGAGGTGAAGAAGATGAGTAATGTGATGTGGCTCGAGGAATATCGCCCTAAAACGCTGGATGAGGTGATCGGCCAAGATGAGTATGTTAAGGCACTTAAATCTCTGGCTAAAAAGATACGTAACAATGACATAACATCTGTGCCTCACATGATCTTTATAGGTCCGCCAAGCGTGGGTAAAACAACAATTGTGCATGCATTTTTAAGAGATTGTTTTGGTGATGCTTATAAGAACAATCTGATTGAAAAGAACAGTAGTGATGAAAGAGGAATTGATGTTGTTAAAACTGACATAAAGAATGCCGCAAAGCAATCACCGATAGGGACATACATTGATGACAACGGTGTTGAGCGACGCATACCGTTTAATGTTATCTTTTTAGATGAGGTTGACGGTATGACAGGGGATGCACAGGCGGCGTTAAGACGCACAATGGAAAAGTATCCTAATACAGTGTTTATCCTTGCGGCGAATTATCCCAATAAGATTATAGAGCCGATAAAAGAGCGTTGTGCGTTTAGCAATATGCGGTTTAATCGACTTACTGAAGATGATATAAAGAAGGTGCTTGCGCCGATAATACGGGATAAAGGGATTGACATAAGTGACGATGCGATAGATAAGATTGCTAAAATGAGCAACGGATCCGCACGGCGTGCGATAACGACGCTGTGGACGGCGCACTTGATAGATGGCAAGATTACCGGAGATAGGATTAACATAACAGATATAAACGGCGTTGAAAGGGATTTTGTTATGCAGTTCTTTAATGCCCTGGATGATAAGAATATAAAGGGCGTTAATGAATATGTGACGACACTTTATTATGATCTCGGATTAAGTGGGGAGCAGATACTTTATCTGATATTTGAAAACATAGATTATCTTAATAACGAAACTATTGCCAAGCGCATACTTAAAAACGTGGCCCAAGGTATGTATTGGTGTGCGAATGCGATAGATGACTACATAATGGCGAAGGCTGTAATAGCCTCAATGGTGATGGAATGAGGGATAGAATAACCGTGCGGGTGGGCAAGTTCATATATACACCCACCAAGCATGATAAAGAAAAGGGCGAACTAATATTGCATCTATTCGCAAGCGATAAGCGGGGAATTACCCGCTATTTTATGATACATGGAACACGGCCAAGGTTCTATGTGAATAAAGAAGAGTTTGAAAAAGTAAAAGAAAATGCTGTTAAGGTGCTGAATAAGTATGGTGCTGAATATAAATATGAAGGATTTAGGGGCTTAAACGATGACGAAGAAGTTGTTACAATCTATGTTAAGTATCCTTTTGAAGTACCGGTTATAAGGGAAATTTTTAAAAAGACCTATGAAGCGAATGTTCTTTATAGCGATGCGGTGCGAGCGTTTTATGGCATCACGCCGTATATAGAAGTCCCTAATAAGGTTGAAATCAATGTTGAAGATATAAAACCTGCAGAAATGCCGATAAATCCTTATAAAGTGCACGAAATTTATTTTGATATTGAAACAACAGATGCGATAATGAATTTATCTAAAATGCGGCAGTATCCCAAAGAAGGAATGACGATATTAAGATGTGTTACTTGTCAGCACAATAATGATTATATTGAAGTTGCCATAATGACAGATGTTGATCGCCATAAAGTGCGTGAAATGGCGAAGGATGTTAATTATTACATTGAAAAATTACAGATTAAAGACGATTACGATTTCAATAACTTTGAACCGTTGGATATACCGATTTACATAGATATGTTTACGCCTGTGCATGATGAATATCCATTTCCTGAAGAACTTGCAGAGATTGAGATGTATAATTGGATAAACCGCAAGATTGCGGCAGGAATGTATCTGATAGGTCACAACGTGAATGAGTTTGATATAAAGATACTTAACGATCACGCTAAAAAGAAGAACAATGAAATAAGGATATGGAATTCTAATCATGAAAATAAAAGGAAATACTACCCCATGATTGATACTAAACACTGTCATGTGATTGACAGTATGTATTTGTATAAGATTTATCATTATGGGGAGGTTACTGTTAAAGGACGTGCGGGGCTTAATTGGATCGGTGTTGAAGAGTTAGGGTATGGCAAGATAAAGCGACAAAGTATAGATGAAATGTTTGAAGAAACACCAGAAGAATTGATACTTTACAATATTTGGGATTGTGAGTTAATAAGAAGATTATTTGAGCATACGCATATATTGGAAAACGATATTGCAGAGTGTGAGTATTATAACACAACGATGGAAAACTTTGGTAAAAATACCAAGTTGGTTGAAGCGAGTTTAAGATTTGAAAATCATTCAAGTAAGTTAGTTATACCTTCACATGAACTTGGCAGTATTAAGATTGATATCGGTGGCAAGGTTAAAGAGGCTCCATCTGGCATATTTCACGGCGTTATGGAGGCGGATAATACAAAGGAGTATCCGTCTGTGATAATCAACGGCAACGTGGATTTCCGCACGATGGTAAAAGGCGATCCTGAACCTGGTCGGCCATACAGCAAGTTTAAGCACAGCGGAAATATGTATTATCTGGATGTGCCAGGTATCATGCCTACTAAACTGAAGGAATTGGCGGATAACAGGAATAAATATCGTGCGTTGCTTAAAGAGGCAAAAAAGCAGTATAAAGAAAATCCGACTAAAGAACTAAAGGAAAAGATTAGATATTACAGCACCCAAGAAAAGTATTGTAAGGGAGCAATGAATGCGTGGTATGGTGTGCTTGGATCTGATAACTTTGCGTTGGCATCCGGCGACATTGGCACAGATATAACCACAACGGCCAGGGAACATCTGGCGTGGAACATGGAACACATAGATAACTATACCCTGGATTGTAAATCTGTTGAAGAGCGTGTTGGGTTTAAATTGCACGAAGATAAATACACATTTGAAACGATATACCAAGATACAGATAGTTGCAAGTTCATAATCAACGGTTGGGAAGATTACCGCCACAATTATACTGAAGAACAACAAAAGAAAATACTTGAAGAGACTACTAATTTAGTATGCGATTATCTTAACAGCACATACGATGAGATGTCAATGCACTTAATGGGCGTGCCTAAAAATCGTGCGTTTCATGTAAAAGCCGAGCCGGTAACAAAAGTCTATATGCAGTGGGGCGCAAAAAAGAGGTATGTGTATATAGATTTTGATGCCAAGGGGCCTGAAGATATTGTTGCCAAGGGACTTGAGATTGTCAGATCAGATACAAATCTGTTTTATAAACAATTGTTAAAAGAAGTTTATTGGATGGCATTAAACGGCGAAAAGGCGAATGTTATCGCTAAAAAGATTGACAGTGAGTTAAGGGATCTGGAAAGCGGCGAGTATGATATGTTGCTTGGTAAGCCGACGGGGTATAATAGTTCTGGCAACAATCGGGCCAAATTTATTGACTGGAGTAATGAAAATGTTGATAAGAATTTCATACTTGGCGACAAGATGTTGTTGTATTGTGTTAAAAGTGTTGATGGCAAGATTCCACCTAAAGACGGGCATGGGCGGGCATGGGCGGCGTTGGAATACGGTGATGTGCCTAACGATTATGGTTTTGAATTGAATTATAAGGCATACTATGATATGTTTATTGAGATGAAAACTGTGAAAACACTATTTGGTGTATTTAACACAACATATAAGGATGCGCTTAATAATCTGGTAATGACTAAATCGGAGGAATGGCTATGAGCCTGGTTGATATGTTTAAACCGGAAACGCTTGACGAGTATTATGGCAATAAAAAGGCGGTAAAGAAAATTGTTGATTATGTGGAAAACTATACGCCGGATCAGAGCAAAATTTTATTGCTGGTTGGGAAACCTGGTATGGGCAAGACATCTTTAGTTTATGCAGTGGCTGGAACGTATGGTATGAAAGTCATAGAAATAAATTCCAGCGATAGCCGCAATAAAGCCGATTTTGAGGAGATTATCCAGACTGCGGTATTAAACGACCTTGACAGCGGTGCTAAAAAGATTATCCTTATAGACGAGGTTGACGGGTTGCGTGCGGCGGATTCATTGTTAAAACTTGCGAGGATTAGCGCATTCCCTGTTGTCGCAACGGGTAACTTTATCCATAAGGTAAACAGTAAGATAAAAAAGAATGCGATTGTCGTGCATTTCTATGCGTTGTCAGATAAAGATAAAGATATGTATATTGATTACATATCAGATAGGCTTAAACTTGACATGCCCCAAGCGGCTCGTGATAGGATAAAATCTATCTGCAATAGTTACCGTGCGATCCTGATGGCTATTGAAAGCGGTATAAATAGTTCATTTAAATACATCCGACACGGGTTAACGGATAAATACACAGATATGGAACAGGTGGCGTTAATAATGGAAAAGAAATTAGATATTGACAGTTTAACGCTTGACGGGTATGTTGCGCTTAAATGGTTTGATGCGAACAACACTGACCCAGAGGATTTGATTGCTATAAATCTGATAACCGCACTGTCCCGTAAGCAATGGGGCGTGCATAAGATCAATAAGTGGCTTATTTGCCATGCGGATGTATCCATGCGTGGCGACAGGATTCGTTATCCGATGTGGCGCAAGAAGAAGTCAGATACCGCAAAGGATAAAAAGGAAGATAAACATAAGGCTAAAATAAAAAAGGCAAAAAACGCTAAAAAGAGTGAAAAGAAAAAAGAAGATAAAAAGGTTGTGGTAACGATGGATGATTTCCTGTGAGGTGGTAACGTGAACAAGGAAATAAATAAGGAGATTTTCTTCAATAAGTTGAGGACTGAGATGCGTAGGCTATCTGATTTAAACATCGGCAAGGATGCTGTTGATATGTTTTTAGACTATCTGTTTTTTGATTTCCCCGATAAACTTGAATACGCTGAAAAGCAAGCGATAAAGGACGGTATGCGCACGATAAAGGCCAAGCATGTTATGGACGTGTATAGCATAAAGTGGCCGATAAAGATGACAAGAGAGGGAGATATTGAAATTGATCAGCGCATATTAAATCAAATGAGCAACAGGGATAGAGAAAAACTGTTTACACTGCTCGAAAAATATGGTGAGGTGGTGGTTTATTGAAGATCATAGATTATAAAGTTGTTGATGACAATGTGTTTGTTATAATAAAATATAAGAAGAGTGCGTGGGTGAATTTGATAAAAATCATTAATCGTAAGTGGAAGTTTAAGGATTATATCATACATGTTGAAGGGGTTGAGCGGCGTAAAGATCTTTATCACGACTCAGATTATCAATGGATCCGTGTTCCTATGATTGGCATGAACATACCAGAAGAAGATGATTTTATTGTTGTGCACGGTAAATTAATAAGTTAACTTGACTTTATATGGTATGCTGTTGAATTGACACGAAATCTTTGTTTTATTTATACTTTTTTTGTGTAATATTGCTTCGTATTTATTGTTTCCTATATAAAGTGTGTATTTATGACCAACTTTAAGTATTACATTTGGATTGACGAAATCAACAAATATTGTGTGCATGAAATTGTTTTGAATATTTTCATAATACTTTTTTAGAATGTCTATTGCACTGTCAATATTTGTTTGATATGGAAGTACCAATTCTTTATATATCCTGGTATTGCTCTTTTTTGCCGGATAAATCATCGTCCCATCATTTATTCCTACAGCGACATTCGTGCCATAGTTAATATAATCTTTTTTGATCCTATAATAACTAACATCTTCTTCAAATATTTCCCCACCATAAATTGGATCTTCTAATATTGATATACTAATGCTTGCTGTAATCGGACTGATGCCAGTCAAATCTGTGTTGAGATAAACATAATGAGATTTATCAGCAAGTTTAAACACATCTTTAAGGGCGTTTAATATTGTTTGAGAACTATAAGTAATATCATCTTTTGTTACAATTATTTCACTTTCATTTGTTATGTTTACGTTATTTATATTTATAAAAGCATTTTCATTTTCGAAATAATGACTATCTTTTAATAAATTTAATATCACGGAGTCAATTGATCCATAATGTTTATCAGTTACAGTTTGCCATGATAGTAAAGTGAATATGTCTCTTGCTGTTATTGCATACTCACTTTTGTACTCTGTAATGTTTGTTATCACTGTTAATAGTTTTTTATTATACGCTGTACTCATCACATTTTCAGAATAATATACAATCATAGGATCTAACACATTGATGGATGGCGTGTCCATGTTTTTAGGTATTGTCAAACTTACAGATTTACTCATAAGATATTCTTTGTTTATCGTTATGTTGTTATACACTATGTCCGTACCATTTATATTAACTATCATCACTTTCACCTAAAGATATAAAGTCAATTTTAACGTTCGGCGCAACATCTAAAGTTATATAATTTCCTGTATATGATGAAGACGTGTCTATACTCCAAATCTCAGTCCCATTATGATATATTTTACCACTTCCGTCATTTAAAACAACCTTTATATGATACCTGCCAGATATTATTTGTTCCACCGCCGCACTGTCGTTTATTCTGAGATAATACCTATTGTCTGATGCCAGATACCTATAGGATATTTTAAATCCGCTTTCATTGCCGTAAACTATTATGTCAAATCCGTCGTCGTCATTTACACCCGTGTCGAAATCGACAAATAAGTTTAACTCTACATTGTCGGCGTCAATTGTCTTATTAAGATCGCATCCTTGAGTTGTCAATGTTCCGTTGGATGTTGTATATATTTTAGATTTTTCTGCCAAGAGTGCACCAGATTGTAATGACCATACTCCTTCTGTGCTGTCGACCGGATTGGTGAAATCACTTATAAGGTATTCACAAGGAACGTTATTTACTTTGTCCATTGCTAAAAAGACGTCATATTCGTCAGTAAGTATGTAATAAAAGTTATAACCAAGGTTACTCCCATGATAATGTTTGATGATTGGGAAAGGATATGATAATCGTTTTACTTTAGAAGTGTACACGTTTTCTTCAGTACCATTGTTTAGATCTGTTGACTTGGAACCCGTTTTACTCGTTATTTTGGTGATTACCTTGTCATAAATAATATTAGTCTTATATGTGTTATAAGTATATGTTTGGTCATTATAGTCAATAGTGACTCCATGACTATATTCATTATCATTTGACAAAGTGCAAATGTCTGTAAGTGTTATACCGCTTGAAGATATGTCACTCACGTATGATAATTTTTCTTCTGTACTATATGCAACGTTGCTGTAATATTTTAATGATACCATTGAAGTTATAAACAGTGTTTCATTATTTATTAATACATCATAGTCCAAATTTTTCATGTTATTTAAGAATCGTTGATACCCGCCAGTTATTACTTTTGCCGCATAATCATCGTAACTTGTAAGTGTAGTATATACTTGTGTGGTTGATCTATCACTTGCTATATATCCAACATATTTTAAATGACCGTCATTTTCGTGAATTACTATAACATAGTCATCTTCTCCATAAGTAGAAAAATCGGTTGAATTTGAAAAATCCGTTGATAAACTGAACACGGTTATATTATCAAACTCGTCCGAAACTAATTGTAAAACAGTGTCATCATATCTTACTATTCTATAATATGTTCCATCATTGTCAATGTATATTAATTCGTCTGAGTTGTTTCTGGTTTTAAAGTAATCAAAGTCAAGCACATCATACGCAGAAGAAGGATCTACTATTACACTGTCCGCATAAGAATTGTCATAAGTGTTTATGATGTGTTGTAATAGTGGATATTCATCTACACTATCATCTTCATGATGATATAACCCATATAAGGTTATGTTTTTTTCATTATTGTAACCTAAAACCATTCGAACTATGTTTGATTTGTTTTGATAAGTTGATTGTGGATTTATGTAAATCATGTCACCAAACGTCCCCGTTAATAAGTCATAGTACCCAACACAAGGTAACCATTTATTAGTCAATGTCGTATCACTAAAGGAATATTCTGCTGGCAGAGCAAAATAAAGACGGGCTTTGTCGTGTATTAACCCAAGTTGTGACATGATCATTTCACTGAACAATGTTTCATTAACTTTACCAACGTACCAAATCTTATCAAATTGATTAGTCCCTAACACGTTTTCAACATATCCACTGTTATCATAAGATACTATTGTCGCTTCCCACATTCTTTCATTTACTCTGCCACCCACTTCTTTAACAGTAAGGTTAGTTATAAATCCAGTCACAGTTTCTATCGTGCCGGATTGATTTATAAATTCTAATGAAACATAAGTTTTGTTTTCAGCATAAGATTTCATTGTAAGGTAATCATTAAGACCATCAGTATCTGAAAAGAATAATCCACGAACTTTAATCTCTGTTTTTATTTTGTTGTCAGATTTAACAAAAGGTTGGTCTGTGGCGTTGGCATAAGACCTTGTGTATTCAGACGTTATGGATTTTGATATTTCACTTGGTTTTTTACTCAAAACTATGGGTGTTGCAGACATTGATATTTCACTGCCGTCTGATAAGATCATACTGTCCGTTACAGTAATTTTTATTACGTCTGTATAATCACTTTCAGTCCCACTCGTAGTTTTAACTTTCCCCTTTACATAATATTCTCCGGTTTCATCAAAGATTAAATATATGTAATCGTTAGGAATCCATTGATTTATTAATGGGTGTTCTTTATTTGTTTCACCGACAATAGTATAATAATACCTATAAATTGGTATGTCGTCCATGTTGGGTATAGAATTTTCTAAAGATATTTTTACCGGCGTTTTAGGCGGTACAACTGTATGTGAAGTTGTCATTATTGCAGTAGGACTTAATTCTGTAGAGTGAATATTAGCCGTTGTAGATTTAACATAAACATCATTTATGTATGCTTCTACATATGCGTTCTTTACACCGGTTGTTGAATATACATAATCAACATGGCTTTCCGTGATCCATCCACTATTTTTCTCATCACCAAAATGGAATCTATATTTGTCCGCTTTAAATTCTTCATTATTAGAATCTATCGCTGAAAGTGTCACATACGTATTGTTGTTATATATAGTTGAAGTTACAGATAATTTTATGTAATATGGCTGAACACTTATAGTATTAGTGCTTATAAGTTCGTCACTCCATAATCTGTCAGATCCATACGGAAAGCCGTTAGTTAAATAGTGCCCGTCGTCTTTTACTTGCAATGAAACATAATAATCGCCTGTAAAATCTATTGTTATAACTTCCTTGTCGTCGTCTTTTAAATCTACATCATAACTTTTATATAAATTGTAATTAGTATCATAAAATCTAATGATAAATGACGTACCGTAATCTGTTTCGTCCCAATCATCCCTTGTAAGATTTACAGATCCTAAAGTGCCGTCAAAAAAGTCGCTAATTTTTATTTCTGGTGTGGTTATAGGGCCACTTAATGAAAAACTGTCTAATACTGTCTTCTTGTTTATATCTTTGTTTACGTATATTTTATTGGTATCCAAATATATCAAAGTTGATGTGTTCACGCTGTCGTTGATAAACGTTATATATTCTAAAGTGTCACTCGTTATTGTCATCTCACCTATAAATTTGTTATCTGCATAAACTTTTAAGAGGTCGTCATTCCTAATTACCATTATGGTAACTGGTTTGAAAGGATTTAATTCCCAATCATAATTATTTACCGTTGTACCATCGTCCAATTTAAGTTCGTCCATTTTAACTTTAACATAATAATGCGTTGTATTGATAGTATATCTTACGGTTAAGAAATACGGATTTGCGGCATCATATTCATTGCTTGAAACCTTAAAAATGTGTATAAAGTTGTTAAAATAATCTGCGTCGCCTGTAACATTTGGTGGGTAAAATAATGCACTTCCACTTGCTCCTATTATTAATTTACCGTCTCCATATTCACAATTTGTCAATGTGTATAAACTTGTGTTATAGTCATGCTTTTTGTCAAAATTATCTTCTAATAAAAGATTAAATTCAGGCAATTCTCCATACTCTTCGTCGGATTCAATATAGTGAGTAGCGTCTTTAGTGTCATTGGTAAAAGATGTTGTTGCCCACTCTGACCACATGGAAGATGATAAATCATCAGATCCGTTTAATATGTAATCGTCAACAGATCCCCAATCCTCTGCTTTTACTCGAAGATAAAGCGTACCTGCAGGGAGACCAGATATATCTACATCAAATGTTGCAGATCCATTGTTTTCAAAGAATGTGATTTCGTCACTCTTTAATATGTCGTTAAAATCTTCATATTTAGATATTTCATAATTTATTGAATGGTATCCGGTTTCTACAGATTTTAAATAGTTAGTCAACCAAGTGTCCCAATGATCATTATTTTCGTCATAAGTTATTGTGAATTGCAACTTTTGTCCATTCGCACCACTACTAACTATGTTTGTAGATGATATTGTGACACTCGGCCTCCTATTGTCATATTTATTCCCATACAGTATTAAATCTGTCATTATAAATTCTTGATCCAAAGTGTCTGTTTTTTCAAATTCAACTTTATAAGTATAATCTGCCCAAAAAGACGAATCGCTGATGGTTCTGGTGTATATTGGTGTTGTCATGTCATCTTCAAAAATTAACACCGAAGAAAAGCTTCTTATTATTTTGTATCTAACTTTTGTATCATTTGTCAAAACGACATTGCCTGATACAGAGGCTCCATTAGTCATTGTAATGTTTACAGGATTACCATCTGTGAATTCAAAATCAATATTAAATACACATCCACTCCCACCATAATTACTATAAAGATGCACGTATAAATAACGTGAAGTTGTGTCCATGTCTGTCAATGAAATTTCAAATTCTATGCCTGCCACTGCTTGTCCTGTTTCTTCTGACACTGAACCGCTTTCTGCACATCCTGGGTAATATACAGTAACTGTATGTGCTGTACCAGAGCCCAAAAAATTAAACACTTCGGGTCCTGTTGCATTTGAACCGTCATCTAACAGTAATTCCCTGTGTGGGTAAATATGTTTATAAAAGTCCCCATCAAAATGTACTAATTCCTCTATAACATCTTCTATATCAGCCATGTAGCGCACCACCTTCTTGTTCCATCATTATTTCATTTAGAGCGTCTTTAACTGCATCTTTTATGCTGTTAGGATCGCCATTTTGTGTGTAGATGTTTATGTTCTCAACGGTTACGTTGTTTTTAGTTTCTGTTGTTTCGGTGTTATAGATTGTTGGTACTTCATGTGAAACTTTTAACTCACCACCTTCATTTGTAGATACCCCACTTACAGGCTCTTCTTCTTCGCCCCCTAATCTAAACGTTTTAGTAATACCTTCATAGTAATTCTTGTAAGGAGTTTCTTGTAACTCTTTTGCCTCTTTTAATAATTCACCATTAAAAACACTCCAATCCCTTGTCTTTATTAGTTCCCTCAATTTTAATAAAAACTTTATATATAATGTTATTCCTCTAATTAACGCCTCTAATGGATAAAGTGTCATTTTTATCCCCCATGCAAGATATGCTTGCACATCTATTACACTGTCAATTGTGTTGTATATTTCTTTAAGCAATGCAAAGAACTCACCAAATGCTTCTTTTACACCATTCAGGGATTCGCCTAACTCATCAACAGATTCTTTAAAATCTTCATTCGTGGCGTATGCGGCGACTAAAAAACCAACTAATAATGTGATTGCCGCAATCGCCGCCCCGATTGGGTTTGCAGACATTGCCAGATTTAAAGCCCATTGTGATACTGTCAACGCATAGTTTGCGATTTTCCAAGTTATTAACATTGCAACTAATGCTTTAATTAAAGCGGGATGGTCGGCTAAAACTGTTGCAACCTTTGCTATAATTGTTAAAAACACACTGAATATTGGTGACAAAACTTGCATGATTGGTATAAGCATCTTACCAAATGCACGGATTAAATCTGTAGTAGGATCTAACAATTGCTTAAATAATTTAACATTTTCAACGATTGCGGGGAATAGAGAAGTTCTAAATTCTTCTGTCAAATCTAACACAGTTGGCATTAACTCTTCGCCAAGTTCAATCTTCATTCTTTCTGATGCGGATATAAATTTCATCCACATACCTTCAAATGAAGATTGCATCTTTTCACTAACCTCTTTTGTTATACCGTCTGATTCTTTTATTTCTTCAATATACCCCTCAAGAGCTTCACTGCCTTTATTAACCAACGCCGCAACACCAGATCCTGCCCTTGTACCAAAGAGTTCTAAAATGTCTGCAACGGATGCGCCTTTCTTTTCAAGTTCACCGATAATATCAACTAAACCTTTTAATTGACCATTGGAGTCAAATATTTCCAAACCAAGTCGTTTCATTATTTCAGCCGCTTCACGACTTGGTGTTAACAATCTGACAATCATCATTCTTAAAGACATACCAGCCATTGATCCTTTTATGCCTTGATTACCCATTATTCCTAAAGCACCAGACACTTCCTCGATAGACCACCCAACCATATGTGCAATTGGGCCAATATATTTTAAAGATTCACCCAAATCCTGAATAGTTGTGTTTGAAGAAACGAAAGTTGCAGTTAACGCATCTGTTATATATTCAAGGTTTTCTGCTTCAACGCCAAAGCTCCTCATTGTGCTGACAGCAATGTCTGATGCGGTTGGCAAATCTGTAACTCCAGCCATTGCCAAGTGTATCATAGCAGAGCCAGCCTCGACAATCTCTGAAGCAGTCATGCCAGATTGTGCCATTATAGAAAAAGCATCTGCGACCTGTTGGGAAGTATACATCGTTGTTGCACCGAGTTCAAGTATCACACTCTCCATGTGTTCCATTCCACCGCCCAATTGGTCAATTGTGTCCATAGTCAAAGCTTCCACTCTACGTAATGAATGGTCAAAAGATTTGCTTACTTCTAATATATCATGGGCGAAACTTGACGCAAAAGACATCATAGCACCTTTAAGCGCAAAGATTGCCATGTCAGTCATCGTAATTTCATTTTTCAACTTGTGCATTGTGGGCGTGAAGTTGTCTTCTGCGCTTACGACGACTTTAACATTTTCAAGGACTGTCAATTAGAACACCCCCAACAGGTTTTTATTTCGTATGGCGGCCTTAAAAGATAATTCGTAGAACAATCTTTGATCCAACGGTAAATCGAGGAATTCTTGTAACGACAACCCAGAGTAATGGAGTAAATTGAGCAAGGCTTGACCCGCCTTGCCTTCACTGAACTTTTTCAGTTTTTTAGGTTTGGTGATTCCATGTTAAACTCTGATAAGATGCGTTTGCTTATCTCGGCGACAATGTTGACGGGCAGATCAAAGAACTCCTTTTCTGTGAGTGTTGGATCTGCCTTTTCTAACATCCTGTGCACGAGGAGCTGACTGTATATTAAATCCCGTTGTGATTGATCCTTCGTTTTTATTACCTTGGGATGGTTGTAAAGAGCCGTTGTTTCGCTCGTGCTTAAATACCTAAACGGCAATTTAGTTATAACTTCGCCGTTTTCGTCCTTTAATCCCAGATCCGCAACATCAATATACTTGTCTTGTCCTATCATCTCTATTGCTGTTTTAGTCCAACTTGCCAAGATTACCACCTCACGGCGTTACGGCATAGAAATCCCTTGCTTTAAAGGGATAATTTAATATCAGTGCGCCATCACTGCCAGCCTCTATGTCGCCCTCTATGCCGGTTATAAGGCAACCGCTGGCCACATACTTCTCAACTCCGCTGGATCCATCAACGGCTTCAAACTCTATATTGAATTCAGTTCTATTATTGACAAGATTATATATATCGTCAGTATCTATACCCCAAGCCTTTTCCAGAGTGCCCGTTATCTTTTTAGGTCCCTTGGTGTGATCATATATCTCAGAACCTATCTCTATATAATCGCCGCTCTGGTATTCAAACTTAAAGCTCGCTTTCACCCAACCGACTATCGTACCGCTCACGGTAACCTTTCCTGTTACGCCGGAATAATCGTGCATCTTATCACCTACGAAGAAATAAATCTTTTATATTATTTAAAGTTTTTGGACGATGCTATCGAATTTTCTATGTATCACTTTCCAATCAAAAGTTTTCTTAATATGACGCCACCCTTCCTTGCGATAATCATCTAATGTGCCAGGGTTCTGATACGCCCATATAAGTTTATCAAACACATCCTCAACATCAACGATATACATCTTCGTGTTGTATTTAGATACTATGAAGGTTGGACAATTGATTAACTCGCCCGTTCCAGGAATGACAATCTCTGGAGCCGTTGTGTTGTTGCTGATAAGAGGCACTGCACCGCACGCCATAGCCTCAATTGTCCATAGACCAAATCCTTCGCCGGTTGTGGTGCTCAGATAAACATCTGCCGCTTTAAGCGTTTCAGCAATCTTTTCATCAGATAAACCTATAAGGGGGTTATCTTCGTCATCTATGCTTATGATGTGCTTGGTTAATCCTAACTTGGCCGTTAATTCATACAGATTGTGCCCGTTGTTCATGTCATCCCACATACCAACCTTCATTATTATCATCGTGTTAGGATGTAATCGGATAAACTTTTTGATTGCATACAATGCGGCGGGTATGTTCTTGCGAATCACATTTCTATTGCCGATATATATGAAGAATGTATCGTCATTAACAACATCTTTTTTAGCAAGCGTGTTGACGAGTGTTATAAGTCTTTCCCTTGCCTTGTGCCGTCCTTTTTGATTATAAACGTTTATATCCACGCCATGATACAGATATTCAAGTTTTTCTTCAAGTTTTTTTATTTCTTTATCATCGAACCATCTTTTTGCGCTTTCAAGGATTGTGTTTACGCCATAATGGGATAAAGTAATCGGCTTGGTACTTTCCATCATATACTTTATCCATTCCTTGGGAATCGGGTGGCTATCTATCGGGAAGTAATTGATATATGGAATGTTGTATCTGTTAGTAAGTTCGACCATGCGCTTGGTGTACCATATATCTATGAGGCTAAAATATAAATCTGGTTTAATATCCATAATCAGTGGCTCTAATCTACTTGGAAATTCCTTGTCGCCGAGCATAGCAAGGCCGGCGTCATGTAGATAAAACCCGTCGAAATTTATGCTCATGCCATGATA
>Ga0190313_1000761_pt1 | contig 18301 bp, 16 predicted proteins | sample 4870071011_MG_FD_169989 | JGI IMG/M metagenome (GOLD analysis project Ga0190313, IMG submission 169989) | Hydrothermal vent sediment bacterial communities from Southern Trench, Guaymas Basin, Mexico - 4870-07-10-11_MG | ecosystem: Environmental > Aquatic > Marine > Hydrothermal vents > Sediment ...
ATCTCAACATGGATTAGAAGAGATGCGTTATCTCCGTTGGGATTGAGATTGATATACTCCATACCGCCGTTTGCGTTGGTCTGCCAGTCGTATGAATAATCCGTGGAAGGACCTTCTATGTTCATCAGATAGGAATCCTGATCTAAGTATCTGTAAAGGTAAACATCGAAATGATGAGTCGCACCCATGATGTCGGACATGTCGAGGAAATATGTTATGTCAAGTGATTTGCTGCCCGAACCGTTGGTGAGGTCTTTAATTACGATATGTGTCGTTATGTAGGTCGCATTAACGGGTCCGGATTTCACATGGATGATGACCTGCACCTTTGCTTCATTGACATCCGGCGGAGAATTCTTTATCTGGATGTTCTTTATGGTTATCCTCATCATGGTGTTTGAAGTTTTCGCCAAGTCGTCGCCGTCCGATACTCCGTCGGAATCCGTATCCGGGTTCAAGGGGTTTGTTCCATATGATTCTTCTCCGGGAGGCGGAGAGATTGCGGAATTGCCCGTGTAATAGCCGTCCCACAGACCGTCACCGTCTGTGTCTGCAAGGTTGGGATCGGTTATGTATCCGTCCTCTCCAGGGGTGGCTTCCTCTCCGTCGTAGAGGCCGTCGCCGTCGCAATCATCATTTACCGGTGAGGTTTTCATTGTGAATGTGAGGGTGAAGTCCTCGAGCATCTTGCTTGGTGAATGAGAGTTTAAGCTTACGGTAAGCTTCCATGTTCCGGAATAATCGGATGTCATTGAGGTTATGTCCGTGGAGTTGAAAAGGTAGCCCGAGGAGGGCGTATTGTTGTATATCTCCTCGGAGATTCCGTCCGGGCTCTCGAGGGTGAGAGTGACCTTTGTATTGCTGACGCCGGAGAGTCCGAAGCGCACATATACGGATTCCACTGCGGAATTGCTGACCCTCGCGTTCAGAGATATCGTTCTGTCCGATGAGAGTGTGTACCTGCTGTCTATTGTGAATGTCCTCGTGTATGTTTCCTGAGAGTCAGTGAGTCCGTCTCCGTCGGTTATGTTGTCTCCGTCCGTGTCGTTGTTCAACGGAGATGTTCCAATTGAAAGCTCTCCGACATGTATCAAAACCATGGAGACGTTAGTTATGTTATAGCTATCTTGATTGCTACTAATATATCCTAAGATCGTTTTATCACTTCCCAAAAAGCTCTTCCAAAGTGCCTTTTTTTGATTTAGGGAAGACCATGATATACTCGATTCCATCGGCATTCATTATTAGATTCCTTGCACCTGTTATTCGTTTTTTGGCCTCGTTTATTTCTTCCAATGGTATCTCCAGGTACTCTCTGAATCCCAGACTGGCGATCTCCTTGGCCCTCATGGCCGCTAAAAGGGCTGCTCCAAAGAAAGGATGGTTTGAGAATTTTTCCATCGCCCTCATTTCTCTTATGAATATGAGCCGCGCAGATGTCCTCACGACTTCGGTATATCCTCTCTCAAATACACTATCTCCGAAAGCTACCTTTTCTGACATTCCTCCGCAGTAAAATTTATCATCTTTTTCCATGATTTCTTCGTCCTCCTCTAGTCTGAGCTCCTTAATGAACCTGCCGTTTCTGTCGTATATTTTTCCATCACTACCGAGGTATCCTACGATCATTTTATCACCTGAAAAGGTCCTCTAAAGTATTTTTCTTTGATTTGGGGAATATCATATAATATTTATCTCCATTGAAACGGAAATCTATTTCTCTCCCTTTCAGAAGCCATCCTTTTTCGGTCTTTTCTATCTCTGACATCTGAAATTCGATGTATTCCTTTAACCCAAGTTTGCTAAGTTCCTTTGCCCGAAGAGCCTCGATTAATGCCTCACCTAAGAAAGGATGTAGAGACATTTTCTCTCTTGGTTTTATTTCCCTGTATAGAATCAGCCTCTCGTTCGTTCTTATGATTGTGCATTTGCCCTTATCAAAAACGCTATTTCCGCCTATTCTGGTAGCCTTTGCTATGCCCCCACAGTAAAAATCATTATCCTTCTCTATGATTTCTTCATCCTCCTCCAGTCTGAACTCCTTAATGAACCTGCCGTTTCTGGTGTATATCTTATTGTCACTGCTGAGATAGCCTATGATCATTCCCAAATAACCCTCCCAAAATATATCTTTTTTCTCTTTTTAATCTCTTTTTGCATTTTCTTTGCTTCTTTTCGAGATATCTCTTTCTTAAGAATTTCAGGAGAGTTCAATTCCTTTGAAACAAAGATGCTACGAATTTCATTATCCCTCGTCAATATTAAAAGAGTGTAACCATCTTTATGGATGATATGACCTATTATTTCGTCGAAATACACCTCAAAATACTCTCTGAGACCCAATCTTTTCAGGTCTCTCATTCTCATGGCTTCAACCATGGCTGAACCGAAGAAAGAATTCACAGCAAACGACTTGGAAGGCTTTAATTCCCGGATGAAAATGAGTCTTTTGTTTGTCTGTATGAATAAGCCTTCACCCGGATACATATCTGCTAACGGATTTGATCTTCCTGATCTACCCCAGAACGACACAACAAGAGAGGTGGAAACGAATCTTTTTATTTCTTTTTCATCTTCATCCTGTTTGAATTCCTTTACGAATTTACCACTTCTGTCGTATATCTTTCCATCACTGCTCAGATATCCTACGATCATTTTATCACCTTAGGGATAATCTCCTACATATATGGCACCATCTGGAATATTGTCTGTAAAAGTTTTCCAAACAACATAGTAAAAATACTGTTTTTCTGGGTCTGGCTGGGGCGTTCCCGTTATCCAGTCGCATATGGCGACAACTACATCACCAAAAGTCATCGGTCTATCTAATAGACCTAATGCCCAACCAACAGCAGTACCTAGGATTACGGCGGCTTCTCCAAGTGCTGTGAAGGGATTTGAGAACATAACACCATCTATAAAAGCAGAGGTTGCTCTACCATAATAGTAATGTTTCAAGGCAGGATCGTCTGTTAGAGATGCCTGATATAGATAATATGAAGCAAAAATACTTCCTGCGACAATAGAGGCAATCGCCCATATTGGTTTGAGTACAAAAGACCCGTCCCGAATAATCCATGCATCTTCAAAATAGAGTCCGGTCAATAAAACACCTCCAGAGGTCGAATATGCAACCATGCCCGCAGTATCTCCCTCTTTGTACGCTTCTATAAAGCCTATAGCTGATGTGACCAATATGGCTGTACCACTTATAACTTTCAAAGATTTCATCATTGTTTCGTGTTTCGTATCTAGTTCAACCAACTTATTCGTCTTTATTTCATCCAAATTTGTACTTGAATGCGTATATATGCTTGTATCACATACTCTAACTACACTGCCATCTCCAGTTACAGATTTGAATGTATACCATCCGTTGGATTCCCCGATGTACTGCTTATCCATTCCGAAATAGGTTTGTACGAAGTTTGTTAACTCTTGGCCAGAATTAAGTTTTTGACCATAGTATTTTAAATTATAGTTGAAACCTGTAGAGCTAGTAGCGGAAGGTGTTTTTTCCAAAAGAACAAAATTTTCATTTTCAAGAAGTGTTGTTGCTCCCAGACCGCTTCCTAAAATGATTCTTGGTTTTATTAATTTTAATCCGGTCAGTTCTGAATATTGTTTTATATAATAAAAATTAATTAGAATTTCTGTATATTGCTCCCATATTGATTGAAGGTTTGCAAGAGTGTTCGCATCCTCGAGCTTCCATATATAATTCCAATCGACGCTTTTTATGGCATTGGGGATTTTATCACTGTAATCGGAAGTCACTACGACAGCATCTGCACCGCCTGTTTCAGCCACATTCTTAAATTCGTTATATATCACAGTACTGTTGTCTGCAGTGTTAAAAACATATATGTTTGTCCCTGAGAGATATCCAGAATTTCTATCATAAACATCTTCTGGAATTTGATTCATAATTGCTGTTTCATTTTCTCCTTTTTTGAATATAACAAAGTATTGATTTACAAGTACTACCATCCTAAAAGCACCTATTTTCATATGTGAAGGATCCAAAGGAGATGCTTTTTTATCTGTCTCCATCCAAACTGGTATTATACTAAGAAGTGTTCTATTTGTTGTTATATTTTCAGGAGGTATTATGAAATCGCACTGGAAAGAGTGGTTGTTCAACTCATTTCCTGCTACAGTTTTACTAAATAATTTCGTATGCCACGAATCATTTTTATATAAAGTGAATATGAAGCCGGGTAATTTGTATGAGGTTGAGTCGTTATAGTAACTAGTGTCGTAACTCGGATCTAATGAAAACTGTACTGTTATTTTTTGTTGGGTGTTAGGTGCCATACTTAAGAAAAATTTAGCCTCTTTATAATCGGTGTGTATTGGTAAAATATTTTGATATGTTTTAATAAATGGAATATAATAAAATTTCCAATCCGTCCCATCGTATAATTTCCAACCTACTGAATATTCCGGTTCAGCATCAATCGCTTTCCAGGGATTCAATATGTTTCCATAGAATCCATATGTATACTGAACTTCAAGAATAGGTTCAAAATAACAGGACCCCCCATAGTCTTTGATATGGATCGCTATAAAATTTTCACCTATCTTAAGCTCATTTGTAATATTTATCTGATAATCCCAATAAGATGCTGGATGATGATCAGTTATACTATTAAGTACTTTTACTCCATTTACCCATATGTCTGCACCATCGTCTGAAGAAAGACGCAGATAAGCACTCATAATAGGCTTATCTAAAACAAAAGTTTTTCTTGCATAAAGATCTTCAAAATCCCTTTTTGTTGCTGGAGTTTTAGGTGTATCTCCATTACCTATAGGAGTTATGTTTTTCTCCCATAGAGAGTCATTAAAATCTGATTTTATGATCCATTCACTAGGGGGAGTTACATCATATGAAACTTTCCACTCAAAAGACAAATATTCATTAAGAAGGGACTTTACAGTAGATGCTGGCGGAGTGGCATCATCGTAGTATGTATGCCCCCAATAAACATTCTGCCATTCTTTTATGAGTAGCTCACCGGTTGGGATGTAATAATCATTAAATGTTATGTTTTCCCAAGAAGTAGCAGGTTGTAAATCATTTGAATCCCATATCCCGTCGTTGTCCATATCGTTGTCATACCGTACGAGAGGATCCATATTCAAGTGAATTTCCATCCCATCTAAAATTCCATCCTTATCAGTATCGTTGTCCAAAGGATCAGTTCCATAACTGCCATTATTATTGTTGTTAATGTCTCCAATCTCACCAAATGATTCATTGTCATCCCATATCTGGTCGTTATTTTCATCGAACCAGCCATCCGGAAGGCCATCGTTGTCAGAGTCCCAATCTATAATATTTATCAAAAAATCACCGTCTTCATCTTCTGCCCATAGATTGGGGCCTAGTGCGTTCCAGAAATTGAATTCATCGCCGTCTGGATCTATGGTTTGATTCCATGCTCCAAACTTGTTTATTTCAAAGCCATCCGTAAGGCCGTCGCCGTCACTATCGGTATCGGCCGGGTCGGTGCCGTAGCCGCCGGCATTGCCTGCCAGAGGATCTCCCAGTTCTCCGTATCCTTCTCCCTCATCATATATCCCGTTTGCGTTGGTGTCGTTCCATCCGTCGGAAAGAAGGTCTCCGTCCGAGTCGAAGTCGTGCAGGTTGTTCTTACCGTCGCCGTCTTCTATTTCGTGCTGGTAGAAGTAGGAGTTCGTGAAGATGGAGGAGGGGATGATGATTGTGTTGTTCATACCGGATTCGATGGAGTATGAGAAGGTTGTGAAAGAAGAGGAGTCCACAAGACATTCTGTATCGGGGAATTGGGCAAAGGAAAGGAATATGTCATCAAACTTTTGTTGGAAGTTCATGGTTCCATATCTCCGTTTTCATTTATAAGTCCTTTGTCTTTTAACATTTTGACAAATACCCCCCATTTTCCTATGATTCCCTTTGTAACCTCTAAATCTCTGGTTTCTGTGCGAATTATCACATTTCCTCCTTTGGCATACAGATCTATCGATTTTATTTTGTCATATCTGACATGTCGGGATGAGAATCTGCTGTTTGGAATCTTCATGCCGTCTTCATATATAATTATCTCTTTTGAAGAGAAGTACAGCCAGACAAAAATGCTAGCTGCGGCGAAAAGAAAGACATTGGCTAAGAATACAATAGTAATGAACATCATGTCTGGACTGAGGCTCATCGAGAATCGGGTTGCAAAAATAGCAAATACTGCCCCAACGAACGTTCCCACTGTGAGCACCCATTTCGTTGTTTTGAGGTTTCGATTGCTGACATCTGCAATAATCCTTCCGTGTTTCCCGCACATATTACTCGAACTCCTCTAACTTGTGCTTTGACCAGAACTCATCAAGGATTTTATTAAGTTTTTCTTTTTTACCCTGAGTGACATATGTTTGGATAGAGGTGAGAACCCATCTCATTGCAGCCCTGTCTTCCGGCGAGACGATTATGAAAGATGGAGTTTTGTTTTTTTCTTTATAATGTTTAATTAATTGAGATTTAATAATATAAAATAGATCTGCCGACAAATAGAGTTTTTTAAGCCTGAGTTTATTCCCAATCTTCACAGAGTAACATATTTCACCGATATTTATTTTAGGTAGTTTTAAATAATAAATACTGTTCAGAGATATTTTGATTTCATTTGAAGATTTAAAAATTAGTTTTATACAGTCATCCCAAAAGCATATTTTTGTTACAAAACTGTAATTCATCCAATTTTTAATTGATATAATAGAATATAAACGGAATCCTATGAACAGCAGTACATTGAATACTGCCATAAAAAGAAACAACCCAGAAAGAAAAAACAAGTCAGGCAATAAAAGATACAGTATTACCGATGGAACTGCGATATATATAAATATTAAATCTAGGCTTTTAGCATTTCTAACCACATTTCTGATTACATATTCTGTGTTTTCTTCGTAACATTTCATTTCATCGCCCCCTCATGTAAAAGATAGGGATTCATATCCAGTATATATTCCAATACCTCCGAAAGCTAACGACAGACCAAGAGCTATTTTTGTTCCAACTTCAATTTCCACCCCTCTTAAGGACAGTCCAGATCCAATAAGAGATAATATACCGCCTATTATCGCCATCAAACCAAGTATGTCCCCAGCAGAAGTTCCAGTAGCAATCAATGCTGCTATACCAAAAACCCACCACGAAATAGCACCTAAAACTACGGAAGCTACTGCACCTGCCCCTTCTATATCTATTGTAGCAATTGCCCCTGTAATCCACGACCACATACCAAAAAGCACAGAAACAAAGCCGAATAAAACATCCATTGGATCTGCTCCCATTAACTGGTTTCCTATGCCGTTTCCTTTGCTTTTAGTGAGCATATCCCTGACGAAATTGAGTATGTAATTCAAATCCAGATTCGGTTGCAGTCCTGAGATTTCCGCAGTTTCATATTCACTGCTTCCACTAAATGCCACTACAACTGCCATTATGATCAAAGGTACGGCTGCACTTATCAAGAGATATCCTGCTCCCAAAGTGACTGAACCCGCAGCTATTGCGATGGCATCTATGGCTATGACCATAGCTCCGAATGCCACATATAGATAGTTGAAGTTGAGAACAGAATTCAGATTCTGCTGTGTTTCAGCACTGAGCCTCCCAGTATTGCTATACTCTGTAAATGCATCGGATATTGTCTGTATTAGCGTGTCATAAAATGCGTCCAGACGGGCTTTGATCGGATTTACAACGGACATAACCGCATTTATTATCGCTTCTTTCACCCACTCAATAATCGCCCCTATCACATCCACGACCTTCTCAACCGCTGCCTTTACTTCGCTGATTTTGTCCTTGAATGTTCCGATTACTTCCTTTCCGAAGTCGATTATTGCTTTTCCTAGCTGGGTGAGGAATTCCCCGGCGGTGGTGGCTATCGCAGTGATTGCGGAACAGACTATGTTCTTCGCGGACTGTGCGGCCATTACCGCGAAATCCCATGCGACGGTTCCGACCTCTACGGCTGCGTTGACTATTCCTTTAAGGAAGTCTCCCCATCCGTTGACGCTGTTGTGCACTCCTTTGGATGATGTTCCTTTCAGAGTCTGAGTGGGAGAGTTCTCTATGAGAACGCGCAGATTGGAATTTGCTGCCTTGGAAATGCTTGCATATTGTGAGAACGGAACGAGCTTGAGTACATCGGAGGGCAGGTTTATCTGATAAGGGTCGTCGGTGGTGTAGTCGTATGTTACTGTTCCGGTTGTGTTCTTTGAGAGTTCGGTCAGAAGACTTTCAAGATCATCTCCGGTGATGTTTCCGTATATCACGCCGGAGACATGGGCTGTCGTGTTGTCCGCGGATGAATCATCGCCGTAGAATGTTAGGGTTGGCCATGATTCGTTTCCGTTGCCGTCTTCGATTTCATGTTTGTAGAAGTAGGAGTTGGTGAAGATGGAGGATGGGACGATGATTCTGGGATTTGGCATAGTTGGAGCGTTCATGAATTCACCTAACCTGCTGTGACTTTATTTATGTATGCATCGTAGACCTCTGGTTTTTCTTTATAGAGCTCTATGTAATGGTCTTCTTCTCCTACAGGAACTCTAACAGTAATGTGTAAGCATTCTCCATAGTGTTCTATATAAAAATATTCATGTTCTAATATTTGACCTCCAGTAGAATTTATTATTGAATCTGCTTCTGATACTGTAATATTAGGATAAAAAATAACAACGATTTCGCCCTCTGTGTTTATGTTTGGATTTTTTATTCTGATGGTTGTTACATACGTATCCCAAGCAATCCATGAGAAAAAAACAACCACAAGAAGAATCATGACTAGAGCGGCCATTTTGTCTTTTTGTACATGTTTCATTTTATCCCTCCGTAAAATCCATGAGATCAAAATGAGTTGTTATGAAATCCCATCTTTGTGGATACGGGCTAAAATATGGATAATTAGTATCGGCTATCATCACATATTTGTTCCCTGCAAATTCAAAGTAACCGACTATCGCCACAGTGTGGTCCATATCGCTATTTGGTTGATAGTAGTTTTTTGCTGTATAAACTATGGGGTCTCCTTCACTATGGATTTCTTGTTTGATATCATCGAATGAGACGTCCTTTTGTGAATTTTTCTCATCTTCATAGATTCCAACCGCTCTTAAATATGTACCTATGGCTTTAAGTTTCATTCCGTTACTCGTGTCTGTATCTCCAGAAAGTCTTTTTACGTCTTCCAAATCATGATTCTTTCCGAAATAATTCGCAACCTCCATAAGTGTATAATATGAGCACGTATCTCCTTCTTGATGATACCTCGGAAATCCCCAGAGTTCATAGTAGAGTTCAAGTCCTGAAACCTCGCTAAAAACAGACAATAACATCCTAATCCAACCATAATTTCCTAAATAATCCACAAAACTCCAATCAAAAACTGAGCCAGTTACATTAGAACCTTCTCCAGACCAATCTTTTGTTGCTTCATAATACTTATCCGCTGCCTTGGCCATTATCTCGAGCAAATAATTTATCAGAGAGGTAGCCCAAGATACCAAGATATCCACGACCTTATCAACCGCTGCCTTTACTTCGTTTAGGGCTGTTTCGAAGGCTCCTATGGCCTTTTTACCGAAGTCGATTATTGCTTTTCCGAGCTGGACCACGAATTCGGTGAATTTTACTGCGACTGCGGTTATTGCCGAGCAGACTATGTGAGCGAGTTCGGTTCCGACCTCTACGGCTTTGTCCCAAACGGCTGTTCCGACGGAGATGCCGAGATTGACGGCACCCTGCAATTTCTGTTTGATCGAGTCCATCAATCCGTTTACCGTGTCATATCCTCCGTTTGCGGAGATGGTCGGGGGCTCCTGAATATCGGATGTCCGGGCATTTTTCAGAATGACCGTTTTGCCGTCTAGCTTTTTCACATATCCGGAGAACGGAACCAGTTTGAGTGCATCCGGGGGAAGATTGAGCTGCGTCGGGTCTTCGAGTGAGTAATTGTATGTTACTGTTCCGGTTGTGTTCTTTGAGAGTTCGGTCAGAAGTTCGAGGACTTCGTCTCCTGTCAGATTTCCCGTTATGATTCCCGATATGTGGGCAGTTGTGTTGTCCGATGATTTGTTGTCTCCGTAGGAGGTTAGGTTCGGCCAGTTGGTGGCTCCGTTGCCGTCTTCGATTTCATGTTTGTAGAAGTAGGAGTTGGTGAAGATGGAAGAGGGGACGATGATCGTGTTGTTCATTCCGGATTCGATGGAGTGGGTGGAGTTGGAGGATGCAATCATATAGGTTACATCAAAGGAAGAGGCTTCTATAGGGGGAACTGTCTCAAAGACTTGGACGAAGATGTGCTCAGGATTTTGTAGCAATAGTAAGCTCATATTTCACCTCTGCTTTTCTACGCCTATGTGGTTTCTCTTTTTAAACATTTCAACCTCTTCCATAAGTCTTTTTCTATCTTCCTTTGAAAGCTCCGGAACAGGGAAACCCAACCATGGTTTGTTCTTTTGGTAAAGATATAGCATATTTCGTTCTATAAAGCCCATACCCGCAAGTTTTCTGTAATCTTTTAGTTTGAACTTTATTAATCCTCCCTTCTGTCTGCTGAATTTGAGATCCAGAATTTCATCTGCATTTATTGTTATTGGCCCTCTTGATGGAGCAATGCTCTTTATCTCCTTGTCTCTAATTATTATCTGAAAAGCGTCATCTTCCAAGTCTCCGGAAAGTTCTAATACTTTAAATATTAAAATATATAATATAGAAAATATAAAAATAATAATGAAAATAAAATATATCCATGTGGGATTTGAAAGCTCTTCTGATATGGAGCGATGGGAGAGCATAAATCCACCTAGAATAGAAAGCACAAGTATCGACAGAATTGCTTTTCTTATACCGGATAACTCCGTGCTTTTCCCCTTAAACTGTTCCATTCTTCATCCTCCCTGAAAGTTTTTGGATGCATCACTTCCTAATTTTGTTAAGGAACCTACTAAAGAAATCCACCCCGTAATCCATTCTAATAAATCAGTATAAGGTAATGGTCTGTACAGGTTTTCGTTGTTATATCTGTACATCAGATAAAGTCCAAACCCCGCTATCCCAACACAAACAATATCATACCCCATCAACAAATCACCGCTCAAATCAGCAGGAGATGCAAGAGCAGCTATGAAACCTGCAAATGCAAGCGATGTGCCGAAATAGAATTTTCCTCCCTCCGCTTTGTCTTTAAAAAGTTCATATATGCTTATTACCATAGCAGTATATGCTGTAGAGATGCCAAAGGCTGTAAGCAATATACTTACAGTACTGTCTGTTATGCCACCTCCCATGGCACTTGAAACAGCATCCAAAGAACCCATGGTAGCAGAAGATATCATAAGTTCCAGAACTGTAATTTTTAGTGCATTTAGTAGAGCAGCGCCTGCAATCCCGGTAAATCCGCCATTCAATACCAAAATTGTGACTTCAATAGCTGCAAATATGCTGAAAGATGTAAGAACCTCCAATTGCATTGTAGCTATTGTACGAAAGATATCTGAGATTATATCGCCAATAGAAGAATGTGCTGTTTTTAAAGGCCGCGCAGCGGAAAAAGTGGAGGGCTGCCTAGTTTTTGAACTCGAAGTAGATGATAAAACTTCAGCTAACTCTTTAAATAATTCTACAATAGTATTTGTAATCTCTTCAAATACATCAGTCAATCCTTCGATAAAGGATTTTACAGCGTTCGCTATGGCCTCCTTTATCCACTCAATAATCGCTCCAATAACCTCCACGACCTTATCAACCGCTGCCTTTACTTCGTTTAGGGCTGTTTCGAAGGCTCCTATGGCCTTTTTACCGAAGTCGATTATTGCTTTTCCGAGCTGGACCACGAATTCCGTGAATTTTACTGCGACTGCGGTTATTGCGGAGCAGACTATGTGAGCGAGTTCCGTTCCAAGGTCTACGGCTTTGTCCCAAACTGCTGTTCCGACGGAGATGCCGAGATTGACGGCACCCTTGGCCAGATCGTCGAGCCAGCTGTCGGGAGTATTTCCTCCTATTGACCTTGACTGCGGAAGCTGCCCGGTGGGAGAATTGCTGAGTTTTACATATGTGTCTATGAGGTATCCGTAGCCTGAGAACGGAACCAGTTTGAGTGCATCCGGGGGAAGATTGAGCTGCGTCGGGTCTTCGAGTGAGTAATTGTATGTTACTGTTCCGGTTGTGTTCTTCGATAGTTCGGTCAGAAGGTCGTAAACTTCGCTTCCTGTCAGATTTCCTGTTATGATTCCCGATATGTGGGCGGTTGTGCTGTCCGCGGATGAATCATCGCCGTAGAATGTTAGGGTTGGCCATGATTCGTTTCCGTTGCCTTCCACTATCTCGTGCTGGTAGAAGTATGAGTTCGTGAAGATGGAGGAGGGGACGATGATCGTGTTGTTCATACCGGATTCGATGGAGGAGTCGGAAGAATCGAGGGAGGTTTGGGAGAATGTGAGAGGATGAAAGCTTTCGTTTTCATACGGATTTACGACTATATTTTCCCAATTTTCTTTCACATATGTGCCGACCAACATCATGATTTTTCACCTTCTATATCTGCATATAGCTTATCTATATCTTTAGCATACAGCATATAAAGCGTCTTTATGAAGGCAGCAAGGATAATGACATCTGTATCTGCATCCCGAATAGCTCCGTCATTGAAGACGAACTTTCTGTTGCCGTCTTTATCCACAGCCATGCTATGTAATTTTTGATTAAGTTTCACGGCTTTTTTGTGGATATCCTTGCGAATATTTATACTTATTAGAAAAGTAGGTTGGAGGTAATTCAATTTTTTACTCATGAATTCGTTGGTAACATATTCCTTTCCATTAAATTCGCGTGTGCCTACAAAAACTAAGTCTAGTTTTCCTTTAATAAAGTATTTCCAGAATACATATAACTTATTCTTGGAATATAAATAGTATTTCCAGCCCATAAGAAAAAACAAAAGTTCCATACCCATAAAAAATATCATGAATACGGATACTTTGAATGCGCGGGCGATGTCATTTGAAATAATATCAATAACAAACAAATAAAATGTTAGAAGTGTGGGTAGAAGACCCAACAAAAAGATGAACCATATTAATATGGCCATCTCTTTACTTCTATTTTCATCTTTTTCCTCATTTTTTATAGATAGATATCCATTTTCAATCAATCTTTGTATATCATTCATTTCAATAGTTGGAGACTTCATATATTGATACCCCCACAGAAATTAGAGAAGAGGCGATGCCAACTCCAGACAGAAATGCCATAGATTTGTCGATAGTTTTCAATCCTGTTGCTGATGTTATCAAACCTCCAATAGAAATACCCGCAGAAAGACCAAACAATACAGGTTTTAATTCTTCTGGAATATTATCTATAAATACTGGAAGTAATGCCATGACGAGAGAAAAGAAAGAAAATATAAATCCCAGTCTTGCCATATCATGTCCAGACAACGCCTCCTGAAACTCATTTTCTTTTTCTTGTAACTCCTTATGTTTATCGCACATTTCTGAATACTTCTTCTCTGCTTTTTTGTATTCATTGAAACTCTCATATCCTCCTGGCCATTTCAATGCGTTAGACATCTCCTCTACAAGCCTTTTTACTGTATCGAGTTCTTTTTGAATATTTGTGCCTGCTCCTTTGGTTTTTTCTAGTATTGTGATGGCTATTTTGGATGCAGTAAATCCTGCAAATGAACTTATGATCGCTATATTCTCTTCTTTTTTAAGTTTTGTATTATCTTGTATGCCAAGACCTTTCTCCCATGCGATTCTTATGAGATCCTCTGTAGATACTGGAATATCCATCGGTTTTTGAGATGCTCCCATAGCAGATGAAATTGCCATTGGAAGTACAAATGTAAGTACGCTTAGGATTATTGTCCCGAGACCCATGCTTGATGCCGAAATGATATAATAAATTGAACTTATTAATGTTGGAAGCATTAAGAAATATGTCAGATACGGAAGATTTAGTATATCTTGCAGAAGAGTGAAATTTCCGGTTCCTTCCGTGATAAGACTTTCCAGAGATTCAAACTGAGACTTAAGATAGTTACAGATTCCTTGCATCATTTCTTTAATTTTGTTTATAATAGGAGAAAATAGCTGTTTTGCCATGTCAATGAGAGCGTCTAAAAGTGCCCCTATCACATCCACGACCTTATCAACCGCTGCCTTTACATCGTCTATGGCTTTTTCGAAGGCTCCAATGGCCTTTTTACCGAAGTCGATTATTGCTTTTCCTAGCTGGGTGAGGAATTCCATTAATGTCCGTTCCAATGGAGTTTTCTGCGTATGGCCCGCATAACCGCTGAAAAACAGCTCTTCCCGGTAAAAAGAGCCTGTTCCATGATCGTCGTATATGTAACCCTCTCCCGCCATACGTACGGTGCATATTCCTCGCATAGTCAGTATATGTCATATGAACATTTAAAACCTTCGCCCGTGACTGACGGTGAGACTCAGAGATACATAGTAGTTCTAGTTTTTTTCCACCCCTATTGTCACCAACACCATCTCAGATTGACTTCGGGTGTGTTATTCGATATAGTTCTTAACAAGTTTTTTGGCGTTTAAAGAGTTCTGCTGAATTTTTTTATATAATTTATTTAGTTCTTTATTTTGATTTATTGATAATTTATGTATAAAATAGTATGTTTCGATTTCTTCATTAGATAGAATTAGGTGTTCGCCTGTGTTTGAAGTTATAACAACTTTGGAATCTACATATTCAAGAGAGTGTTTTTCATGAGCCACGACAGGGATGACTTTATCAAAGACATCTTTTGGTATTAATACAAAAATCGGGACATGATAGAAGTTTTCATAGAATTGCAATAAAACGAATGTTTTTATTCCCGAGATGACATCACCCGCTTTTATCTTTTTTTCATCTATTTCGTTGTATATAGACATATCTAACAGTTTTGGAATCTTTCCTTTTTTGTATCGCTTCAAAAAACGTTCTACTGCATTTCTACCGTTATCTTTGCTTTCATACCAGTTTATTAGACCGATATAAATAGGAAATCCGATTATTAAAAATAGTATCACCCCAATAAAAAGAATTTTCAAAAAAGTCGTATATCGTGGAAAAAAATCACGAAGTATCTTATAGAGGATAGAACTGGAAAATATTATGATTATATATGCGATTCCTATTGTCAGTGCGGTTCTGAAAAAAATATTGGCTCTCTTTTTCGAATCCGCATAAAGGCTCATTTCCGGATTTTCTATCGGTGTAACCACTTTTAACATTTTATTCCTCCTCAAAAAATGCGCTGTATACACTTGCACCTATGCCTATGGCGGATGCACCCAATCCGACCATGGAAAGAAGCCGTATACCTGGAACCCCGCCGCCAGTAATCAAAGAATATGCGCTTGTAATGAGGCCACCGATACCGATACCGATAGACAACCCAAACAGAATACTTCTTGCTACTGGGTTTAGCTCCAGTCCAAATAATGACGGGTTTAATAATATGATGCTCAACGCGCCAAACACAACACCCAAAATCCCCGTCGCTGTGTTTTCGCTCACTTGCTTATTAGCTTCTGCAATAACCCTCTCTAGGGCGACTTTTTGTGTTATCAGATTTGTGAACAGCCTCATGAGTTCGGTGTAGGTAGTGGTTCCGACAGCGGCAACCCTAATTGCGTTTACTACACTTTCAATGGCCTCATCCACTTCTTTTATCTGGCTTTCCGCTTGAAATATTCTACCCGATAGCACAAGATTTACCTGCGAAGTTATGAACATGGTAGTTAGAAGACCCACTATGGCAGAACCCATGGATATAATGTCTAGTGTGTCTATGTTTATATCACCAAGAGGCGCCATCAATATAGATGAAAAGCTGTCGAAAATTCCACCCGTTGTTGAATGCCCTATCTGAGAACTGCTCATGTCTCCTATGAAAGCATCCGTAATCATACCTATAATCAATCCTCCAACCATCTCCATTAACATCATACCTATTCCCATAGAGGCTGCTGTTACAAGAGCATACACTCCCATTATGGCCATAGGTAACGCCAAACAAAGTGTAAACAATGGAGTCTCCAACAAACTATTTAACAATCTGAAATCTCTATCTTCTCCATTAAAGAGGTCTTCTAAAATGCTAAGCTGGTCAGATAGCCAATCCCCAAACCCAGCGATCGCATCCTCAATAGGTAATAAGACAGAATTCAAAGCAGCCTTCACACGCACTACAACCCAGTCTATAAACGAGGCTATCACATCCACGACCTTCTCAACCGCTGCCTTTACTTCGGCCATGGCTTTTTCGAAGGCTCCTATGACCTTTTTACCGAAGTCGATTATTGCTTTTCCCAGCTGGACAACGAATTCCGTGAATTTTACTGCGACTGCGGTTATTGCCGAGCAGACTATGTGAGCGAGTTCGGTTCCAAGGTCTACGGCTTTGTCCCAGACCGCTGTTCCGACGGAGATGCCGAGATTGACGGCACCCTTGGCCAGATCGCCGAGCCAGCTGTCGGGAGTATTTCCTCCTATTGACCTTGACTGCGGAAGCTGCCCGGTGGGAGAATTGCTGAGTTTTACATATGTGTTTATGAGGTATCCGTAGCCTGAGAAAGGAAGGGGTTTGAGTGCATCCGGCGGCAGATTGAGCTGTGTCGGGTCTTCGAGAGAGTAATTGTATGTTACTATTCCGGTTGTGTTCTTCGATAGTTCGGTTAGAAGTTCGAGGACTTTGTCTCCTGTCAGATTGCCTGTTATGATTCCCGATATGTGAGCGGTTGTGCTGTCCGATGATTCGTTGTCTCCGTAGAAGGTTAGGTTCGGCCAGTTGGTGGCTCCGTTGCCGTCTTCGATTTCATGCTGGTAGAAGTAGGAGTTGGTGAAGATGGAGGATGGGGCGATGATTGTGTTGTTCATGCCGGATTCGATGGAGCTATTGGGTGACGGGGCGGTGGTGTAGTAGAGAGTGAAGGAATAGAAATCCATAGGGTGTTCTGTCTCGAAAGATGGGATGAAGGAAAGTGATTCAAAATTAAAAGCTGGTTGTGGGTTCATGGTTTCACCTCAAGTCATCTTTTTAAGTTTCCCTTATATTCCATTTCGTACCTATCTATGATGGATTTGTTGAAATACTTCCAACTGAGAGAAAGAGCAATTATGCTCAAAAAGAATAAATTGATGAGAAGAAGACCTGTCTCATATTCAACAGTCAAAATGCGAAAAAAGATATATATACTATAAAAAATATAGAAAAATATTAAAATATAAATCCATAAAATCTCATTTTTATAGTATGCTGTACAGATTCTATAAAGCCCGTTAGATAGAGGCGTGTATTCTTTTTTTGCAATATAAACTAAAAAAATCGACACTCCAAATAAAAATGTAGTTGAAATTATAATAAATATTTCAAAACTGTTCATGGCCAATTCACCCCCGGCCAGATACTACCTCCGCTAATTATTATGGCAGCACGCCATATAACAACCACACCAAGAATCTCAATTGCCAAGCCAATTATTGCTAATAGAGTTCCGATAGCCGCACCTCCACCGGTGGCTGCCGCTGCCTGACCTGTTTTAATAAGCTTTGATCCTATATCAAGTAGCTTTACACCTATTTGCAATAAAATTACCCCCAACATTACATTTTCAAAGGATTCTCTAGATTTTTTAATTTCTTTTGTTGTACTATTTATTTCGCACATTGTTACATTCATAAAAACATTATTAACATCTCCAAACGAGATTATTCCTACAACTAAAAACATTGTTGCAAAGGTCATAACTACATCCAGACCTAGCGCGTAGCCTACAAATATAGGAACGGACACCAATGTTCGAACCATTTCAACACTATTACTAAATATCCCTAGGATGTCATTCAAAGATACAGAGCCTTTTCCAAGAGATATAACAAGATTGCTCACAGAAAAATCTGTCATCAAAGTTTCCACGCTATTATTTTGGATTTTGATTATTTCCTTTATCAACGGATGCAACATTTGATGAATCGCGGTCAGTATCCATTCTCTAATCGCTCCAATAACCTCCACGACCTTATCAACCGCTGCCTTTACATCGGCCATGGCTTTTTCGAAGGCTCCTATGGCCTTTTTACCGAAGTCGATTATTGCTTTTCCGAGCTGGACAACGAATTCCGTGAATTTTACTGCGACTGCGGTTATTGCCGAGCAGACTATGTGAGCGAGTTCGGTTCCAAGGTCTACGGCTTTGTCCCAGACCGCTGTTCCGACGGAGATGCCGAGAT
>Ga0190313_1000762_pt1 | contig 18301 bp, 15 predicted proteins | sample 4870071011_MG_FD_169989 | JGI IMG/M metagenome (GOLD analysis project Ga0190313, IMG submission 169989) | Hydrothermal vent sediment bacterial communities from Southern Trench, Guaymas Basin, Mexico - 4870-07-10-11_MG | ecosystem: Environmental > Aquatic > Marine > Hydrothermal vents > Sediment ...
GTCATGCAGCTGTTTATACAAAAAACCTTAATATTATTTGACAAAACAAAACAGATTCTTTTGTTTGGCTTATGTGCCGTTGCCCTTAATATAATCTTAAATGCGCTATTTATTCCCTTATTTAATATGATTGGAGCTGCAATAGCAACGATCATATCCTATATAATTTGGAACATCATATCGTTCATCTATATTAATAAACTACTTTGTGAAAAAACGAAAACCATGCATGCTATGGGGTAAAAAATGAATAAACGCGAAGGACTTGGAGTTGTTGTTCTCAATTACAATAAAAAGCAAGTTCTTCTTTTATGCATTAAAAGCATTTACGCTTCGGACTATCCAAAGTTAAGCGTAGTTGTAGTTGATAATAATTCCTCTGATGGTTCAGCCGATGCTGTTGCCAATGCGTATCCTGACGCACCACTCATTCGAAATCCTGTAAATACCGGTGTTTCAAAGGGACGAAATTTAGGATGGCGCTATGCAAAAAAGCATTTTGATTTTGAATATATTATCTTTTTGGATGACGATACTGAAGTTGAACCTGATTACTTTAGCAAAATAATAAAAACATATCAGGAACATCCGGAAGCAGGTATCGTTACAGGAAAAGCATATATCGACAAAAATACCAAGGCGTTTTGTTCGGTGGGAATATCCGTCAATTTATACACGGGGATTATTTATGATATAGGAGTTGGGGAAAAAGATACAGGACAATACAATAAAGCATGTTACAGGGAAGCTTGCGGCGGGTTTGCCTATTCAGCACGACGTGAATTATTTGATACCCTTGGTGCTTTTGACGAGCGCTACAGCCCTTACGGTTGGGAAGATGTTGATTTTTGTCTTAAAGCCAAAAAGGCTGGGTATAAAACATATTATATCCCTGATGCTGTTGTCGTTCACAAGGGGACAAAAGCAGGACGAGATCCAATACCAGCATATGAGCGCAACAAAATAAAAAATTATTTATTTCTATTAAAACAACACACAAATATTGTGCAAAAACTTTGCTGTTCTATTTGTATTCCCTTTAAAGGCTTTTATATTATTTGTGAAATGATCTTGACCGGTCACGCCAAAGTAATATTCTCTCAATTCCAAGGCTTCTTCGAAGGGCTTTTAAAAATAAGAAAATAGAAAAAAATGATAAATGGGAAATTATCATGTCTATCCATCTTAGCATAGTAATACCAGTTTATAACGAAGAGGAATCCGTAGAAAAACTTGTTCAAAATATAATTTCTGCAGGAGAACAATTCGATTTCACATATGAATTAATCCTGATTGATGATGGTTCTCAAGATAGTACATGGAAAATCATAGAAGGTTTAAAAGAAACAATCCCCCAGCTTAAGGGGATTAAATTCAGACGAAACTATGGCCAGACCAATGCAATGGTTGCCGGGTTTGACCACTCATCAGGCGAAATCATTGTTACTCTGGACGGAGATTTGCAAAATGACCCTGCAGATATCCCCATACTTCTGAAAAAAATGGAAGAAGGATATGATATTGTCAGCGGCTGGAGAAAATACAGGAAAGATCATTTTTCAAGGGTGCTCCCCTCCAAGGTTGCTAATGCTCTTATTTCGGCGTCCACAGGAGTCCGTCTCCATGATTACGGTTGTTCACTCAAGGCTTACCGTGCTGAATGTATTAAATCGATTAAAGCTTATGGAGATATGCACAGATTTTTCCCTGCCCTTGCCAGCATGACAGGCGCAAGGGTAACGGAAGTTCCTGTTAACCATTTTCCACGCAAATTCGGAGTTTCCAAATACGGATTTGATCGAATATTTAAGGTCTTCAGCGACATTTTCTCCATAAATCTCATAATCCGTTTCTCCTCAACCCCGCTTAAAGGCTTTTCCATATGTGCCATTCCTTTTATTTTTCTAACCATTATTTTCGGAATACTGGGCTGCAGTGCCATCTTTTTCAACTGGACTGCGGGAAAATCTATTTTTTTTATTTTTTCTGCTGCATTGAGCTTAATGGCAGTTATGCACCTTATTATGTTAGGTATTCTCGGAGAATTAATCGTAGGAACAAGCGACCTTTCGCATACATATATGCCTGAAATAACTAAGAAAAAAATCATGGTGGGGGGAAAAACCTGTTAAAAATATAAGCTTGCGTAATAGTATACCAGAAAATGATGTCAATAAGTTCAGCCCTGATGGGTTCTTTCTTAACGCTCTCTAATGGGTTCAAACAATTTCAAATGTTTTAATAAGGTCATACCTGCTGCATATCTTAAACCAGCGACGCTGAACAGTTACAAAATGGATTAATTCAAAGGCTTCACCCCATTGAAACCTTTAAATTAATTCATTTTAATTTTATTGGAAAATTTTATGAAATATTCTATTATAGTACTTTTGGAGGAGAATTCAGAAGATTTTGCTGACTTTATAAATAGACTGCATGAAATTTTTTCATCTTTGGATAACTCTTTTGAAATTATAATTGTAGCAAACGGCGCTGAAAATTTTTTAAAGCAAGAATTAAAAAGCATCCTGCACGCTGATGTAATAAGAGCCTTTGCCCTTAATAAAACCACCCAGGCCATATGTCTTAAAGCTGCTTTTAAAGAATGCTCAGGGAAAATCATCGTGGCATGCGGATCATACCAGCAAATAACCGGAAATTCTTTTATAGAACTTCTTAAATCCTTTGATAATGATACAGACATTATCAGCCCATGGAGACAGAAGAGGGTCGATCCTTCATTTAACAGGCTGCAATCGAATATTTTTAACATTATAGTCCAAAAAATCATAGGGACAAAACTCCACGACTTAAGCTGCACAGTCAAGTTGTTCAAACGTGAAGTTCTTGAAGAAACAGATTTATATGGAAATATGTACCGCTTTTTACCGATTATCGCAGCCCAAAAAGGGTTTAACAACAAAGAAGTAAAGTGTGGGCATTACCAGGAACGGGGTAAAACCGGATTCTATGGTATCTCCGAATACCTTACAAGAATTATTGATATACTTACGCTCTATTTCAACACCAGGTTTACAAAAAAACCACTACGCTTTTTCAGTGCCATTGGCGCAATGTTTTTTGCAACAGGTCTTTTCATTGCCTCATATGTTGTGTTCGAAAAAATTTTTTTCAAACAACCCATCGGCTTCCGTATAGATCTTCTGACCGCTATCTTATTAGGTCTTTTTGGAATTCAGATTGCGGGCGTAGGTCTGCTTGGAGAGATTATCGCATTTACCCACGGACGCCGAAAAAAAGAGTATACCATTGAAAAAAAAATATGATAAATTTCTTTTTCATGACTTTATGATTATTCCGCCCGAATTAATGATTTCACCACTTACTGAAAAGCCACAAACTATTTGAAACCAATATGGAATCAAAATCATCTAAAAACAGACCTTTTTTTATACTGATACTACCAGGAATATTAATCTGTGCATTTACGATTTTATACTTTCCTGTAGGCAAACAGTTAATAAAAAGCTGGGCAGAATCGGAACAAAATTCCCATGGTTTTCTTATCATACCTATCTGTTTTTATATCTTCTGGATAAAATGGAATGACCTTAAAAAAATCCCCATACTTCCATCTATATGGGGGCTTGTGATAGTTGTTTTTTCATTACTCTTATATATATTTTCCAAATATGCTGCAATCCTGACTTTAACATCTTTTTCTCTTGTTCCTTTAATTATCGGTACAGTTATCTACCTATACGGGTTTAAAATATTTAAACACCTCAGCTTCCCTTTATTCTTTTTATTTTTCATGATACCGGTTCCTGCACAAATATACGCGGCATTGACCATCCATCTTCAACTTTTTATTTCCGAAATCAGTTCAGGGATTGCCGCTTTATTCGGGATTCCTGTCTACAGAAACGGAAATATTATCCATCTTCCCGACCGTATTTTGCAAGTTGTCCAGGCTTGCAGCGGTATGAGGTCAATGATTTCTCTTTTGGCTCTTAGCGCCGTATTCGGATATCTCTCTTTAAAATCTACATTTTTGCGAACCATTCTTTTCCTCTTTGGAATACCTGTGGCCATTCTCGTTAATATCATAAGGGTCTTTTTAACAATTATATTTTTTCATTATTTTAAATTTGATCTTACACAGGGATCTGTTCACACCTTCTTCGGCATACTGATATTCATCTTTGCTTTTATTTTTCTGGCGGCAATAAGAGGAATTCTCTTTAAATGGGACAAAACATCAAAACAAAATTAATTATCTTAATTATATGCTTTGGCCTTACAAGCATATTGATTTACGATGACCCTTATCCAGAAAAAAAACACAAAACAGCCCCCCTGAGTCAAGCTCTACTCATCATCCCTGGATGGCATATGATAAAATCAACATCCCTTGATCCAAAAGTGACAGAGGTTTTAAAACTGGATGATTATCTCAACGCTACTTATTATGATGGCAAAAAATCAGTGGGTCTTTATGTGGGATACTATTTAACCACAAAAAAAGTGGGCGCTGCACATGATCCCATGGTCTGCTTTCCTGGTCAGGGATGGCAGATTTCAAATTCTGACAGCTCCAAACTGAAAATTAATGTTGACGCATCCGGTTTTTTATCCTATTCCACAATAATCGGAGAATTAAACAATCAAAAGATGTTCATACTATACTGGTTTCAATCTTGGGACCGTTCTAACCCAGGGACTGTTTCCCAAAAAATATGGTCATTTTTAAACAGACTCCTCAATAAAGGGGAAGATAATGCGTTTGTTCGAATAACAATTGACTTAAATGATACCACGAACCAAGAAGCAAAAAAAACTGCTCTTAAATTTATGCAGTCATTCTACCCTGTATTTATAGACTATTTAAAACAGAAATAACCAATCAAACCAGCAAAAAAAATTGTAACTATTCAGCGTCGCTGATTGAAAATAGGCAGCAGGTATGATCTGATTAAAACTTTGAAATTGTTTGAACGGATTAGAGAGCGTTAAGAAAGAATCCATCAGGGCTGACTTTATTAACATCATTTTCTGGCATACTATTGCGCAAACTTATATTTTTAACAGATTCTTTCTTTACGACCTCTTGTCTGTAAGTTTTTCATGGTTTAATCAGATCATACCTGTTGCCGTACATATTAACTAAACAGGTACAAAAAATTAATATTTAAAAAATATGTTATTATTAAAATTTTTATTATTTACTTGTATCCTTACTGTTTTCTATATTTATTTTATATATCCGGGCCTAGTGATAATTCTCTCTTTATTTATCAATAAACGGATTAAAAAAGGTGATTTCAACCCAACAATAACTATTTTAATAGCCGCTTATAATGAAGCAGGTAACATTGCAAATACATTAAAAAACAAACTCTCTCTTCTCTACCCAAAAGAAAAACTTGAAATAATAGTAATATCTGACGGCTCCACAGATGAAACAGACGCAATTGTTAAACAATTTAAAAGCAAGGGGGTAAAGCTTTTAAAGCAGGAGCCACGTGCCGGGAAAACATCGGCTCTTAATTTAGGCGTAACCCATGCTAAAGGTAAAATTATTCTATTTTCGGATGCAAATTCCCTATACCATAGCGAATCTTTAATTAATCTCGCCAGAAACTTCAAAGACCCGGAGGTGGGGTATGTTACCGGTAAAATGATATATACCAACTCGGACGGGACACTTATAGGTGATGGATGCACAGCATATATGAAATATGAAAATTTTTTACGCAGATTTGAAACAAAATTAGGATCAGTTGTAGGGGTTGACGGGGGGATTGATGCTGTAAGAAAAGAGCTGTATGAACCGATGACCCATGACCAGCTCCCCGACTTTGTACTTCCTCTTCAGATTGCCAACAAGGGATACAGAGTTGTTTATGAACCTGAAGCCATTTTAAAAGAACCAGCGCTAAATGCCATTGAAGATGAATATAAAATGCGGGTGCGTGTTACCTTAAGAGCTTTATGGGCATTGTGGGATATGCGGCCACTTTTATCTTTTAAAAAAAAAAAATTATTCCCATGGCAGCTATGGTCACATAAAGTCCTTAGATATCTGTCATTTATTTTTCTTATCACAGCCTATTTTACCAATATGCTCCTATGGTCATCAGGAAATATCTACAAAACATTATTCATTCTGCAAAACCTGTTTTATTTTGCATCAATACTCGCCCCTTTTCTTAAAAAACGAAACTATATATCTAACATATTCCACTTTTCCCACTATTTTACCCTCTTACATATTTCTTCCGCCCATGCCTTTATCAAATTTCTCCTTGGCAAAAAGCAGGTTCTTTGGACTCCACGGAAAGGGTGATATAAAAAATATTGGGGAATAAAAAAACCAAATAAACTTCAAATTATACCTGTTGCCGTACATATTCGCTGAATAAAAAGCTGCAAGGGATAAGTAACTCGGAGAAAAATTGATGGAATGGACAAAAGAACCTGCCTTTATTAATCGCAAGGAGGAGATGCTTTTCCTAGGGCAGTGGATATCGGAAAAACCTGATAACCTGCTTTTTATTTTCGGCCCTAAAAGCAGCGGAAAAACAACCCTGCTGTCGTACTTTATTGAACAAAACTTAAAGGGGAGCAGGTATGATATCAAGCATTTTAACCTGCGTGAAATTTTCATTGTAAATTATCAGCATTTTATCCAGACATTTTTTGGCATTGATTATAGTAAGAGCAAGTATGACATAAAAGAGCGTAGACAATACAATCTAAAAGTATTTAATCTGACGGTGGACACACTTAAAGGTCTTGAGGATAAGTCCCTTGATCCCTTTGCAGTTATGAAAAAAGAACTGCAAAAAATAGCTGATCAGAAAATTCGTCCAATTATCATCATTGATGAACTTCAAGCTCTGGAGGGAATCTATTTCAACGGACAGCGGGAACTGCTCAAAGAACTGTTTAATTTTTTTGTGGCTATGACCAAGGAGTCCCACCTCTGCCACGTAATTATCGCCTCCAGTGACGGTTATTTCATAGAACGTATCTATAACGACAGTAAACTGAAAAAGACTTCAAAATTTCTTGAAGTTGATTATCTCTCCAAAGAGGATGTTCATTCCTGGCTCAGTGATCTTTTCGGGAACTCAAAAATCAAGAAATTTACTTTAACAGATTCTCAAAAAGAACAAATTTGGGATACACTTGGCGGCAGTTGCTGGGAAATCAGTTCTTTTCTTAGCGACTTACTGAGAATAGCCCATGACGGATTTATACCTGATGATGAATTCAAAGAGCTTCTTGAACAAAAAAAAATTACTATGCGCAGCATGTTTGAAGACTATGCAGGCTTAAACAAGCAAAAAATTGGTTTGTTTCGCTTGATAAGTCAAGTCAATAGTCTGCAACCGCATATAAAATTACTCGATCTTACAGAAATTGTTGAAAATAGTCTTTTCTCAGAACCGGAACTTCGCAAAGAACTCTCCGAACTGGTAAGACAAAATTTTTTGGCGTACAGCCCTGTGACTGCTGAATATACCATTCAGGGACGCAGCATGGAACATGGGTTACGTATGTTTATAGTTATGATGGATGCAACGAAAAAATAGAAAAATCCAGTCAACAGACTGTTACAGGAATGTAAATTATAAAAAAATATTGAATAGTCAATCAGAGGTAACAACTATTCTAACACAAGAGGATTCATTCAACAAAAAAGGAATATATGAATCAGACTAAAAAATTAGCAAAAGTTGTTTACACGCCGGCATCACAGATGCGGACACCCGGCTTGCTTATTCGGTCAATGTTCAAAGATCTTGTGGGATCACGCGAACTGGCGTGGAGACTTTTTATAAGAGATGTTTCAGCACAATACCGGCAGAGTATTCTCGGTATTTTTTGGGCATTTTTCCCGCCTATTCTATCAGGTCTTGTTTTTATTATACTTCAATCTAAAAAAGTGGTGAATTTCGGCGCTACCGACGTCCCGTACCCTGTTTTTGTTCTTGTTGGAACAACTCTCTGGCAAGTGTTTTCCGAAAGTATTAATGCGCCATTAAAATCTGTTGTCATGGCTAAACCCATGCTTGCCAAAATTAATTTCCCCCGGGAAGCACTCTTTGTCTCAGCGTTTTATCAAACAGTTTTCAATATGTTAATAAAATCCGTTATTATAATCGGGGTTTTATTTATTTTTAAAGTTAAGATAACCGCTGGGATTTTGCTGGCTCCCATTGCCGTATTTGTACTGATTTTATTCGGTATGTCCCTTGGCATGTTTCTTACGCCTATTGGCACACTCTATACGGACATCCAGCAGGGGTTAATGATGTTTATACAATTCTGGTTTTTTGTAACCCCTGTGGTCTATCCGCCGCCGCAGACATTCCCGTATTCACTAATCGCCACACTTAATCCGGTAAGCCCCATCCTCATGACGGCTCGTGATCTCATTACCAAAGGACAATTTTCAAATACAGTACCGTTTCTTGTTATCAGCGGCTTAACGCTTCTTGCCCTGATTACCAGCTGGATAATTTACAGAGTCACGTTACCCATACTAATTGAAAGGATGAGTGCTTAAAATGTCTGATTCTCTTGTTACAATAGAAAATGTAAGTAAAAAATTCTGCCGTAGCCTTAAGCGATCACTCTGGTATGGTGTAAGGGACATGGGTTCAGAATTATTTGGAAAAAGTAACACGAATAGGGCTTTGCGCAAAGATGAATTTTGGGCGGTTAGGGACATATCCTTTGAGGTGAAGCAGGGGGAAACATTGGGTCTAATCGGAAGGAACGGAGCCGGCAAGACTACTCTTTTGCGGATGTTAAACGGTTTGATCAAGCCGGATAACGGACGCATTGAAATAAAGGGGAGAATGCAGGCATTAATCGCATTGGGAGCTGGTTTTAACCCCATATTGACAGGGAGAGAAAATGTTTATGTGAATGCTTCTGTATTAGGCATAAAAAAGACCGAAATTGACAGGCGTTTTGATGAAATAATAGATTTTTCCGGCATCGAGGAGTTTCTTGACACGCCTGTTCAAAATTATAGTTCTGGAATGGCAGTTCGTTTGGGCTTTGCAGTGGCGGCACATATGGATCCGGATATTTTACTTGTTGATGAAGTGTTAGCTGTGGGCGATGTTGGCTTTCAGAGTAAATGTTTGAACAAGATAGGAGAACTGAAAAAATTGGGGGCAGGTATTATTTTAGTTTCTCATAACATGCATACCATTTCAACTTTTGCCAGCAAAGTAATTTTGTTAAACAATGGAAAGTATAAAACATATGCTAATACATCTGAAGGAATTAGAGACTATAAAAAAATTTTTGATAACATAGACCATAAGGGTATCGAAAAAGTCTGCAGTGGAAATGATAAGGTCAATTTTTATCGGGTTGATATAAATAATCAAAAATTATGCCCGGGGGATTCTTTCGCTGTAGCACTACAATATGAGTCTTCTTTACTCTATGATGATGTTGAAATTGATATTGCAATTTATAGCAGCAATGAGCAGGGATTACATTTTCAGGCGACAAATAAAGCATATAATCAAAAAATGCAGATCATGGAAAACAGACACGAGTTAAAAATTGAGATTAAAGATCTAAGAATAAATAATGCAACTGGACTAATTGCGGTTACAATATGGACAAAGAATCGAACAGAAATGTTGTTCTGGTGGAGAATTCCAGTTGAATTTGAAGCGGTCAAACATACCACCGGTAATAATTTCCTAAATGTGTCTTATGGATTTGATTAAAGATCTTTTTATGCATAGCTAAAACACATTTAGTAAAAAATACTATTAGTATTTGTTAAAAAATAACTATAACAAATATATTTTCATGGGGAATGGAATTACACAATATCACCGGCACAAATGTAACGTTTGTTTTTTAACAAGCCCTTAACTTATTATAAAGGTATGAATGGATACAGAACCTGTTATAGTTTCAGTTTTAAAATTTATTGAACAATGCAGAATGGATTCAGCCCCCTGGAGGTTTGCGTCCACGCCCGGAGGTGAAGAGACACTTTATGGATCCTGCTTTGCTTGTATGCTGTACTATTATCTTGGTAAACTGGAACAACTTGATATGTACCAAAAACAGCAATGGGCTGACTATTTCAACTCATGGCAGGATTCAGATTCAGGATATTTTATAGGGCCTGAGTTAATCGGATCCGAATTAACAAGCCCGAAACATTCATATAAGCATCTGTCGCATCACTTGACAGTGCACGTTTTGCCAGCGCTTAAACTTCTTGGATACATACCTGTTTATCCACTCACGTTTGCTCATAGTTATTTGGATCAAACCTATTTAAAAAACTGGCTTGACAAACGAGATTGGCGGGATGCATGGCTTGAGGGAAACAATTTACTATTCGTTGGCCAGTTATTAATTTATTTACGAGACGTTGAAAAAAATTCATCCTCGCAAGCTGCATTAAATTTATACTTTGATTGGTTAGATCAGCATCTTGACCCAAAAACAGGGCTATGGGGTACCAATGGTTACTGTTCGCCATTTATTGCAATGTGCGGAGGATACCATCAGCTCTTAGTTTACTATTATGAAAACAGAAATATTATGTATAAAAAACAGCTCATTGATACAGTATTGTCTTTGCAGCACACAGATGGAGGCTTTCACCCAAACGGTGGAGGTGGAGCCTGCGAAGATGTTGATGCTGCAGATATATTGATTAATATGTATAAACAAACTAATTATCGAAGAGCAGAAATTCGATTTGTATTGCGCAGACTCATGAAATCAATTTTAAAAAAGCAAATGACTGATGGTGGTTTTGTGTATCGTCTGAATGAACCATTTCTGCATATGGGAGTTAACAAAACGGCTTCCAGGCCCAATCAGTCAAATCTTTTCCCCACATGGTTTTGTATTCATACACTTGCACTTATATCTGAAATACTGACGGATGAGAAAGAAATAAAATTTGACTGGAAATTTAACAATTCCTGTTCCATGGGCTGGCATTTGTGCTGGGACAAAAATGCGCATCGGGCAACGTTTTTTGATAGAAACAAAGAGTTACTTGTATACATAAAACAAAACATCTCAAACAAAAGATGGTACGAGTACCACCTTAAACGTATCTTACCTCCGGAATTAATACTTCTAATAAAAAGAATAACTCAGTAAACTGCCTTGCAGCAAGCAGTAGAGAACTTACCATAAAAGATTCATTAGAGCCAAGCAATATAGGGAAAAAGGCAATGAATATTCTTCAGCAAACAAAAAATATATACGAGAGGTTAATAGTTAATGATACAATACTTGCAAAAATCGATAGTGAATGCAGATCAGATTTAAAAAAAGAAAGGTTTTTAAGGGAAAAATTTTCTAACTCGTATCCAAAGATTAAAAAACTTCCATGTCTTGGCAACGTTGCAAGTTTTGTATATTCCCAAGGGGTGAAAAACCTTGCATGCTTAATTGCAGTAATAATTATATTTACGGTAATAAAAGCACCTTATTTTAATACTCCTTTTACAGGCGCATCTCATTCCTTAAAATATAATTCATATGTAGAGCCAGCTCTTTATATGGTAGAGAACAATAGCTTGTTTGGGTTTCAGCATAAATATAAAGCTTCGCCTGTTACTAATCCAGATGGAATAAGTGAAAAAATTGGTCACTTGCCATTAATGGAATGGGGGCTGTTCTCATTTTATAAATTAATACCATCTGGCAGTATTGAATTCAAAACCCATGTCTTCACTCATTTCATTGGTGTATTGATCCTTTTGTTCTCATATTTCTTTTTTTGCAAATCGCTGCCAAAAAATTTTACTCTGATCGCAATTTTACTCATTGCGGTCAACCCAATATTTTCTTTAGCAAGTTTTGTTACTGTTGCTGACAGTCTAATAATTTTGTTTATGTTTATATCCCTATTAGTATTAAATAAATATTTTGAAAACAAAGATATAGGCACTCTTTTTTGGGCGGGAATGCTCTTTGGCATAGGAAATTCCATGAAGTATTCCTTAATGCTATGGCTTGCGCCTTTAAGTCTATTGCTTATCTATTACAACAAAAAAGATAATATCACTTTCATAAGAGATTATACTCTTTATATTATTATGTCCATTATCCCCATAATTACTGTTAAAACATCAATATCATGGCTGCCAAGTTCATTTTTTCGGGCAATAATCATGTTATTAATATGGGTACTAATTTATTTTGGGATATACTTATTCCTTAAACATTACCAAAAAAGAATAAATCAATGGGCAGAAGTATTACTTAAACATTTTTTTTCACTCATTTGTTTAGCTATATCTATCGCTTTTATTGGTTACATAATATTTAATTATTTTATAGCGAACCAATATCTTATTTCAAATTTTTTTACTGATAAATATTTATTGTTTAATTTTAAATTTTACAAATACATGCTGCTAACACAATTTAAAGAATATTTAACAGCCGATGTCTTTGCAATTAGCATAATTGGTTTTATGATTTTATGCATGGCAAAGCAATCTTCAGTAAAAAAACTATTAACTTCATTTATTGCGGGCTCGCTTTTCTATTGGATAGTAGCATCAAAGCCTATGTTCATACATAATTATTATACATTAATCCTTATTATAACAGGTAGTTTGCTGGCAACAACTACTATTTATTATATCGTTACAAGTATCTCATCAAAAAATGTTAAATTTTTAATTTTATTATTATTCACAGTATTAATAGTTCCTAGAACATACAGTGCAACCATTAAAATACTTAATCAACATGAAGATTTATCAAAAGTAACCCAATTTGTTTTGGATAACACACAAAAAGATGAGTTTATATTGCATGAAGGTTATTTTGGTAATTCCTTAATTTTTTCAACTGGCAGAAGTTTTGTTAGAACGTATCGCCTTAATAATGACAAATTTAAACAAGAAATAAAAACTATGGGTTTTTCGAAAACAATGAAAAAATATCGTATAAAATATTTATTTACACCTTTCAAAAAACCAACTTATATAGATTTTGCGCCTCTTTTTGGTGAAACTAATATTAAAGAGCCAAGCTATAATAGAACTTATTTTATTTATAATAGAATAAAAATGCGGCAATGCGAGGATTTGAAAAACGCTTTTGAGGATATCGATAATATTGTGCATGAAAACAGACTGGACAATAAATTTAAACTGGAAGCTGAAATTGGCAAGTTTAAATTCTTTTCATTTGTTAACTGAAGGATTCCTTTGGGATATATTGGAATATTGACGGTAAAATGATCCCTAAAGTCAGCGTAATAATGAGCGTCTATAACGGAGAAAAATATCTTCGCGAAGCAATGGACAGTATTTTAAATCAAACATTTACAGATTTTGAGTTTATTATTATAAATGATGGCTCCACAGATCATACAAAACAAATCCTGGAATCATATACCGACTCTCGTATTCGCTTGTTTCATCAGAAAAACATTGGCCTTACGAAATCTTTAAATAAAGGATTAAGGGTCGCAAATGGTGAATATATTGCAAGGCAAGATGCTGATGATATTTCTGAGCTGGATAGAATCAATCAGGAGGTTAGTTTTTTAGATAATAATTCCGAAATAGCTTTGATTGGGACATACGTTAACTTTATTAATGAGCACGGCAAAAAATTTGATGTTTGGAAGCCTGCCCGCAGGCACCAAGATATTAAAAAAGGGCTTACGAAAGGCAATTGTTTTTGTCATGGTTCTGTTATGTTCAGAAAAAAATGTTTATCGGTTGTTGGAGAATACAGAGAATTTTTTAAATATACGCAGGACTATGATTTCTGGGTTAGGATATCTGAAAAATATAAAGTAGCCAATCTTAATAGTTTTTTATATCAATTTCGAAGATATCCAAAAGCCATTTCAAGAAAAAGTTTGTCTGAACAGCTTGATTTTCACCTGTTGGTCATTCAGCTAGCAAAAGAGCGTGAAAAAAAAGGTTCGGATGATTTAAAAAATATAAAAAATTCTACTCCAATCTCATTATTGAAACATTATTACAAAATAGACAGGCGCAGGATAAAAAAATTCAAATCAACCCATTTTTTAAAATATTCCAAAGAAGCTTTATCGACCAATAATTATACCGATGCTGCACGATTATGGTTAAAGGCATTTTTTTTAGAACCACAAAAATGGAAAATTAGATTTTTTGTAAAACAACTTTTAAATACATTAATAAGGCAAGTATAAGTAAGTTATTTTTACTTGGCGACTAAGATAAATATGAATATCAGCATTATCATTTGCACTTACAACCGTTATAGAAGTCTGCAAAGAACATTAGACAGCATACGCAAAATGATAGTTCCGGATAAAATAGAGTGGGAGCTTATTGTTGTTGACAATAATTCACCAGATAATACAAAAAAAACTGTTAAGTCTTTTCAAAAATCATCTCCTTTTCTTGTAAGATATGTATTTGAAAAAAAACAGGGGCTTTCCTTTGCAAGAAATCGAGGAATTCAAGAAGCTAAAGGTGAACTACTTGCTTTTACTGACGATGATGTGCGTGTGGATAGAAGCTGGCTTAAGAATATTGCCCCTGTATTTGAAAAATATGATATTGCTTGTATTGGTGGAAAAATTCTTCCTGTTTGGGAAAAGCCTAAACCTGATTGGTTAACAACAGATCTATATGGAAATCTGGCTTTATTAGATTATGGTGAAAGTATTATATACCTTGATAAACCAAAAATATGGGGAGCAAATATTGTAATTAAAAAATCTATATTTAAAAAATATGGTAAATTTAATACAATGCTGGGCAGAATTCCTTGCAAATTATTTGGTTTTGAAGAAACCGAATTTCTTGAGACATTAATCAAAAACAATGAAAAAGTTTTATATACCCCTGATATTCTTGTGTATCACTATATTCCTAAAAGCAGAATAGCAAAAAAATATTTTAGAAAATGGTGGTTTGACAATGGAGAACTCAAGGCACATTTAATGGGCAAATATAATTTCAGAAAATTTTTAAACACCCCTTATTACATTTATATAGATACGATAAAATCGCTTTTAGAATATCTAAAAGCTGCGTTGTTTCGTCATTCCGACCCTTTCCAAAAAGAACTTGTTCTTTTTAATTATTTAGGCTTGATTTCCGGCAGGATTAAAATGGAGTAGTGTAAAAATTTAATTGCATTACCAATTATAAAAAAAATCTATTTTTATGAAAGTTCTATTCATATCAAATTCTTTCCCTGAAAATGTGCGTATATGCAAGCATGGTATATATAAACGAATGGGAATATTTATTGAAGCGATCAAAGATATTGCACAGATTGATATGCTTTTTTATGTTCAACCTGATCTGGACATTTCAGTTTCAACAATTCTAAAAAGAGAACAAGAATTCTCAGAGTATTGGAATGCAAAAATCAACCTTTTTTTTTGCCCAAGATTTATAGAACAAAAAAAAATATCGGGCTGGACAAAGTATGGTGCACCAGCCTTAAATATATTAAAGCAATTAGACTTTAAATGCACCAGCGGTCTCCAGCAGTCAAAAGCACTTGAAGCGTGCCTGAAGAGAGACCCGGATGCAATTTTTGCCCACAGACTTTCTGCAATGATCCCCCTGTGCCTTACACAAAAAAAGCTCCCACCTGTTTTTTTTGATTTAGATGATATAGAACATATAAGATTTTTCAGAGAAGTATCTCAACCCCCTATATGGAAGTCCAAAGCTTTATTATATCTTCAAATACCATCGCTTTTTTTAGGTGAAATAAGAGCTATACGCCTTGCTGCGCAAACATTTGTTTGTTCTAACCATGACAAGAAACATCTTCAAAGGATATGCAGAGCAAAGAAAATTTCCGTTATACCCAATTCAGTTGATATTCCCAAGTTAAAGATACTTGCCACGACTCCAACCCTTCTTTTTCTCGGAGGATATAAGTATCCGCCAAATGTTCGAGCCGCAGAGTTTCTTATAAAAAAAATATTACCTCTTATTCATCAAAAAATTCCAGAAGCACGTTTGATCATTGCAGGATTATATCCAGATAGAATCAGTTGTTATTCGGACAATTTACCTGGGGTTAAATTCACCGGCTTTATTGATAATCTTGATGACTTATATGCTAGCGTCAGAGTTGTTTGTGCTCCGATTTTTTCAGGTGGAGGGACACGGTTTAAAATTATTGAAGCTGCTGCATATGCAAAACCTGTGGTGACAACTACAATTGGAGCAGAAGGGATAGATATGGAAAATGGGAAAGATTTATTAATGTGTAATGATTTACAGAGCTTTACAAAGGCTTGTATTAAACTGCTTGACAATTACGATGAATGTAATGAATTAGGGACTTCCGCAAGAAAAAAAGCTATCCAATTTTATGAAAAAAACAATGTTATCAAATTAATACAGCAAACCATTAAAAAACATTTAAATATCTCATAATTTCAAAAGCTGTTTTAACATAAAAATTAATTCACAGAGTTCAATAATTATGAACCCATTAGTCAGTGTCATTATTCCTGTATATAATGCAGAAAAATATATTAAAAAAACACTGGAAAGTGTATTAGTCCAAAGTTTTAAGGATTATGAAGTTATTGTAGTGGATGATGGCTCAACAGACCATACTCCAGCTATTTTAGATCCTTTTAAAGATAAAATCACCTATATAAGACAGGAGAATTCAGGAGGCCCGGCGTCTCCAAGAAATAGCGGGATATTAGCTGCAAAAGGAAAATATATCGCCCTGTTTGACAGTGACGATATAATGTTTGAAAAAAAGCTGGAAAAGGATATCCAGATTTTAAAAAACAATCCAGATGTTTCTCTTCTGTTTTCAAATTTTATTCTCCTTGAAAATGAGGTGCCCCGCTCCTATTCCTGGTTTGAGAAAGAGAATGTAAAAAAAATTATCAATACCATACCAAGGGTTCAGACTGGAGCAACAAGTTACTGTTTCACAAGACCTGTTTATGATGAAATACTCCAAAATAACTTTATCGGCACATCGACCGTTGTTGTTAAAAAATCTGATATAGTTGACACCGGACTATTTGATGAATCTCTTATCGTAATTGAAGACAGAGACATGTGGCTAAGATTGAGTAAAGCAGGAAAAATATTTGCATTTAATACAGAGGTTCTGAGCTACTACCGTTTCCTTGAAGGAAGTATTTCAAGGCAAACAAAAAACATTATAAGTCGGCTTAATTTTTACAACAGACTTTTAAAAAATAATCCCAAGCGTAAGAACAAAAAAATCATAAAAAACAGATTAGGAGAAATATACTTGCAATACGGCTTGAGCCTGAGGAATCAGAAGAATTTTTTAGCTGCAATCTCGCAAAATATTAAAAGCCTGCAATTCATCAACTATTCAAATAAACATAAATCGATCATTGCACTAATCAAAATTATAATTTTGATGTTTTTACCAAAATTAAGTGATTCCATCAATTAAGACAATGACCTTTTTTTTTACAATACAGTTTTTAAAAAGTCCGGAGTTAATAAATGCCCAGGGTAAGTGTTGTAATTCCAACATATAATTCAGCAAAATTTCTGTCTTGTTCTATAACTTCTGTAATAAATCAGACCTTCAAGGATTTTGAAATCATAGTAGTTGATGATGGATCATTCGACGATACAGAAAAAATATTAAAACCCTATTTAAAAGATATTAGATATTTTTATCAAAAAAATTCTGGTTCTGCAAAAGCAAGAAATATAGGAATTAATAAAGCGAATGGGGAATGGATTGCATTTTTAGACAGTGATGATTATTGGGAAAACAACCATATTGAAATGATGATCAGTAAACAGAAAAAAAATCCTGAAGCTGATTTAATTTACGGGGGTAAATGCTGGATAGACCAATATGGTAACGGAATCAAAGATGTGCCATTGCAATCTGCTTACCCTGAAGGCTGGATTTTTTCAAAATTATTTTATGACAATTATATTTCAACGTCATCTACTGTTTTTGCAAGACGTTCTGTCTTGATTGACTTAGGCGGTTTTAATGAGCAGCCTGTTTTTAGAAACGCCCAGGATTACGACATGTGGCTGCGCTTAGCAGCAAATTCAATAATTGTTTCCATTCCAGAGTTAATAATAAACTATAGAAGACATGATAACAACAAAACCCTTGATAGTGCTGGCAAAACAAAGGGGGTTCTTGCCGCTTTAAATAATGCAGTATGTATGGTACGGGCCAATAAAGTGCATGAAAACAATCATCCAGAACAAATTAACGTCATCAAAAGGATGACAGGGGTGTACAAAGATTTCACGATGGGCCTATTTTATATTGGGAATTATAAAGAAGTAAGAAAAAT
>Ga0190313_1000763_pt1 | contig 18282 bp, 20 predicted proteins | sample 4870071011_MG_FD_169989 | JGI IMG/M metagenome (GOLD analysis project Ga0190313, IMG submission 169989) | Hydrothermal vent sediment bacterial communities from Southern Trench, Guaymas Basin, Mexico - 4870-07-10-11_MG | ecosystem: Environmental > Aquatic > Marine > Hydrothermal vents > Sediment ...
AAATTGCACTTCTACATCACCCCTATGAACCCCCCATGAATTTGACACAGTTAAAATAACTCACCCATACGAGAAATGAAGCACCCAGCCCCCTTGACACAGTTATTTTACGCAAAAAACACCAAAAACAAGAGAATGAGAAAGAAGAGGAAAGAAGCAGAGGAAGAGGCTAGGTTCGCTGTATTTCGAAGACTTGTACGTAGATGTCGACTGTGTAGTCGTCTACTGGGTTTGGTCTGTGTGCTACAATGTACTCACCTCTGTGTTTGTAGCCTCTGTTCACTGTATACATCGAGTAGTACTGCTTCACACGCTGTGTCTCGCTTGTGTAGATGTAGAAGTCTTCAGGTAGGTAGTCTGCAAATAGTATCTTCACGAGCTTATCTCTCTCGTACACATACGCGTACCTAGTATCGCTTACTAACTGAACGAGTAAGTGTGTAGGGATACCTGCAGGAAGCATGTACTCTGTAAACGGCCATGCCCACCACACATTGTCTACGTCCGCAACGACATCACCAGTTACGCCATCATATATCTTGAGTCTATACACCTCAGCGCTTTCCCACAGTGCATACACCATACCGCCGAAGCACCCTACAGGTGGTGATATCGATTGGTCATGTATCTCGATCACGTCTGCACTAGGTAGCTTGATCAGTGTTGTTACTCTTCTATGCTCTCCACCTGTAGACCTGTATTCGAATACGAGGAATGCTAGTCGTTCAAGACACTTACCAGACACTGGAGTGACGATGTAGTACTCTGTTCCGTAGTAGTCAGTTGATTTCTGAATTGCGTAGCTCGTGTTCACAGTGATCTTCTTCTTCGTAACAGTGACAATGTCCTTGATATCAGGTTCCTCAGCACCCGCACCGACACCTGTAGCCAAAATGTCCCTAATCTTCTTGATAGCATCTAGCAGGTAGTTGTGATCCTCGGGAAGCACGTAGTCACCCCACTTCACGTACCTAATCTTCGCAATTATTTGATCGAGCTCCTCAAGGCTCACACCCACTCACCTCAACACACCTTACGAGCAACTAGGTAAAATGTGAGGTGTATCATACCGCTCTCAACAGCCTCCATACCCAGTAACCTGAGAAGGCGAGACAAGCAGTTAGGGTGAAGCACGTGGAAATGCGACTCATCACCCTCGTAAGCGTGCTGACTCAAACAACAGACACTCTGAATGAAGACCACGCCCCCAGGTCTCAATATGCGCCTAACCTCACGTAGTGCACTAACGTAGTCTGGAATGTGCTCAAGGGTCTCGATCAAGGTCACGAAGTCGAATGTGCACGACTTGAAGGGCAGATGATCACCTGAAGCTAGGACACTCGGCTTGACCTCATACACCGTGATGTCTAGGCCAAATGTCTCCACTTTCGAGTACCACTCCCTAACAGTCTGCTCTAAGAGCCTGTTATGGCAGCCGATATCCAGCAGCTTTCTCGGCTTAACCTGCGTGATCCACCTCTTGAGCTGCTCACGTGCTATTAGGATCAGACCCCATCCGTGCTTCTTCGATTCCCCGTGCAGGAGCTCACTGTAGGACCGCTTATCGATCTCACATCACCTCAACGACCCTGTACTGTCTCAGCACATTGATTAGTTTCTTGCAGACTGCCCGCCACGAGAACTCCCTCAGCACTTGTCTTCTCTGCTCCATGAACCTAGCTCTGTACTCGTTGATGTTATCGATGATCTGCTCTAGCTTAGCTACGCAGTCACTCACATCAGCTTGAAAGCCCAAGCCTACGTGGATTGGGTTGTCTCTGAATATGCGTACCCAGGCCGTAACTCTAACAGGTACACAGTACTTGATGTACTCCTTGAAACAACCCGCATCTGGTACAACAGTGATCAAGCCTCTTGCCAAGGCCTCAAGTGCATTTAGCTCAAAGCCCCCGCCCCTGCTCAGGCAGAGCAGTATGTCACAAGTATCATAGAGATCTATCAAATCCTCCTCCGATAGCCATCCGCCAACTTCAATCATTTTTAGCTTGCGCAGCTGTAGCAGGTATGGGTCAATTACGTTAGCTCGCTTCACGATTAGGATCACATTGCTGTGTTTCCGCTGGATCCTCTCCATGACCTTGAACACTAGGTCAGCTCCCTTGCGAAAGCCAGAGTGGTGTAGGAAGAAGAGTACGTAGATGAAGTTGCGCTCACGCTTCAAGAACCTAAGCAGCAGCAGGTTGCTAGATGTGGGAAACCTAACATCACGCTCATAGAGCTCGCTCACACCATGCTGCACAACCTCGACAGGCACCTTCACTCCACTCCGCTTCATGACCTCTCTAGACCAGTGCGAAGGAACAATCAGTAGGTCAGCTTCGTTAGCGATCTCGACCGCGCGATCACTGATGCGGTCAGTGTCAGTGACCTCGAAGCCAACTAGCTTGTCTGCTGTTGCCCTTATTGCTCGCCGAGCAGTATCGCGATTGAACAACATGTAGAATAGCGGATGTAGTAGGTACCGCTTCCCGCTACCTAGGACAGCAGCACAGCTAATAGCATCTAGCCAAGTCTCATCAACTTCGACGACTCTACACACCTTCCTCAGGTAGTGAATGTGTTGCTTAGCAACTAGCGTGAAGCTAACTGTGTGCCACTGCGGATAGACATAGATCACCTCACTCACCTAGATCACCTAACAGGTTCTGTGAACAGGAAACCCTAAGACTTTCGACTTCGTCAATGATATCGGTGATGCGCATGAGCATGAGGGAGATGACGGCAAAGATAGCGATTGCTGTAGGGATGACGATAGGCATCATCGCAGCACTACTACCAGCTCTACTACTCCTACCAAGTGAGATCGCATACATCATCATCATGATTATCGGCATAACCTGTGGCTGGTTTGCCCCCGACATCTATGACGCAATCGAGGAATGGAGGTACGAACGATGGAAACGAAAGATATTGGAAAGGTAGTGAAGAGGAAGCTGATGAAGGTCTCAGATGAGGAGGTTGAAGCTTTCATCAGAAGTCACGAGGTACTCTATGCTGAGTACAGGCAACTTGATGAAGCTGGGAAGGCCTATGCCAGAGACCTCGTAAGAGCGATGCTGTCATTAGCGCCAACACAGCGTGATAGATTCATCGTAGCTACCTGGATCCTACTAGAGGCAATGGGCGGTGAGGGCATTGAGGTAGATACGCTTAGGTACATGTTCGACAAGATACCACTGAAGACAATTAGGAAAGTCATCAAGGAACTAAGGAAAAAGGACCTCATCGAGATAAGGAACAACAGAATCGCACCAGGACCTCGACTTACCGAGCTACTCAAGAAGAAATGACTTCTTTCACACAAGTGTTAGGGGGAAATGGAGTTGAGGTCCTTAAAAATCCCCCTAACACCAGACAACACGTATGACCTCAGAAAACAAAGCCCAACCCCCATACCAGGACATAGAAGTCAGCGAAATAGAGGACAAAGAACTCTTCAACGCACTCCAGCTAGCACAGAGAGCATACACTGGAATAGTCAACCTAGTGAACCGCATCAAGCAACTTGAGAAGAAGATCAACGAGATAGCCAAGGAAATTGCTGAAATAAAAATTCATTATGACGGGAAACCCGCCTGGATTGAGTTCAAGTGGGTGTACAACAAACTGAAGAAGAAGTACTACTACTATTACTTGCGCTACATTGATGAGCTACCTGATGGGCGCCGTATCAAGCGAAGTCGCTATCTCGGCAAAGCAGTTGATAAAGAGCTCAGAGAGGCAATTGAGAACAACAGGCATCTAAGGCGTCTACTGAAGCTGCAGAGAATGTACCTGGAGGAGTACGAGCGTCTACAGAAGCGACTTGAAAAGATCAAGAAGTGGCTCGGGATTATCGAGCTGTAATTCCCTCTCTTTTTCTCACTTTCACTCAACTACTTCATTGCGATTTCTTCTCGGTAGTCTCCCCCCGTTGTTTACATTTGTAAACTTCGCCCGAAAGTGAGTTATTGTGCTACATGTATGCTTGTACTTCTGGCTCGCTTAGCCTATCCCACACACCTGTGTGCCTCATGACTGCCTGCCACGTTAGGCTCCACGCTAGGTCAGCTGCCTCTTGCTTTGATGCACCCGCAATCCTGAAACTGATCTCTAGCAGCTTGTCAGAGACCTTGAGTAGTGTAGCTGCTGCTCTGCAGAGTAGCCCAGCCATGAATGCAACGAGGGTAGCAGCTACTTTCTTCATCACCTTTCTGAGTGAGGAATGAGGTCTAACTACCTGGGGGGTATGGTTGTTTTTCATGGGGGTTCATCCCCAATGGTTTAACGCGTTATTCGACAGGTAAACGCGTTAAACGAGAACAAACATGAAAAACATAGGTTTTTGACAATGGTTGAAATAGGTGACAGAGGTTATCTCGAACCACAGACACCTCGCCTCGGCGTGCTCCCATCGGATCTGTTGTCTGATCCGTTATAGAAACATATTATCTATTATTAGTGATGCGCTAGGGGCCTTGTGGGGCGTACCAGTACCCGCCTTGCGGTGGTACGTACTTCGTTACGTGGATGATGCAGGGTACCCGTGCTATCGGTGCTACGATGATTGGTACGACTCTCTTCGTGGTGAGCTTTGCGGTGTTCGTTGGGTATGTGCTTACGAAGCTCATGCAGTCTCACCACACTGCTAGATGCTGCCGAGGACCTCCTTCACGAAGCCGTAGTAGATTGTGCGTGGTGTCCCAGCTGTCTGCACTACCGTGACCTTGTACTTCATGTGCTTGAGCAGTGTCTTCGCGTGAAAACGCATCACAGGTGCATCGACTGGCCCGCTGACACCGTGCTTGATGAAGAGGCTGTAGTTCGTACCGTCAACAGCTATGTACTCCCTGATCTCCAGCTCATCGCCTGAAGCTAGCTCACGAAGATCGATGTAGCCCTCCACAATGTAGTCATCTACCTCTGGACCAACCTCGATGATTGTTGTCTCTGCTCCAATTTCGATAGGTGTTACACTTCCGCTGTACCTGGTCTTCGAGACTACGCCAATTGGCATCTACACCACCTCAATACTTCACATTAGGTCCATGTCTTTTGCTAGTGACACACTAGGCAATATGTCTACCGTAGGCTCTGGATCGACGTACCTTGCGAGAGCTACGTACTGCTCAATCCAGTGCTCGGACTCGGCTTTACCTGTGCCGCCTCCGAAGCCAATGCCGCTGTACGTCTTATCGAGCGTCGCCGTTACAGTAAGCACTTCACGGTCGTCAACTAGCACTACTGTCTTATCTCCATAGTGCTTCACCTCGATCCTATGTGTCGCATTATCTGAGACAGCTGTCGTCGTGTCTACGTAACCAAGGTGAACAAATGGTTCGCCTTTGCTTGTTTCGACTAACGCAATGTGGTTTGCCGATGGGTCGTCTGTGTTCTGGTACGCATCGAACTCGATGGCGTAGCCCATGCTGACAACACGGTTAGTTCCGTTGTAGGCCATCAGGCCTAGCGTCCCACCTGCGGCTGAGCGACCGTAGGTGCGGTATGGGTCGATATCCTTATAGAACGCGAAGGCCCACCCATCGGGTCCTGCTCCGCCGCCCTTGAATACGCACCTAAATCCATCACTAGGTGTCGCTATATCCTTCATGAACGCCATGCAGCTTCTACCCTCTACCGCTTTAGTCAAGTAGACCCGCCTATTCGCTGCATCGTACGCGAACTCAGCATCAGCATCATTTGCGTGCCTATACACCTCCCACATACCCGTTGTGTTTGGGTCCTCCGTGAAGTCGTCGAAGAATATGAAGACCTCCCTTGGGTTACGGTACTGTGCAAATGGATTAGTACCGCCGTAGCATAGGTAGATCCTCACCTTGCCATTTGCTGGGATGCTCGGTACCTTGACCCAGAGCCTAGCGAGCTTGTTTGCTTTGTCGAATTCCTCGATCCAGAAGTACAGTGGGTTGCCGAGTGAGTCGAGGAAGTATATGTCGCTTCCGTCATCAGCTACGTAGTCCCAGCCGTCCCAGCCAGTACCTAGCTTGATGTAGATCTGGTAGTCAGTTAGGTCTAGACCAGCCTGCTCAGTGATGTCGATTGGTGTCCTTCTAGCACCTGTGAGTGCTAGTAGCTTCGCTATGTTCGGCACATCACCTCACCTCAGCTGCTACGTCCCCTCGATGTTGTACAGTATGACGGTTACGTTCTGACCAGGCACTACTCGGACATTGATCTTGTCGTCCTTGAGTGCAGTGAAGTCGAACTCGTACCAGGCCTGGCCAGATAGCGGTGCGCCACCACATAGTGCAGCTATGATTGCCTCTGTTGTTGGTGCGGGGACGTGCTTGACGTATGCGTACCCGCCTTGAGCCATCGTTATCTTGATCCTAACACGGCCATCACGCTCAACGATGACGTCTGGGCTGAATATGTCGGCAAATGTAGGTGCTGGGTAGTTGACCTTGTAAGCAAGTAACTTCGGCTTACCCCTCTCCGTGATCAGTGTCTCGATCTCTGTCAACAGCTCTTCGATCCTGGTGAGCTTGCTGTAGATGTCTACTAGGCTGTAGCCACTGTAGATGCTCCTAGTAGTTGCCTCAATCATCGAGACATCAGCCTTGATCTCCTCAAGCACCGACCTTATCACAGGTAGCTCAGCAGTGTAGCCCGTGACCTTCGCATAGTCGATAGCCTGCGTGATCTTCTCCCTAGCAGCTGCGTAGATGTCAGCTACGTAGATCGGGTCACCGTCCTTCAGAACTCGCTTACCAGATACAAAGACATCATAGGTGAAGTGTCCGTAACCTGCGTAGAGGTCTCTCCATCGGAGATCTGGTAAGCCGAGTTCAAGTGCTAGGTCCTCTATCGGCTTTATGTCCTTGTGAGCATAGCCCTCAACATCGACAGCGCTGTAGGCTACTGTGGGAGCCGCTTCAGAGATCAGTTCCTCAATTGTCTTACCGCGGACAATAACATCGTAAGTGAATACACCGTAGCCAGCGTAGACGTCCTTCCACCTTAGGTCAGGTAAGCCGAGTTCTAGAGCGAGATCCTCAATTGGCTTGATGTCTGTGTGAGCGTAACCGTACTCATCAACCGCACTATAAGCTACGGCAGGACCTGCCGCTGGCGCTAACTCCTCAATCAACTCCTCAATCGTCCTGCCTCTCACTATGACGTCATAGGTGAAATAGCCGTAACCTGTGTGCACGCTGAAGAACCTCAGTGTAGGTGAACCCAGCTCAATCTCTAGGTCGCTCACAGGTACTAGGTCCTTCGTCACGTAGCCTTCGTACGTGACGGCCCCTCTCTTTGCCATGTCCTTCAGCACATCAACTAGGTTAGCGAAGAAGTCCTCAGTAATCACCTGCCCGGTACGAAGGTACAATGAATTGATTCGTTCTTCTAGGGTAGGCATACCCTCACCTCCTGAGTGTAGCCGCATACGGGGCAGAAAAGAACTGTGATCCTGGTAGCTGACCTAGAGCGAATGATGAATCTATCCCGCACAGTCATCACGCTCCCGCATATGGGGCATAGCACGTACCTCTGCTTGAGCATTAACTTACACGACATCACCTAGCTTCACCTCCTCCTGTAGCGTGCTTCATACCTCTTCCTCCTAGCATCAGCGAGCTTAATGAGCACTTCCTTCTCCTCTGGGCTCAAGATCATCCATGGCAACCTGAACTTCTCGGCTACACCCCACAGCTTCTGCACGTCATCTAGCTCACGAAGGAACTCATCCCTAGTGATGACACCACGTGCGTAGTCCGTGATCAGCTCAGTGATGTAGCGCCCGACTTCACTTGATAGGACTCTCGCTAGTGCGTATGGCTTGAGTAGCTTTGCCTCGTCTTCTGGAACGCCCATCATCTTGATCTTCTTGTTGAACATGTCCTCTGGCACAGGTATGTACTCCATCATGCTGATCATGCGCTCAATGCTCAAGGTATAGATCTTGCCGTAAGCCTCGACAAGTGCCTCAGCTTCTTCCTTGTCGAGACCTAGCTTAGTCAGCTCCTCAACAGCCTTCTCAGGCTCAAGCACACCCCTAGCGACCCTACGTAGGATTGCTCTTGCCCTAGTCTCACGCACAAATAGTGAAGCCATGAAGTTCGCTACATCCTCCATAACCTTAGTCTCCTCGTCCGTTAGACGCGCAGTAGCCTTCAGCTCGTCAATAAGCTTCTTGACCTCACCCTTAGTGACGTAACCTCTCTCAATTCTGTACATCAAGTTCCTCAGTAGCCACCCTAGCCACGATCTGATCCTTCGTACCGTGTAGATTCTGTAGTACTGCTCCACGATCTCCTGATAGAACTTGTAGTAAGCCTCATCGACTACAAGCCCCTTCTCGACGCCCGATATCTCCTTGATCTCGGGTACGAACCAATCATTGTTGAGCTTCAACACGAAGTCATTTAGGTACTTAGCAAACTCCTTAGGATTAATGACGTTCTCAGCAGCCGCCCTCCTAAGCTCATACACGTAGTCACGTAGTAGGTCTAGTGCACGATCCATCAACGCTCTGAGCTCCAAGAGCTTGCGCTCAGCAGGTAGGAACATCACAGGTATGTTGATCCACTTCGTATCCCAATCCATCTTCGTCAAGTCGAAGTAAGCAACCTTGAAGCTCGCCTTAACCAATCCGCTCAGAAGTTCTTCTACAGTCTTCAGGTTGAAGAAGCCTTCCTTGAAGAGGTTGATGAATCCAGTACGCAATAGAGTACGCTCGTCAGCTAGAGCGTTGATCGCCTCTGCAACAGCTGTAATCGGCACGTAGTAGGGGTGTAGACCCGTTGCTTGCAAGAGCCTACACATCAGGACTAGGTCCATAGTCACTTTCGGGTTCGCTGCACCTGGCTCAAGCACCTTCGTGAACTCGCTCACAGGTGTCTTCAAGCCTATGTTCTTCTGACTCATCAACTCGAATATACCCCACTTCGTCATCCACCTAACATCAATTTTTGTAGGAATATCAGCAAGCACGTCGATGTAGAGCCAGTTGTCACAGGTGTAATCATTAATCCATGCGAATCTTGCCATGTCGTGCCACTTCATGTAGGTTGTGAACGCTGACAGCAGTTTGCTGTGCTGGAAATTCAGCTCGATTGGGGCTTTAGGCACAAATGCGCCGATCTTTTGCGCCTCAGTTTGTGCATCTTGCTTCATCTCGTCAGTTGGCTTGAACCAGAGCAAACCAGCTATGCCCCTCGTTGTGAATTGCCATAATTTTTCAGGTGATGGGTAGCGGAAGTGTAGTAGGTAGAACATGTACGCTAGGTCCTTTACGTAGCCACGCATCTGCATTGCCTTTGCGAAGTCGTCTAAGCCCTTGAACATGTCACGAACCATCATGCGGCAGAGCTCGCTTGCTGTCGGTATGTCGTACATTAGGGCAAGCGGGAAGTGTCTATCCTTGTCGAACCTATCTTTGACTACTATTGATGCTTGCTCAACCTTCTTCGTGACTAGGTCTATGATGAAGTCGCTGAAGCCACGTAGAGCAAGCCACTCTCTGTACTTGTTGAGCATCTCGTCGAACTTATCGCTAGGCATCCACCTACGGACAATCTCCTTACCTTCGCTGACTGTCGGTATCTCGATAGGTATCTCGTTCCTCCACTTGTACCTCATTGCGAACTCTATCGGCTTGCGTAGGCTCTCAGCAAACCAGAGTGCGAAGCCAAATGGCAGCTCTTGAATTATGCGCCAGGCGCCTTCGTGTAGTGTCCTAGCTACTGCACAGACATACTCTCCCTCTGCTCCTCCGCCTAGTGCTCCGATTACTGCTCCAATCGCCATTGGCATGAGTAGGCCAGACACTCTATTGATCTCGACACCTGTTGCGTGCAAGAGCTCTGTCACTGCTGTTATGCTGACGGTGATCGGTATGATCGCTGTGAAGAACTCCTTGACGTAGCCAGCGATATCGATCTTACCCTCGATTAGTTCCTTGAACTTCGTTGTGATTACTTCAAACATCTTGGTGAAGAGGTTCGATATCGGTACGAGGAGTATATTGACTGCTTGTGATATCGGTTGCTGAACTGCGTTGTACAGCATCTGATATGCTCCAACTGCGAATGCTGTCGTCAACGTAGCTATCGTACCTATAATGCTCCGTGCGGTTGCGAGTAACCGCTTATCGATGAAGTCGGCCGTCTTTGTGAGGAGTAGCTGCCAGTTGATGCCGCTCGTGTAGAACATGTACACTAGCAGCGCTACAGCCTCGTGGAGAATACCCTGAACCTGAATACCTAGCTGAGTTAGCTTGCTCTTGATCAGCTCATCTAGGCCACCGAGTATTGCGTCAAAGAGCTTGTCAATCACCTTACTCAGCGGCTCAATGACGTACTTGCTGATGAATGCCGCTGGGTCCTTGCTGAACTCCTCGATTGCAGCTAGGATCTTCTCGAAGACTGTTGGCAGGGTCTCGGTGAAGAACTTGTACACGTCCTCGAAGAACTTCCTAGCAGCTTCGAAGAACTTCTTCACGTCCTCTGGTAGCATCTGCCAAATCTGCTGAGCAACCTGCTGCACAGCCTGCGATATGTACTGCGGTATGTTCACGATGACCTCAGGTACCTTAGCAATCGCATTCGCAATCTGCTGTATCCAGTTACCTACCTGAGTAATTGCGTTAGCTATCGGCGTAGCTATGAACTGCTGGAACCAGTTCGGGAACCACTCTGGGAACTTGAGGATCGCATTGATGAAGCCTTGTATCGTCGTGTAGACGAAGTTCAGTCCGCCAGCGATCCTGTTGAAGACATCTGTGATGACTTGACTGAGCTGTGTGAAGGCTTGTCTAAAGCCTTCGATGAAGCCAGCTATAGCGCCGTGGATCTGACCTGCTACCCACTGAAAGCCCTGCTGGATCATCGATGCTACTGACTGAACAGCTGATGTGACTAGCTGAGGTATCTGAGCTACTGCAGCTGCAACTGTCTGAAATGCACTCTGTATCCAGCTCCATAGCGTCTGTATGCCCTGCCAGAACAGCTGAGGAATCTGCTGGAAGAACGACACTATCTGTGTCGCTACTGACTGTATGCCTTGTAGTAGCATTTGACCTATGTTCTGCGTGAACGCTATTACTTGCTGTATTCCTTGCCAGATCCACTGTGGTACCTGCTGCAGTACTGACATTATCGTTTGCACGCCTTGCCACAGCATGTTACCCAGCATCTGACCTATGTTCTGTATCCAGCCCCAGACCTGCTGAATTCCTTGCCACAGTAGGTTAGGTAGGTTGCTGACCATTGACCAGATCTGCATCACTGTAGCAGAGATTGAGTTGATTAGGTTCGCTACGAAGCTCTGTGCAGCAGATATTGCTGACTGCACGAGCGAGCCTATGCTAGATATCGCAGACATGAGGCTGCTGAATACGCTGTAGATCGATGATGTGATCTGGGCAGCTACAGCCGACACAGCAGCAGCTACGTTAGCGAATGCACTGTAGACGTAGCTCACAAAGCTCTGAAGCGAGCTAAAGAGAGAGCTGATGCCAGACTGAATACTTGCTAGAACACCAGAGAGCCAGCTCTGTAAGCTACTGATGAAGCTAGAGACGCCCGAAAGTATCCAGTCACGGAACGTCATCAAGTAGTTCCAGATCTGTCTATTGAGCCACTCAAAGCTCTTACTAATCTGATCCCAGAGCCAGCTAATGAGCTGACCAAGTGGATCAGTAACACCACCAAGCTCCCAGGCCTTGATGATCTCGGGTAGGTCCTGTACCTGGATAGGTTGCTGAATCTCATCTAGTTTCTTGACTACCTGACCCAGGTCAACATACACTACAACCTGCTCAATGCCCTCGTAGTTGTTGTTCACGCCAGTGATCACCTCACCGTGAGCAATTGCTTGACCTGGTTGTAGTAATCAGCAATCTTCTCAAGCCATGGCCTTAGGTCCTCGTCATCACGGACGAGGATGTGGGCAACTGGGCTAATCCTATCGCCGTCAACTATCCTGTAGCCGACTAGGTAGTAGCGTTCACCCCACGGCATTCGCCACTCCGCTACCTCGACTATGCGTATTGTGATTCCCTTCATGATGAATGACTGTCCTTGCTGTGGCTTGATTCTCTCAGCTGCTGCCAAGCATACTCACCTCGGTGCTACATTCCGCAGAACTAGCATTTAAACTAGCAGTAAACGGACCAGTTGTCTGATCCGTTGAAGTAAGAGAACCTATTATATTATTTAGAGAGAGAGATAGAGGGGGGAGAGGGGGCATGCCGTATTGGGCAGTCCTAACCTTCCCCGATCTAGACTCTGCAAATAAAGCCTACTCGATCTATCGCATGAACTCATGTCCTGTACTGCTCTTTGAGCTGCCTTTCTCAGCTCAAGAGCGCTATGCTGTAGCGGCTTACGCAAGTGACGACGTACACAGCTATGTAGAGATGCAGCTCACTGGTAAGATCACTGATCACTACCTGGGTCAAATCAGAGTCAGAGAGTGCTTACAGTACGGTAGACTGCTGAAGTTCGAGAACATGGGGCCAGACGTAGAGGAGTGGAATGTCGATGAAGCCATCAGCGAGCTAGAGGACGACTATGTTGAGATGTTGGCTCCAGACATTGACTTCGAGTATGACTCAGATGAGGATTACTTCGAGGAGGAGTGACGTATGATCATTAACTTCGATGCTTTGCCGAGGTCACCAGGTGTCTACATCATCTTCATCAAGCAATGTAGAGCACCGCTGTACATCGGCTCATCAAAGGAACTGCGGTATCGCTTGAAGAAGCACTACGTGTACAACATTCGGCCCAGTGACGACATTCTGCTACAGAAGTTAACGACTATCTTCGGTTCGCTTAAGCGAGCTAGGGAGTTCCTTTGGCGTTACACGGAGTTCACGATCATGACCTGTAGGGATCTGCGCTCGGCAAGACTGCTCGAAAAGCTTCTGATACAGAAGTACAGACCGCTGCTCAATGGCCAGCATGCTCACGGAATCAATGCTCATCTGAAGGTTGCTCATGTACTTAGGGAGGTTGTGTAGCTGCTATGATTGTGATCAAGGACAGTACGATATCTGTATTCAAGCAAGTGCTTGAGTGGAGGCGAAAACGAGGATGTAAGGTAGTTGTCAATTTCTCTGGAGGGAAAGACTCTACTTTTTTACTCGATCTCTCTCTCAGATTCCTTGGGCCTAAGAACATAGACGCGATTATCTACGTTGAGGTTGTTGGGAATACACATCCAGTTTCGATTAGTCTTGCTAGGAAGATCATCGAGTACTACAGTGACGTGTACGGTGATGTAGAGGATAAGTTCCACATTGTGAAGGGGTACTACAAGTGTGTGAAGCACGGCGCCGAGGATTTCTTTCAGTACATGATCAGGCATGGAGGAATAACCTTCTTCAAGAGGTGGTGCATGTGGAAATTCAAAGTATATCCGATGGAGAGGTACCTTCATGATGTTCTTCACTACGAAACTAGATTGGTGATCCACCTATCTGGTGTGAAGCTAAGTGACTCAACTTTTCGGTCTAGGTACTACGCTGATTCCGTTGGGAAAATCGTTAGGTCGAAGCCAAGGGATGTAAACAGTATGATTGCTTTCCCTATCCTTGAGTATACATCATCTGAAGTGTGGTCTTACCTGCAGCAAGTTGCTCCAGATGTCTACACGGAGCTGAGGCGTATTTACGACAGGTTTGGGTCTACGCTTAACTGTGTCTTCTGTCCTTTCGCGTCGAAAGACGCAATAGCTAAGATAGCTGCTAGTATTGAGCCAGAGTGGAGGCAGAAGATCATTGATGCCCTTCAACGAGTCGAGACTACTGATGCTAAGGCTGAGCAAGTGAAGCGAAAGTGGCTTCGAATACTGCAGAAACCAAATGAATCACTGACAAAGTACATAGACACAGGTTGAGCAAGTATGATTAGGTGTCCTCGCTGCGGAAACACAATGTTTTTCGTGATCATTAAGTACTACGGCAACAACCTACTTGTGCAGTGCAGGAGATGCGGCTTTGTGTTTTGGTGCAAGAGGTCTTAACCCTTGTTAGGTGTTAGGGGGAAACCAGGACAGGGGCAGGACCTAACCCCCTAACACTCGACAAAAAATAAGTGAAATGAATTAGAGCGGCTACGCCTTTGGTCTCATCTCATTGATCTCATCGATGATCTCGGCAATCTCTTTTGCTAAACGATAGACGGGGCATGCTTCACGTTTCTCACAGCGGCAAGTCGCTACCTTGATGACTAGCATAGTGCACTTGACAACGAGCTGCTGCATTAGTTGCGTCAATTTGTCAGCTGGCGTAGGTGCTGCTGCAGGTGCTGCAGGCGGTGTTGGTGTTGGTGTTTTCTCTATGGGCTTCTCTGCTGGAGTGACTTGACTATCCATGCTATTTCCCTCAACAGATCAGCATCTAGCCCCATCCTAATATACTTGCTCATTATCTCGTCCTCGGTCAGTGCTCGCTTGTACTGCTTGTAGCGTTTATGACCCTTGTAGAGGTAGTACATGTACTCCATTGCGAACCCTATGTAGCCTCTACGCAGGATCCCGAAGACTCCGCGCTTGTTGAGTAGGTCCTTGACACGGTTAATCACTATCTGCATCAGCCCCTGATGCCTAGATCCCTCACGTTTCATGTCGTCTGACTTCTGTATGTAGAACACTGCTCTGGCGAGCGGCTCTGCACGTGCGCAGAAGTCATCGATGAGCTGCACTAGTAAGTCGCTTACGTCCTTCTTGAAGTATATTGTCGGTGTTATGACCCTGGCGTAGCCTACCCTGCTGTACCCTACGTGATTCTCGAACACAAATGTCGTCTCTACCTCTACCTCGCTCTTCCAGTCTTTCGGATCACGCATTCTGTGCTTGCTGAGGCTGTGCTTCGGTGCACAGACCTTGCCTAGGCCCACAAGCGTGAATCCTACATATGCCGCATTCAGTAGCTTGCCCTCTACCTCAGCGAACATGTCTTCAATTGCTGCGGGTACGTGCCAGGTCCAGCCATGGTCCTCAAAGATCTTCCTTAGGACATCGAAGTGCTGCTTGAGTGTCCGCGATGTGTAGTTGTACTCGGCGGCCTGAGCCTTCGTGACCTTGTAACGCATATCCCAGACAGCCCTTTCTGCATTCTTGTACTCTAGGGCCTCTGGATCGTAGACACAGTAACCGTACCTCGTGTAGCCGTAACGCCCCTTCTCGATAGCAACAAGCGGAGGTACAGCGTACTCAGGGAAGTTGAGCCTAGGCCACTCGAAGGCTTGCCAGTTCCAGTGCAGGTAGATGACCTCCCAGAGATTGAGCAAGTAGCGGTAGAGAATGTTGTACGCTATCCAGAACCTAATCAAGCCCCACATCGATGACCAGATGCGCCATAGCGTGGGCTGAGCAAACACATCAGCGAACTTCAGCTCATAGAGGAGCTGCCTAAGGAATTCGGATTTGAATGGTTCGTAGTGGCTCACACTTTCACCCCACTACCTATGTTGCATTACGAGAGGGAGTATACCCCCCGTTGTTTACAAATGTAAACTTCGCCCGAAAGTGTCACATCTCTTCCCTCGGTAGCAGGTGCTTCAAGAGCTTGGGGTAGATGTTGTGGTAGTCGAACTGTGCTGCGTGCTCCATAGCCTTCATGCAGTACTCCTCGTACTCTGACCTACTGTTCTTGTAGACATCGATAGCGTACTCAATCATGTCCGCTAACCAATCGGGCTCGTACTCATGTAGGATCCAGTACTGACCCGCCTTGATCTTTGCATAGACTTGGTCTGCGTACGGGAATACGAAGTTGAATTCCTTCGAGCTAAATTCCTCAAGCGGTGGCATCCACACATGGATCACTGGTCTACCCACTGCATTGGCTTCGAGTACAGGTAGACCGAAGCCTTCGCACTTGCTTGGGAAGACTAGGTAGTCGCAAGCATACATCCAAGCAAGGACATAGGTGTGTGATCTACTACCGAACTCAAATGCAAGCTTCACGTTTGGCTGAGCTAGTAGCTTCTGTAGGTTTTCATCGCTTGACTGCTCAGTGATCATGTACAGCACGAAGTCGTTAGGACGCTTCTGATTAAGCAACTCGATAGCCTGTGCTAAGCGATCCAAGCCTTTGCGAGGGTCAACACGTCCTACAAACAACAGCTTGACTCGGTCACCTGCTTCTTGATCGAGCTTCCTTCGGATTGCCTTACCTAGCTCAATAGCTCTCTTGACTTCAGCGAGATCAATAGCGTGGTACACGACATCAATGACCTTCAGACCTGCCCTAGCGAGACAGGTTGCCGTGAACTTGCTGTTCGCGATGAATTCGGCTCTCGGGATGTTTGAATGCCGTATGTAGTCTTTCGAAGGTATACCCTCGATCGTGACGTACCAGGCCTTACGGTCTTTACACATCAAGTAACTCGTGATGTGATCGCTGAGGAAGTAACCTGCAGCAACCGTGAACCACAGGTAAGCATCAGCGAAGTGACTGGTTAGCTCAGGTATGCCGACGTAGTTGCGAACAGCAACCTCGTGACCCTGCTCCTCGGCAAGACGCTTAATCAAGTTAGCCTGATTCAATATGCTCACAGCTAGTAGCGGTATGATGCAGATCCTCACTTTCACTCACCTCCCCAAGAGCTCCCTCAGCACCATGTGCTTGACCTCTTCGGCAACTCGCTTAGCAATGTCCTCGCTAGCCGTAGCTTCCACAGGTACAGCCACGACCGCTACATGTTCATTGAACTTGACTAGGAACAGCTTGAAGCGCCTTGAGTAACCGAGGTGATGACGCCAAGACCAAGGCAAACGCAGGTTATATTGACGGTACTCCTCACTGATGACCGCCCCCATCTCGTCAATCTCTATGATTTGAACTGACATGGTTTCACCGTGTTCTGATCCGTAGACCATGGATAAATCTTTATATATCGGAGCCACAACGGATCAGACGAGTGCACCCCGTGGTAAAGCCAAGGGGGGTACGGCCCCCCTTGGAGACCACGGGGGAAGAAGCCCCCCTAGAGGAGCGGGCGTAGGGGAAGGGCCAGCGCCAAAACAAAGCAGAGGTGGCTCCTCTAGGGGGGCAGGAAGGAGGGATAAATTTGAGCCAAGGAACAAAACTGACTACAGTTGTTCATGATACCGACATACATGGCTTAAGCTGTGGTATAAATGCCTACTACACACTGAGGAGACAAGGTATTGCCGTTTCAGTGTTTTCACACTTCTCTACTAATCCGCAAGAACCCTCAACTACGCCCACGGGCTTAGCACAATATGTAGAGAGCTTAGGAACAACTGACCTAATAATCCTTGACATTCCAATAGACATTAGGAATCCAAAGAGGTACATTGACGCACTCGTGTCTCATGCTCAATTCAAGGGAAGAGTACTATGGCTTGATCACCACGGTCACAGTCAGTGGATAGATATATTGAACAAGCAAGGAGTAACTGCAATAGTCTATGGCAGTAGCTATGACCTAGCATTAGCAGTACCAAGAATGTACGCTATTGCTGACAGCTTTGTTGAAAAATGGGCTTTAATTGGTAGCGTTGCCGACTTTGATACTAGTATCGCCGACAAAGTATCACCAGAACTAGAAGAGATGGTCTGCGATATTCTAGACCAAGCATGGAAACAGCGTAGAGACCAACTACTGTCAGCTCTAGGGCTTACTCCAAGACCAGAACTAGGTAATGTGGGACAATTCACGGTTCAGATAGTTGAGAAGGGAATAGAGCCAGAGAAAGTTATTGAAGTAGCTAGGACATTAGTGTCGCCACTAAGGTTACCACAGTACAACACTATCGGTGACGTTGTTTATACCACAGAACTTCCAGCAATGGGCTTGGCTTGGAAAACAGCATGGAAGCTATGTCTAGTAACGGGTAGTAAAGTAGCGGTAGTACCAACGTTTAATCCTAGAACACAGCAGTATGCTGTAATAATAGCGAGGTATTGGAGAGTTGATGAAACAATATCTAAGGTAATTGAAAGCTTCATAGCTACTAAGTTCGCAGGAAGACAAATAGTTGGTCACGTTGGGGCAAGGTCAATAGCATTGATGTCTCAAAGCGAGATACAGAACGTACCGATGTGGGCTAGAGAGCTAGCCGAAGAATTGGAGAGGACAGTGTATACACCGAAAACTGTGCACTTAGTATCTGACCGCTACGTAGCAAGCGCCTTAGAAAGAGACTTCAAGATGATATTGCAAAAGCTCACGGAGATACTAGAGACACAGAAGAAGATGTACGAAGAGTACTTGGAGCTAAAAAGACGTCAGGTGCAGCTGTTAGAACAAGCAACTGAAAGGGAAAGAACAAGGTACGATT
>Ga0190313_1000764_pt1 | contig 18272 bp, 23 predicted proteins | sample 4870071011_MG_FD_169989 | JGI IMG/M metagenome (GOLD analysis project Ga0190313, IMG submission 169989) | Hydrothermal vent sediment bacterial communities from Southern Trench, Guaymas Basin, Mexico - 4870-07-10-11_MG | ecosystem: Environmental > Aquatic > Marine > Hydrothermal vents > Sediment ...
CATTAAAACAGCACTCGATATTAAAAGCCATAAAAACAAAACTATCCCTTTATCAAATTCTGTTGCTTCTGAAATGTTCTGCCAAACTGCAATAGTATAAAAAGATGTTACAACAATTGACAGGAATAATGCTAAAATCCATATTATGTTTGAAAACTTGCTATTCCATGCTGAAAGAACTATCAAAACTATAATAATTGTAATATTCACAAGAAAATATGCAAATGAAAGGAAATTTGATGCTAAAATCATATTGCTCCTTTCGCATATAAGTAAATAGCATAAGCTAGAGAAGTAATCCACAATGCTACAGTTAATACTTTATCAAAATCTGTAGGATTTCCTGCCTGAGCTAGGGCTACTGTGTAATATGTTGCTAGCAATATAAGTATTGTAATAGAAGCTAATGCTAAGAAAATATGCTTTCTACCTGTCGCTTCATACGATGCTCCTAATCCAAAAGCTATCAAAAGAATAATGACAAAAGCAAAGAGATACATGTTATTTTTTAAAACAACGCTAACGCCTAAATTTTCTTCAATTGTTGTAGCATTAACAGAAATATTTTGCGTTGCATTGTATGTTTTGTTTACTAATTCTTCTAATTTATTTAATCTTGATAAAACTTCAGTTAAATTACCTCCAATCCAAATATCTACACCCATGATCGTGACATTTGAATTACCTGCTTCATCATATGCAACAATTGTAACATTATAAGCGTTTTCAGAATAAACATCTAATTGATATTGGCAAACATACCACGGATGATCTATTCCTTCAGCTTCATAATTCCCATCTGAATCGCAATCAACATCAAAAGTAACAGCATCTCCCGGATCCCAAGTTACATTTATATATCCAATTACATTTGATAGAGAATGAAATACTATGTTAAAAACAGAAGGTGCAGATAAATCTATTTTAATAGTTGAGCATGAAGTATTTCCAACATTGCTCAAATTGTCAATTGAATAATAGCAAACATACCATATTCCTTCTTCCGAAATATTGAAAGGCTCGGAGTAAGTAATGTTTGGAGTGCAAGTTTCGTTTGATAGGCAATAATATGTTTGATTGCATCCGGCAGGATCATAACAGGATAAGCTAACATTGACTGGAGAAATATAATATCCGTTATTCCCTAAAGTTCCATTAACAGAAATATTTGTTCTTGCTCCTAAGTTATCTACTGAGAATGCATCTGTTTTAATATAATCTTCTTGGACATTTCCCGAAGTATCCTTTGCCCCCGAAACGGATATATCTATTCCTGAAATTTCTTCATCAGAATCTACAATACTACATGAATACTTATATCTTGTTGAATTATCCCATGAGCCAGAACAAGATGTTAATGCGTTAGTATTTGGATTAAAAGATATTGTTGGATCAATGGAAGTATCCATTTTTTCTGAATAATCTATTGTTATTGTAAATGTGTTTCCTACATCTGCTTCTGTTAATAAATTATCTGAAACCGTTAATGATGTTACACTTGGAGGAATATCATCATAAACTTCAAAAGTTCCAGAAGTTGAATTAGATTCTCCTCTAAAGTTCTCTGTTGCATATACTTTGTATGTCCATGTCCCAACATAAGCATTATCATCTGGAGGATTCCAAACATATTTATAGACTCTTGTATTTCCATCATCAGATTCAATAGTCATGCTTTCGTCAGTTATGTTTGCGTATAAATTGTTGCTTGGGTCATATAATTCTAGCCAAACTTTTTCAATATAGCTTGTATTATGATTATGATAAACTGAAATATAAAAGTAAACATCTTCTGTTTGACCAAACGAATCTTTAATTGTTCCATTTGAATCTTTCAAAGTAACATTTAGCTTTAGCTCTACTATTACAATTTGTTCTTCACCAATAGTGTAAGAAGGCTCTGGAGTTGTGTATTTTCTAAGATAAACTTTTGTTCTTGTATTATCTATAACCCAATATCCATGAGTTTCAGAAACATGGTCTCTTTCTGAATCATAAGTTTGATCTTCTTCTATTCTAATTTTCCATGATGTTGTTGTAATATCATCCCCTCTCAAATGAGCTGGGTCTCCTCCATTATAAGTTTGCATCATAGCAATTGCTGCTGGAGATGTGTATTCCTGTTGAAAGTTTATTGTACACCAAGTATTATCATAAACATTACAATCCCCCGTAACTGTTCCTGTTTCAGATTTTAATCCATCTATTGTTCCTACAAATCCTTTATTTATAGCTATCCACCCTATTGTAACTGTTGTTGATGGTGGAGAAGTGACCTTTTCTTCTGGCTGTGGAGCTACAGCAAATCTAGTATTTGATATCTCTTTTTCTCTGGTTTGAGCAAAACCAGTATAGGTGTAATCTTGTATTTGAGAGAAAACAACAGGGGCAGACGAATATGAATATGGATAGGAAATATAAGTCCATGTTCCCGAGGATTTTTGTATCCAATTATCTGTTTGAAATCTCCCAGCTTGAATCAAAACATCTCCTTCAATTGTTGTCCAAGCTCCAGGTGGAATAGCAATGTATGTTACTCGTTCATTTGTATGAGAATCATCCCTGTTTGATGGTTCTTGCTGTCTTATATAGAAACTTGTTGTTGTAATATCTTTTAACCTAAATACCATCTCTTCTCCTCCATTATAAGACATATCTGGTTCTGCTATTACAATAGGAGGTTCTGGGAATTCATTATCAAAATAAAATTGGAACCATTTACCTGGAGTATCCCCTTGAGCGGGAACCGATATTCTTTTAACTTCCATAAAATAAGGAAATGTTTTGTCCTTATTGGAAGCTGGAGAAGCATCGGGATTCCCATAATACATGTATATTGTTGTTGTTCCTCCTGCAGGAATTTCTGGGACTTTGACCCAAGTTTCATTATAAATTTCATACCATACCGCATCAATGTAGAAAGCTGCAATGGAAGAATCTATTTCTTGGTCTCCTCCACTAACTTGCATATAAACTTTTGCTTTTACACATTTTACAGTCCCTTTATATACTGTCGTTGTTGCTGATGTTGTTTCAGAAGATGTTAGCTTCTTATAAAATACTTGTTTCCAATTTTGACAGTCTGATGAAACGTAAATATAGTATTCTGCATAAGCCGAAACCCCTGCATATGACAACTTCTCATAGTGTTTTATCTTATATGTTCCCTTTCTTGCCTCACCAAAATCCCAAACCCAAGTTGCTGAGCCATACCCGCTTGAATAGACAGAATAATAGTATGAGACTTTCAAATTTCCGTATGTTCCATCGTAATTCAAAGTATCCTCTGGGTTTGTTTCTTCTGCAGAGATATCAGTATTCGATTCTGTTTTTGAAAATGTTGGATTGGATGGAGGATAATCTTTTTTAACATTAATCCAATAAGGAATTTCAATTTCCTCTCCAGATGACTCATTATACCAAGTAAACCTTAAATCAGAAGCATCTGGTTTTAATTTTCCTTGCTGAATCAAAGAATTCAAATCATATTCTATTTTAACTTGGTAATCTTTCAAGGTATGAGAATTTTGAGAATTATCTATTGTTATCTCTCTTCTGTAATACCAATTCACGTCCCACCAAGGATCAAAATTCGTTCCTGTTAGCTCATCTGTTATTGCAAAATATCCTTTTGAGCCCCATCCCTTTTCTGTTCTCACAACAGGAGTATACCATACTATTTTTATTTTCTTAGCTTCAAATGGAGAAAATTTTAGGTCTTTAAATATAAACTTTGCTAATTTTCTAATTGAACCAAATTTTTTACCTAATAACCAGTCTCTATTTAATTTTACCCACTTCCATTTTTTAACAGTTTTATATCCAGATACCACACGGTATACTGTTCCATTATATGATACATTTTCATATATTGGTACTTTGACATCAACTGGTTCCCACAAGTAAACCTCTACTTTTCTTATCTTTCTAATATCAAAGTTTGTATTTTTAAACAACAAACCTGGTCTAAAACTAAATGGAATATCTTTGGCATTTCTTATATCTATTACAACTTCATGTCTTGTTATAGAATGATTAACTGATACTATTTTTACATCCCATGATGGCTTTGGTTTCCATGGGAAATCCCAAATAGCATAACCAGATGCTATGAAAATCAAAATTATAAATATGAAAATATACTTGTATACCCCTCCCTTTAACAGATTTAGAATACCCATTATTATATTATTATGTTTAATCATATTTCAATTTTAGTATGGTTTACTACCAACTTATATTCCAACTTTTTCATAAGTTCAAAGAATACTAAATAGACTATGAACCCTAGTATACAATTTAAGAACAAAAGATATAAGTTATTGTGTTCGTATCCTAGGATATGTTGAATTATTCCTGCTGGATGTGGATAATCTAACCAAGGTATTGATTTAAATGGATCATGTAGTATTATGTAATTTGGTAGATCAAAAAGATAGGACATGACAGGGGATAATAGATAAAAGAATAAATCTTCCCATCCAAAGGCATATAAAATTAATGTTCCTATTGCTAGTGCTAGAGATTCAGATAAATCTCTAACTAGGATATAATAGACTATTCCTATTATAATTGGGAAAGAATACCATAAAACGTATACAGCATTAGCATAAGATTCCCAGTATACGGGGTCCCATCCCTTTATATTAAATGCTGCACAACCTATAATATCTGATATAGCAGCAAGTACACAAATCAGGATAGGTATCCAAAATAGTCTGTCAAGCTTTGAATTCATAAAAAATAAAAGAAGAGGATGCCTTTAGCTAGCTGTGTATTCTGCGTATACTGTTAATCCAAACTCGTCATAATCGCTGTCTGCTTCTCTTGCTTCTACTGTTATATCATATATCTTTGTTGCAGATACGTTAGATGCTGGCTCAGATACCAATTTGAAGTTTAATCCTACGTATATCTCATCTACATCTACATCATATGTATCTACTGGTATCTTGAATGAGAAATCTCCATCTTTCTCTACTTCAGCTTCTGTAATAGATAATGTATCTTTTGCTTCTTCAGGATCTGTGTAAACTATTCCAATAGATTCTTTATCTACTGTTAAATCAATTGCATCAGATACTTTATCACCCTCTATCTTCAAATCTTTTATATGGTCATCTACTTCTATAACAAAGTATGCTGGTCTAACATTTCTTGCATATTTAATGTCTCCTGCAGCAAAAGATAATGTTAACTGGTCATACTTTCCATCAGAGTCTGTATCTGCTAAAGTACCTGCAGTAACCAATCCTTCTTCTTCTATTTCAGCTACCCATTGTCCAGATATCTTTCCGTCATATTCTCTTGGTGTTGGTGGAGCTACTGGTTTAGTAACTGCTGCTTGCTGCATATATGCCATTCCTAAAAACACTATCAATACAAAGAGCAAAAACATCCAGGCTTTGTTGTCCATGAATTTATATCTTGATCCTTGGTTATAAATTGGTCTTTTTACTTGCCTTTATTATAACCATCTTTAAGTCATAACTTTTATATAAGTCATATACTACTTTTGATGTTAGAAGCAAATTTGTCAATGCTGACCCTAACATCACAGCAAAACCATAAAAAAAGGATAAAGCTGTTGAAAGTATTAAAGAAAAAATTATTATGAAATAGTATGGATTAAAAAATGAATAATTTGTTACTATCTGAACTTTTTCCTCATTTAGCATTAGAATAGGAGATACTTTTGATGTTAATGGTCTAAATCCTTTTTCTTCTACGATGATACCTAAATATTTTAATTTTTTTATAGCCTTGAGTACTGTATCCCTACCACATCTTTCTTTAAGAGATACTATCTTTATTAGTTCTGATTGTTTGATCCTTTTCCTTTTATAAATTTCATATATTATTCTTTTTAAAATACCTTCAGATATTAAAATATAATCTGAAGAGTAATAGGAGTAGGATTCCGAATATTGAAGAAACTGCCCAAGAGTAGAAAGCTTTCTTGCGATAGCTTTTAACACCTGCCTCATCTAAATCTTTATAGACGTATTCACATAAAAAAATTACCAGATAAGATAGACAAAATCCAAATATGAATATTAAGATATTTTGTATTGAGAACCCATAGAGATAAATATACGTTGCAAATGCTATTGCATATGTTAAGGCTTTTGGTAGTATAACACTTTTTTTATTTTTAAGGATAGATAATCCGAATTTAACTAGGTGTATCCAGACTGGTGAGAAAAATATTGCTGCTAGAGAAAAAAGTAATTGTTGAGGATATTTATATGCTAGAGAAAAAAGTAATAAAGTTGCGTATGCTGCATACTGTGGTAATAACATTATAGATATAGAAATGCAAGGTCATAGAATGCATGTGCCATTGCTGCTCCATATATAACATATTCTCTGAAAGCTAGAGATTCATCTCTTAATATATGTCCAAATGTTACAATAGCTCCAGCTATTGATAGATTTATCAATGATAGCAAAAATAATATTAATTGTCCTGTATTCATGTACAAGATGAAATCTGCAATACCTAAAAATGCTAGGATAGCAGATCCTATCTCATCGTACCAGAACATGTATCCAATGAATGTAAATATCATTCCAAGTATCATAGCAGATATGTAAGCTGATAGAACGAATCCGTATCCAGATAATGCATGGATTACAGACCAGAAACCTCTGGCTAAAAGCCATGCTATAAAATGAGTTTTCAAATCTTTGTATGACATACCATACTTACAGACTAAATAGTTGATCATAATCATTGCGAAGATTAAACAAAGTATTTCTTCACCAAAACCTACTATCACATATAAGACATTTGATGGTTGTTGCATTAACAAGAAGAAAGGTATTGCTAATGTTATTAAAGCTATCCATACAATATTTCCTTGATATTTAAAACCTGATGCAAAGAAGGATAGGAGAACTATAAGTACAAGGATTGATAGAGGTATTACCATATAATAAAATATGTTTGTTGCAAAAGATGCAGCCTGTAATATTACATACTTTGAGAATTCTAGGGAAGCATATGGTATTAAAGACATTCCAGCAATACTCTTCAATATAAGGTATAAAGACACTCCTGCGGATGCACCTGCTATAGAAGCTAGAATCTTCTGGGCAATGTTCTTTGTATTAAATCCTAGGTAATTTGATATGATTGTTGCAGATCTCTGCTTCCACATTAATATAGCTAGGAATAATGGTATGAAGAAGAAAGTTACAGGATCTATTGCCCATCCAGCAATATTAGCTCCAAAAGCTACAAGAGCTTGGACCAATACTAATAAAGGGACTTGCCACCATGTAGGTTCAATATACTTAAATGGTGGTTCTTTTTTACATTCCATAATAAAAAATAAAAAAGGTTAGAATTTAAATTCTTCCAAGCCTTTAAAGAGAGCACCTACACCGTATCCTACTAGAAGAGCTACAATATCAGCAAGTAATATTTCCAATATTACAGTAGTATCTAATGTTGCTCCTATTCCTAAGAATGCCATAATACCTTGGGCAACTGAAGGTGCCATGAATACTCCAAGAATCATAATTGCCAAAGCAGCCAATATGGCCATAACAGCATTCTCTTTCTTAAGCACATACAAGAGTATTGCTATAATACCCAAGAATAATACTACTCCTGCAGATGCTCCTAGGGAAGCTCCATAGGCTGCTGCTCCAAATATGGATATAATAGCTACAAGAATGTGTACAAATGCTACTAGAAATCCATATGTCAATAGCTTTCCTATATCTTTCCCTTCTTCCTTAATGCCTGCTAGGAATCCATATATTGTCAACAAAAATGTTATGATATTCATCATAACCTAGACCTGACGAAGTAGACCAGGCCAGCGAGCAGAGAAGCAAGTCCAGCAGCAACAACTACAATATCAACATTCCATTCTGATATCTCTGGTGGTTTTCTTGATAATGATACATAATCTGAATACTTTTCTTTTACTATATCAAAATCTGGAGCTTCCATCTTAAAGTATGCTCTTACTTTACCATCTTGGTTTAAATTAGAAGCTACTTTCAATTTTAACATAAATACAGCACATTGTCCCCTCTGAAGATTCCTATTTATTGTAGTTGTGTCCCAATTAGTGCCAAACATATAAGCAGACATTTTATAGTTTTCTTCTATATATTCTGGAGTTATATCTCCTACTTTATTTTTATCAACTTCCAACTCCCAATATCTGCTATCAGAATGTACTAACAGATTAGTATCTCCTTCTACTTTAGCATATAAATTAACATTGACAGAACTGTAAGGTGAGGAATCCTCATGACAAATCCATCCTTTTATCCAGAATTCTCCTCCTGGTCCTACCTGATATGATAAAGGTACTAAGAATCCTAGAGAATCTGGCAAACCATACTTATTTGCTGAAGTTCCTATTGTAAAATAATCAGCAATACTATAAGCTGCTGCAACACTAAATACTAAAATAGATAATAGAAGATATCCTATCTTCTTCATCATGAAATTTATTCTTTGACGGGTATTAAATATATTATGTTTAAACATTTTTAAATGAGGTTAGGTAGGTTTAAACAGGGATGTTATAACCTCTATAAACCATTCACTAACTTCTGGAGGTTTATGCTCCTTAATAGTTATTTCTTTTTCAGTTATGCTTGAACACTTTTGATTATCTGGTGCACAGTCCTTAAAGACGCCTGCATAGATTACATATGTTCCAGGTCCATTCCAGTATTGAGTATTTCCACATTTATCTTCTATACCTGAATATGGTAGCCTAACTTGTAATTCTATTGTTTCTGTTTTACCTGGGTCTACTTCTATCCAAGCATCTTCTATATTTTCCTGTCCTTCACAACAATCTCCTTTCTTGACAACAGCCATTGGCATAATATACGATAATCCCCATGTTCCTTTAGGAACAACACCTACTTCTACCAATCCTTTCAATTTGTAACTCTTTTTGTTCTTTACCTCTACTTTAACTGTTATATATTCTCCTGGTTCATATTCTGATTTAGATGGAGAGACGGATTCTATGCTTATTGAGAAATCATCTGTTGATGAACATTCTCTAGGTTGAGTTTCATCTACTACACATTGTCCATTTGAACATTTATATCCCTCTGAACATTTCTCTGTCTTGGTTGTAGAATATGTACAAGATCCTCCAGAACAGTAGTAATCCCTATATTCTCTTGTATAAGAATCTTTACAGTACCATCCATCCTTACTGTTACAATCTTCTACAAATGATCCAGAACTCCATTCCAAACATGGATCTGAATCATAGTTTCCACATGTTTTCTTGTATACCTTATCTCCTGAACAATAGTATTTTGTTTCTCCAGAATATGAACATTCATCTGTACATTCTTCTTCCCCTGGAACATCCTCATAATCTACATCTTCATCTGATCCATAGTATTCATCATTAGTTCCATATTCTTTTATCATACACCATGTCTTTACTTTATCCCCTCCTGGACATGATAGAGAGCCAAATTTTGAAGTATGAGAACCTCTACTCAATTTGCTTCCAGATGCTAATGTCTTATAACCTGATCCCTGAACACATTCTGTATATCCATAAATTATACAATATCCTACATTTGAATTAGAATTACACCACCAAGCACATTGCCCTCCATTCGTATAGGAATATGCTCTTGTATAAGATCCATATTTTGTTGAAAGTAATATGTTTGGTGGACTGATCAATGCATAAGCACTAAGTATTACTGCTAATACTGATAATGCTAAGAGGGACTTATTCATTTTACTTCAGATGTATAATATTTTATTCTTCTTGGAGGCCTTTGTAGCAGTAAAACAATACCAATTATAAACATCACTATTCCTAGTATCATTAATGGAGATATTCTAAAGCTCCTAACAAATCTTTCCCATGCTCTTACTAGTCCTCCTCCTTCTTCCTCAGGAGCTTTTACTTCTATCGTTGCTACTGGAGCCCATGCATATAATACATACTGTCCTTTAGGAGCAAGCTCTTCATAACATCCATTTGTTGTATATATAACAATATAATATCTTCCTTCCCCAGCCCAGTATACTTCTGCTTGATGCATATTTGGATACGGAATTTGAATATCTTCCACTACTAGTTCTACTTCCCATGGGTCATTTAATGGATTATAATCATTCCTTTCAACCCATCTTCCTCTAAAGTTCGTTGCTGCGGGGTCACATGGAGATGGAAGTAATACATATGTTGATAAAGGTACTCCAAACCATTGTTTTAACAAATACTCTGGTAATATTGCAACTTCTACATACTGTTTGTCATGGAAGTTATTAGGTAAATCTGGCAATGTTACCTTTAAAGTTATCTTTAAATGTTCCCCTGGCTGATAAGTCATTTTCTCTGGTATTATATGATAATCCAATACTTGTAGTTCTCCTTGCTCTGGGGGATAACCAAATACTACTGGTATTAATAAAAGGATGGATAGGAAAGAAAGTATCTTCTTCATCATTTTGGTACTGTAAATGATATTTGATATGGAGTTGCCGAAGCATCTTCCCCAGTCAAATAAGCTTCTGCTGTACAATATGCTCCTGGAGGTAATCCATAAACCTTAATTGTTTCAGTCACAGATTGTCCTTCCCAAACTTTTGTAGTTTTTGTATACCATTCATTATATACTTGCTTTCCTTCTTTGGTACATCTTATATTTAAATGAATTGTAACAGTATCTCTGAACCATCCTAAAGGTTGATATAGGAAAGATGTATAATACGAGAGTTGCACTTTCTCAAAGTTTTCAATAGATAGGGATGCTATTTTTGAAGGAGCTCCTATCGGATTAGATACTACAATAATAGCGTCTGCTTTGTATGTACCAGGTTGAACAGCTTTTATCACTGGGACTCCAAATACTAAAATTGCACCTAGAGCTAATATTATAACAAAGAAGGTACTCAATTTCTTACCTTCTAACTTTCTCTTATACGCAAGTATTATTCCAATAACTCCAAGAATTATTAGGAATATGAATGCTGCAAAGTATATGTAATTTGCTACAAAGAATGTTCCTATATCGACAATAGGTCCTGCAGATCCTGCAGTTGCAAAATACCATGCAATTAAACCTGCTATTATTAGTATACCTAATATGATTAGACCAGTCATCATAAATTAGATAAAGCATATAAGGCCATTCCGACAAGCATAATTAGTAAAACTACTAGGAAGTTCCACATTCCTATAATTGTCATTCCAATAACAACAAGCCATTTCAAATACTTGAATCCCTTCTTCGATAATTCTTTCTCAAACATATGATATAGCAATAGTCCCATAAATGCTGAAACTCCTATAACTATTAATCTAAATATCTCTCCCTGTACCATAGCTACAAGGGAGAACAAAAGTATTAGTGCTAATAGTATTTCTATTTTATATTTTTTTATGTATTCTAAGATTTCAGACATAAAATTTCTTGTTTAAATTTATTAATAAATTTATGTTTAAACATTTAAAAGGAGGATATAATGGATCTTATTAGTTGTATAATAGATATATACCCATCCATCCCTGTTGTTATATATGCCAAATATGCTGCTATAGCAAAAGATGCTAGTAAAATGTAAAATCTTTCCTTCCTATCTTCTTCCTCAGTAATGTTTGCTCTAACCCTCCCCCTAACTATTTGTCTAAAAGCATCTATAAGCGAAAATATGAATAGTGTTACAGCAAATAAGTACATGAAATCTATTGCTGAGAAAATTATAATTCCTGCCAATCCTCTTGCTGTTTCTCCAGATTGGTAAGCAGATACAGCATCCACTAATTTGTTATCCCAGATATCCCATGCTTCTATATATGCTTGGGTACATGATTGAAGGAACATGGAGATGGTTATATTGCCGTGTATCAAATTGTTGAAAGAAGATATTAAGTTTTGAGAAGGGACGGTTAGTATTGTTAAAACAATTATGATAGTTATTAGTTGGAATTCTTTTGGGACAAATTTCCAAACAAATAAGATTACAGCGGATAAAAGAATGTACCAAAGGATGGCCGAGGATATCATTTTAAATAAATAACAAGTACATTGCCTTTCTTTATAATCTCAACATCTCCAGCTGCTTCCATCATTTTAACTATCTTATATGTTCTATACTTTCCTTCTTTTATAACCTCTGATAGCTCTCTTATTGATGCAAATTTTTCCTTCTTCAAATATTCGATTATTTTCTTTCTATACTTTTCGAACATAGCATTCATTTTTCTCGCAAAGGTCCAAGAGATAAGATACGGAATACCTATTCCCTATAAACATGTTATCCCTAATCTTACAGAATTTATATGTTCCATTTTCATAATAAGGATCTCCTACCCTTAAACATAGAGCTTCTTCTGTATCTTTTCCAAGTATATATCCGTCCTTTTCCTGACCTTTTGCAGGGAATCCTTGGATAACATATATCTTTCCATCTATAACTGTAAATAATAGGGGGACTCCTCCATCCCATGTAAAATTATAAGATCTTAGAATTTCAAATGCTTTAATGTAACTTTCTCTATCAGATATCATATATATCTTTACACTTTTGTCTGTCTTGTTTAGAAATTCTATTAAATTATGGCAGTGAGGACATGCTGAAGAATATAAAAGAACCATACAATTGTTACAATTTGTAAAGTCCTCTTTTTCAACTGTAAATTTTGTTAATATAAAAGAACCTACTATTGCAATAACAACAAAAAGTATTATCCAAAATACATTTTCCCTGCTTATCATAAAAAAGAATTATTGAAATATATTATATTTGTTTCTTATTACGAATAGGTTGTATAGGTTGCCTGATAGGAATTGGTTGTTTTGGTAGAATCTGCTTTATTGGAGCAGGATTCCTTGGCATTCTAATAGGTACTGCTATTTTTATATCATCATCGCATGGTCTACATGGATCATACTTTTTCAAGATCTTAACAAGATTTAGGTCCATAATAATATTATTGTTTGGCTTTTATATCCTTTTCTTCCTTCTCAAGTTCTTCCTTCAGAACACTTTCATAAGTATCTGCTATATGATGCTCTGCAGCTAATATATTTGAAATTATTTCTCTAACTTCATCATATACTGATGGTTCTACTCCCATTTTTACCCATTCTAAGACTTTCTTATCAAAGTATTTTCTTATACTTCTAATTACACCTTGGAGGGTTAAGCATATATCGTATGCTTCTTCTAAACTTTCAACTTCACTAGCTCTTTTATGAAATTCTTCTAATAAAGCTTTTAATGTCCATCTATATTCTGCTATCACTTTTATATCTTCTATTATCTTCTTCTTTATCTTTTCATCCTTTACTTTATTGTATAATGTAGCTAATTTATCTTCTACTTCAACAATCCAAGCCGTAATTCCAGCTAAATGTTTCCTTGTACAGTGCAATCCGTATTCTAGGGACCTCATATGACTAAAGATATCATCCCTATTAAACTACTGTATGCTGAATCACTTGATAATGGAACACCCTTTACACTTTTTACATCCCTTCTAACATCATATATCTTAATATCCTTTCCTTTTTCTATTGTTATATAGATGTAAGACATATAAGCTAACATTTCCTTCAACCTTTTTCTTATATTGTCAAAATCTACACTAGAAAGTTTTATAGTCTCAATCTCTTTTTCTAGAATGTCCTTGACATCATCGTGTATAACAAGATATATGTTATCTTTTGTTTTCAAGATTCCGAGATTCCTCATATAAAATCTTATAGAACGATTTGCTATATAAATATTCTAGTACCGCAATTATGTGAGGACACAAAGCTATATCCTTTTTGAAGTAATCTTTGTCAAGATCTACTTCATATTTTAAAAAAATCCATGAGTTGCATGAGCAAAGGTATATATCTTTGTACAAATTTATGAAAATATCATAGGTTCTATCTGAAGATTTGCTTTCTACTCTTGCTATTATCCATTCTCCTGTTCTAAAAACTTCTTTTATTAAATGTTTATATACATCTTTACTTGCCCTATACACATCTAATTTGTCTTTCTTCCTTAAAGTGTTTATTAGCTTCTTGATTTTTTCCCTTTCATATAGAGATAAGTAAGCTCCCATTTTTTATAATAAAGAGTGGGTCCTAATGTTGTAACTTTGTAAAAAAATCCTTCCTTGGTTAGCTTCTCAAGGATAAATTTTGCCTCAGAATGTAGGAGGGGTATGTTATACTTAAGTAAGAATTTTATAAATCTGTTAACTGTTAATGGTTTTTCAACATTCTCCCAGTTATCTAGGAGTATTTCCTTAATTTTTTCATAGTAGGATTCCATTTTATTTAAATGATCCCCTTACTTTTAATAAATTAGGTTCCCTTGAAATATATCCTATAAATCTTCTAAAAGTTATCAATTTCCTTATGAAAGATCTTATAGCCCTCTTATCGTCCAAGCATATATTTGCTATGTAGCTTGATAGATATGCTTTGTGCAGGTTCTTCAACTTTCTTATCCAAATCCTGTTTTCTGTTAGCAGAATCTCATAAAACCCCTCACCATCAAGCTTCCTTAGCAAGCTTTTCATGAAAAACAGATAATCCATAAAAAAATATAGTTTAAGATTTAATAAGCCTTTTTTGAAACCAAACCCTAGTAATTCCTAACTTCTTCATGACACTAATAACTTTTTCAACATCCTCCTTGGTCTTAACTATTACCTTTACCAATCTGTAATCTGAGTCATATGGATCCTCAATATGATGAGCCTTGTATCCTAAGTCTTCAAGTCCCTTCTTCAAAACATCAAATATCTTGAAATCCCTTTCTTTAACCTTCCCATATACTACATATCTTGTTTGAATACCTTGCTCTACTATGAAATCATCAATATACTCTATGATTTCATGAAATACTTTGTTTGGTTCTTCTTTGTATCTCCTAACCCAATCCCTTATCTTATTAACATTTATCTCTGCTTTTCTTATAAAATGAGATTTTCCGTATCTTGAATATCTTTTTGCTTCATATACAAGATCTACATGCACTGGTAAAGTCTTTGTATTGTTCAGCAAAGTTATTGCAACTCTGTCCATTGCAAATCTTAGTCTGTATGGGTCATCTTTTAGATAAGCTCTGTACAGGAAGTTTTCAATAGGATTGTTTTCTTTAAATATTAATATATGATATCCTAATCCTGATGGGGATCTATGTATTTCTATATCCTTCTCGTTGAACAATCTATATACTTTTACTAGTGACAATAGGAAATCTCTAACATCCCATAAGCAGTTTATATCTATATCTACTGATATCAAAGGAACTTTTATATCTAATAGTTTTTTGACATTCATCTTCTTCCCCTCTTAACTATCCTCCTTGTAGCCCTTACTTCAAAAGATGTTAGAGTTGCTGGGAACTCATGATAATATACTTTTTCAGCAAGCTCATCTGGTGGTATGAACCAATAATACCTTGGGAGTTCTCTATCTACTCTTAATCTTTCCGAACCGTAATCATGGTCTATCAATGCAGCGTAGAATGGAACTGCTTCTACTTTTGTATTTGAAATATATACTGACACTCTTTGAAGACCTCCTAGTAATTCCTGTCCAGATATCCCCATCCGATCTACTATGAAACTTGTCTCCTCACTTAATCTTAGTAAATGTTCGAAGAATTCCCAGAAATATGTTTCCAAATCATATCTTTTTGTATCTATATACCATCCTATCCATCCTTCTCCAGTACTTATTGCATATCCAAACAAGATATATGAGGCTATTTGTCCCTCAAAGTTTCTTGGACCATGCCCCTTTACTGGTTCATAATGAACATGCTCTGCAAAATAAAATTCAACCCATGCTTCAATATAATTCCTTCTATATTCTTTTAATCTTAATCCAGATATTTCTCTATCCGTAAATCCTACTACAGGCTCCCAGTATCTTGTTAATGGTTTAATTCTAATATCAAATTCTTTTAGATCAGAATCTTCTATTATTTCAGTTAGTATATCAAATGCGTCATCGAAAACTCCTTTTCTATATGGTGGTTTTAGCTCCCTTTCTATTACTCTTTCTCTTCTCAAGTATCTGTAAGATATCCTTCTTCTTAGATTTTCCAATCTTAATAATCTGTCTCTTAGCTCCTCCCATCTTCTAATATTTTCTGGGGTAGGATGGATCAATTGTTCTCTCCAAGCCTTCAACTCTTCTCTGGACAACCTTCTGAGCTCTCTGCTAATATTATCCCTAACTCTCTTCAAATATTCCTCATCTTCAACTATGTAAGTGTCTGGTACCCAATATTTTTCAAAATCCCATGGTTTTACAGGAATGCTCCACCAAGGCATTATAATAATTTGAAGAACATAAAAAGAAAAATTATATGAATAACTAAATAGGAATAATATTATGCAAGATATTAAAGTTGTTGATAATTCTGTAGTATCATACTTTGTTTGGGCAAAAATTCTAAAAGCTGATCAGGCAAAGAAAGGAATAGAGGGATATTGCGAACCTAAAACAGATTTCTTCTACAAATGTATTTTAAATGTTGATGGTAAAAAGTATGAGTTTGAAATAAGTGCTGAAGAGATGAAAAGATTGGCTAGAACTTTCAAGTTTGATCAAGAAGGAAATAGGTATAGGATAGATGTGAAAGGGTCTAAGCTTGAAAGGATGAGGAAGATAATTGAGACTGTTGATAGGGAATGTTCTGGGAAGAAATGTTATGTTTCTCCAGACCTTGCAATAGCTTTTAAGGATGGTCAGCTGAAAAATATATTTCAATTAAGCATAACAGGTGCTAAAATAAACTATTTCCCTATGGAAAGGATATACAATAAAGTATTATACAATGAGTTCCTAAATAAATATAGCAGGGGGATTCTTGTTGATAAGGACCTTAGGAAGTGGGTGGGGAATAAATATGAAAATCTTTTGGAAAATGCTTCAAGGATATATAAGGTTGAAGTTGATAAAGAAAACAAACTAAATCCTTTGCTCGTTATTGAAACATCTTCTGGCAAGATATTATATGATCCTGTAACAAAAGAAGTGATATTTAATGGTAAGAAGATACAATTAAAGGAAGAATATGGGCCTGCTGTCAGACAATTAATTAAAGTTTTGGATGAAACTCCTGTTGATGTTCAAAAATTGAATGAAGCTATAAAGATTATAAAAAATATTGAGGTTCGGGAAGGAGGGTTGAAAGTTAAGAAATTCTACCCTGATATGTCAATTGTTGATGTTTATCTTAGAGGTATATCAAATGATCCTGATGTAAAAGTTATAACTGCAGATAAAGATTTGAAAGACATTTATGTTAGGATTTCTGGTAAGAACACTTTATTGCTTCCTAGCCCCTAATTTCTTTAAAATTAAATAAGTAAAAGAAGGAAGGAATGTAATACGACCTCTCTCCTTTTTTCCCTCAACCATCTCATGATATTCTCTTTTAATCCTTTTGAAATCGCTTATTAAATTAGGGTCTTCTATCTTTACAAAACCTTTCATCTTCATTATTTCTTCCAATGGTAAATCGTAGTCATCATCAGAGTATATTGCGAACAGATATCTTCCCTCTAATTCGGCATCCACTACTACCATCTCCCTAAAATATATAGGTATTATATAATAAGCTGTAGCTACTTCTTCCTCAATATCTTCTTCATCAATTACTATTAATAACTCTGCAACTTTCCTTTCCTTATCCTTCCAAAAGGCTTTTGCCCAAATAACCATTATTCTTTTTCTTCTGATACTATCAATCTCTTAGCCATAGCTAACTCTCTAAATATGTCTGACCAATCTTTATCTTCTACGGGAATATTGTACTTAACACTTATTAATCTCAATTTCTCTTCTGCAGCTAATATATGCTCTTTTATATTTTTACTAGCCTTTCCTCTAAAATCCTTAATTATTTCTTTCAAATTGGTATTTATTCCTCTTAAAATATTATCATACGTGCTCATTGCTTCTTTAATTTTTTTATCTAATTCTCTGCTCGTCATAAAATTGCTTTTTATAGTACTATCCAATAGCTTTATGGTCTCGGACGACGCTTTTAAAGAATTTATCAGTGTTAAAAACATGTTTAAACTAGAAGCTACATTATTTAATAATTCTTTCAATCTATCTAAATCTTGTTTTATATCTATTATAGCTTTCATATTTCCTTCCATATTTTCTAGAAATTCTACTCCTACTTGAAAAATTTTTTTGGCAGTATATCCTTTCTTAACTAAATCTTTATACTTCTTAGCTAACTCCTTACCTAGATAGATAGTAGTAGTCTTGGGTAATTC
>Ga0190313_1000765_pt1 | contig 18262 bp, 14 predicted proteins | sample 4870071011_MG_FD_169989 | JGI IMG/M metagenome (GOLD analysis project Ga0190313, IMG submission 169989) | Hydrothermal vent sediment bacterial communities from Southern Trench, Guaymas Basin, Mexico - 4870-07-10-11_MG | ecosystem: Environmental > Aquatic > Marine > Hydrothermal vents > Sediment ...
TCTAAGTTTGCTCCGCCAAAATTGCGAAACTCGCTCGTGCCTCGCTCAAACAATCGCAATTTTTTGGCTACGCTGCACTAAGAAATTCTACGAAATTTATTAAATACGCTACAAAAACAATTAAACTTCCCTCGCGCAAGATTCTAACCGGATACTACTGATAAAAAATATACTGTTGAAATTTTGTCAAGATATTTTTTTATTTGTTTTTAACCGGTACTCTTCTTTCATTTTTTAAATCCGTTTTTTGTTAAGCCGTTGTTGAAGAAGTTACAAGTTGTTGACTTGAGCCATATTTACGGTTATTTTGTCCACGTTTCCTGGAATTTGAAGGAAAATTATGGATTTTTTAAAATATTTTTGTAATTATTCAGTGTCACTGATTTCATAAACGCAACAGGTATGATCTGATTTAACCAATTGAAATTGTTTAAACGTATTAAAGAGCGTTAAGAAAGAACCCATCAGGGCTGAAGGTATTTGTATCGTTTTCCAGTATACAATTACGTAAGCTTATATTTATGACAGGTTCTTTCTTTACGACCTTTTAGACGTGAGTTTTTCATGGTTTAATCAGATTATACCTGTTGCTTACAAATTGGCTGAATAGTTACATATTTTTTTCAAAGGGTGTATTACGGGTATTAAAAAATTATGAATTTTTTTGACAGTCATGCTCATATTGATGATAAGATTTTTAACAAAGATATAAAAGAGGTAATAGCGCGTGCAGATGAGGCTGGCGTTGCATCTGTAATGATTGTGGGAACAGATGTGAAAAGTTCTGAAAGGGCTGTCTCTCTGGCGGAATCGGTTGATGATTATTATGCTTCAGTGGGGGTGCATCCCCATGATGCGAAAATGTGCAGTGAATCGGATATTGATTTTTTGCTGAATCTTGCAAAGTCCCCTTTTGTCCGTGCCTGGGGAGAAACAGGGCTTGATTTTAACAGGATGTTTTCTCCTGCAAAAGAACAGGAAAAATGGTTTATAAGACAGCTTGAGGCTGCGGATCAATCAAAGCTTCCTCTAATATTTCATGAAAGGGAGAGTAATGGACGGTTTCTGGAAATTTTAAAATCATCTTTTAACCGGGATTTGCAAGGTGTTGTTCATTGTTTCAGCGGAAACAAAGAAGAGTTGAAGGCATATCTGGATCTTGGATTGTTCATAGGAATTACCGGTATAATTACCATAAAAAAACGGGGGGAGTATTTACGGGAACTTGCGGGGTATATTCCGGTTGACCGTATTCTGGTTGAAACCGATGCTCCTTATTTGACTCCAGCTCCTGAAAAGAACAGGACAAGGCGTAATGAACCGGCATTTGTAAAGAGCGTTTTGCTTAAGGTTGCTGATGTAAGGGGTGATGATCCTGGTGAATTGTCTGAAATTGTCTGGGAAAATACCTGCAGGTTGTATCGAATTTAAGTATAATATCTTTGTTTGTGTGTAATGATTCCGCTAAGGAACGGAGATGAAATAAGTTGAAGAAATAGCGCAGGATTTTGGCCCATATACAAGGCGAATTAAAGGATGCATACTTATCATTCGGCCTTTGATGCAACGAAGTAGATGGGCCAAAAGACAAGCTATTTTGTTCAACTTATAAAATTTTCGTTCCTAAAAGGGTTATTGTGGATAGATATTGACTGTCCCGCCGCAGGTTTCATGCAATCTTTGGCGGGGCGTATTGATTGGTGTCTTGGGATTCTCTTGTTAAAAGCTTTGTTTTATCTTGTTTAACACGGTTTCAATAAGGGTCTGAATTTCGTTACATCTTTTTTCAGTCATGGCTTCAAAACGGAGCACAAGCGCAGGCTGGGTGTTTGATGCTCTGATAAGCCCCCATCCGTCGTCGAACAGGACTCTTACGCCATCAATATCTATTACGTCATAGCGGTCGCGGAAATATTCGGTAACTTTTTTTACGATATCAAATTTTATGTTGTCAGGAGAGTCGATTCGTATTTCAGGGGTTGAATATGTTTTAGGGATATCAAATAAAAGCTCTGACATTTTTTTGCCGGAATCTGCAAGTATTTCAAGGAGCCTGCATGATGCGTAAATCGCATCGTCAAAACCAAGGTACCGGTCTTCAAAAAACATGTGACCGCTCATTTCACCCGCAAGGGCAGCATTTTCTTCTTTCATTTTTTTTTTAATCAGGGAGTGTCCGGTTTTCCACATTATGGCTTCCCCCCCATGTTTTTTGATATCATCATACAGGGTTTTGGAACATTTGACTTCTGCTATGAATTTGGCCCCTGGTTTTCTGGATAGGATCTCCCTTGCAAAAAGGATCATTATTTTATCGCCGAACACCATCTCCCCGTTTTCGTCGATCACACCAATCCTGTCGCCGTCGCCGTCAAATCCTATTCCTATGTCGAGACCTTTTTTCAAAACCAGATCCTTTAAATCCGCCATATTTTTTGCAACAGTCGGGTCTGCTTCATGATTGGGGAAGGTTCCGTCCATGTCGCAGAAAATGTCATGGATCTCGCATCCGAGATTTTTAAGAATCGGTACGCTTATTACGCCTGCAGTGCCGTTTCCTGCATCAATCCCAACTTTGAGGGGTTTGGTGATGGATATATTCTTTTCGATAAAATTTTTATAGGAATCTACAATGTCTGCTTTTGCATAGTCCCCGTTTCCCGTTGTAAAGGCTTTATCAAGGATAAGATTTTTAATTTCCTGAATCTGTTTTCCATGAACAGATTCAGCACCCTTGCATATTTTAAATCCATTATACTCTTTAGGATTATGGCTGGCGGTTACCATTACGCCGCCATCCTGGTTTAAGTGATGGATGGAATAGTATAAAACAGGTGATGTCACGACTCCAATATCGGTTACATGGCATCCGGTTGCCATTAGGCCCTTAACAAGTTTTTCAGAATATTTGTCTGAGGTTGTTCTGCAATCCCTTCCCACGGCAATTTTCCGGCAGCCCTGTTTTTTAAGGTAGGTGCCAAATCCTTTCCCCAGAGAGATAACATCCTCGTCATTAATATCTTTACCGGCGATCCCTCTGATATCGTACTCTCTGAAAATTTCCGGGTTCATAGAATCTCCTTTTATGGTTAAATAGTTTTTCTTCACAAATGAGGATTATTTTTCAAGGTGCTTAAATCATTATTCCATAAAATAATGCTGTTGCTCCGGCAAACCAGCAATAAGGTGAAAAATAATGTAAACGTCCCTGTTTTACAAAATATAAAAGAAGCTTTAAAGAGCACACACCGACTATAAAAGAGATGAATATGCTTGCCAGTGTGATTTCTAATGGCAATGCAGGGGTAGCATAAAGGCTTTTGAGGTTTAAAATTTCAGCCCCTGCTATTGCCGGAACAGATAGGAGAAAAGAATATTTTGCTGCTGTTTTTCTGTTTAAACCTAAAAAAATGCCCGCTGCAATGGTGGAGCCTGATCTGGATATTCCCGGCAAAATGGCAATCCCCTGGATCAGGCCGATGAGCAGGGCACCTTTTATTGAGAAATTTTCAATGTTTTTATTATTGTTTTTGATATTCTTGGTTCCCCATAACAAAAACCCTGTGATAATGAGCATCATACCTGTAAGAATTATGGATGAGAACAATCTGTCCACAAGGTTATGAAAGCCCAATCCTATTATGCCGGTGGGGATGGAACCTATAATAATCAGAAAAGCCAGTTTTGCATCAGGGTCCTGATTTATTCGGGTCAGGCTGTGATTTCCCTGTATAAATGATTTCAGAAAAGAGAACAGAGAAATAATAATATCCTGAATCTCTTTTCTGAATATAACTATCACAGCCAGTAATGTTCCAAAATGGACATTTATATCGAATGATACCATTGATTCTTTCAGATCAAAAAAATTCTGAAAAATCACAAGATGCCCGGAGCTGCTCACAGGAAGAAATTCTGTTAATCCTTGTATTACAGCTAAAATTACTCCATGGAAAAATTCCATTTACAAGCCCGCTGTATCCTTTCCACAATGTTTACATGTTTTTGCTCTGGTTTTTATTATCTCAGCGCAATATGGACATTCTCGTGTAAAAGTTTTTTGATGTATTTTTTTTATAGCTTCGTCAACCTCTTTTTGCATTATTCTATTTGGGAATTTAATATTTTTTATCGGTTCCAGTGCTTCTATCTCACCTATGTCTCCTATTATTTCTGCAGCTTTTACTCTGACCTTGGCAGGTTCGCTGGGGTCAAGGAGGATTCTTAGAGTTGTAACGGAATCTTTTTCAGTGTAACATCCCGCCAAAATGGAAAAACCTTTTTTTATATTTTCCTTAAGTATTTCCTGATCAAGGAGAACCTGGTCGGTAATTATTTGTTCTGTTGCTCCAATTTTACTGAAGACCGGCATGTATTCGAAGGTCTTTGATCCAGGATAGCATATACATCTGCATGAAGCCCTATGACCGTAATTGTCCATTATGTCTTCCCAGCCTTTCTCAAACTGGGGACATTCATCATTAAAGCAGACAAACATGTATGGTACGCCCCAGCCCAGTCCATCGCTAAAAGCTATGGGGGGGACCTCCCACAGGTCCATCTCTTTGTTGCAATGGGGGCAAACAGGTTTTTTTTGTTTTAATACTTGTTCCAACACTTGTTCTTTTGTTTCAAAAGCCATATCTGTTCTCCGGCTGAAGGTTGTTTCTTACTGCGTAACATCCAACCTCAAAAGAAAAGAGGCTGGGGTAGTCCATTTTTTTTCTAAAACATTCAGTTGTTTGATTATAATCTGTATCTTTTGGTTTGCATATTAAACATTGGGGTTATTTCTATCTTTGGTCATCAAATATCAGTGTATTGCTGAAATTATAACCAGGCTTTGAAAATTTTAATCAGATCATACCTGAAGCGTGTCGCAATCAATTATTTGTAATTAGTAGTGTCCGGTTAGAAAATGCAGGAGAGAAAATAAGGAAAGTTTAATTATTTTTTCCGCTATTGCGAATAAATTTATTAAATACGCTACAAAAATAATTAAACTCCCCTTACGCAAGATTCTAACCGGACACTACTAATTTGTAATTTATTATTGAAAGTTACATGGTTTTAATTTTTTCATTGGGCTTTACCCCGTATTTTTTTTCCCTGGCTCTCCCCCACCAGCATCCTCCAAAAGTCATTGCAAGTTCGATTTGCTGCAGAAATTTAGCAAAAAAATTTCCATCCCTTGCACTTTTGCATATTGGGCAGCCATATTCACAATAGTCAGGGTCGTTTAAATTATTAAAAGGCATTTTCCACCCATTCCAGCCATATGTCTTTTTCATGATACTCCCTCGGCTAAAAATTTTGTTTTTTTGTTCTTGCGCTGTTTGAAAAAAATAATAAGGGATGATACTTGAGTTTTATTAATAGATACTGCATTATTGATAAAAATACAGGTAACAATTCAGCTAATCTGTACAGCACAGGTATAATCAGATTATGTCTGAAGCATGCTTAAAATCAGCAACGCTGAATAGTTACAAAACATATAGTATCTACAGGGAAAAATGTCAAACAATCAGGATGGGGACAGGTATGATTAATCGTATTTTTTGTTTATCTGAATTCAATACCACCATTAGAACTGAACTTGCTGCTGGATTGACCACGTTTCTTACAATGGCTTATATTATATTTCTGCAGCCGGCTGTGATGTCAGGGCAGATGTTTGGTATGGATACGGGGATCGATTTTGGAGCTGTTATGACTGCAACATGTTTAGCGGCAGCTCTATCTACCTTTATCATGGGGGTATATGCAAATTATCCCATTGCCCAGGCCCCGGGAATGGGTGAAAATTTCTTTTTTGTTTTAGGTGTTCTTCCTGCGGCAGCAACCCTTCCAGCTGTTGCCGCAGGGGATGTCCCCGCATGGGAAGTAGCGTTGGGGGTTGTCTTTATTTCCGGTATAATATTCCTTTTAATTTCCCTTACGGGAATTCGTGAAAAAATTGTTGACGCCATAAGCCCAAGCATGAAAAATGCTATTGCTGTCGGCATTGGGTTGTTCATTACTTTTATAGGCCTGCAAAATGCAGGATTAATCATCCATGAACCCTCCACATGCGTTAAACTCAATCCTTCTTTTTTGTCCGTTGATTTGTTTATCTTTTTTTGTGGCCTTTTTTTAACGGTGACTTTACATGCCCGTCGTGTGCGGGGGGCGATTCTCATAGGTATTATCGGAGGTGCTCTTTTATCGCTGTTTCTTAAATTGGTTTTGCCATATTTTTATGACATTGCAGCATCGAATATGCTAAAGGAGTCGATGCTCATGACAAAGTTTCTGATCCCTTTAAGTGATACAGGTTTTTTTGGATTTATTGCAAGCTCACCCCCTTCAATTGCCCCGACTTTTTTAAAAATGAATATCGTACAGGCCCTATCTGGTATTATGATACCCTATATTATAATTTTCCTTTTCATGGATGTTTTTGATACAATCGGGACATTGATAGGGGTGAGTGAACAGGCAGGGTTTATTCGTGATAATAAACTTCCCCGCGCAGGCCGGGTTTTTCGTTCCGATGCCATTGGAACGGTTGCAGGTGCCTGCATGGGGACCAGCACCATAACAAGTTTTGTAGAAAGTACAGCCGGGGTGGAGCATGGCGGACGAACGGGACTTACAAGTGTAACCGTTGCATTCTTGTTTATTGCCGCCCTGTTTTTCAGCCCCCTTGTTATTATGATCGGAAGTTATCCTCCCATCACCGCTCCTGCCCTTATTATTGTTGGAGGGATGATGTTTAAGAATGTTGTAAAAATAGACTGGAGCGATTACAGTGAATCATTCCCTGCTTTTTTGATTGTTATGGGAATTCCGTTTTCATTTTCCATTGCAGACGGTATGGCTGTGGGGCTGATGGTTTATCCTTTGCTTAAACTTTTCAGCGGGAAAGGGAAAGAAGTGGCCTGGATAGTTTATGCCCTTGGTATAATCATTTTTTTATATTTTATTTTTATACGATAGGGTTTAATCATTTTTTATTGACATAAAACAGCTTGTTTAGTATATTATAAAAAAATTTTGGGAGATCGTCCAGCGGCAGGACTGTGGACTCTGACTCCGCCAACCAAGGTTCGAATCCTTGTCTCCCAGCCATAACAATATCTAAAGGTTACAAGCTTATGCTTTGTAGCCTTTTTTTTATGTAATTCTTAAATGAGTATAGAACTATTATAAAAAAATATGAAATTTGATAAATACAATATTTCACCGTCAATTAAAAGAAATCTGTTTCAGCTCGGGTTTAAGAAACCCACGGATATACAGTTTAAGTCGATACCTTCAATAATGAAGGGGGAAGATGTTCTTGCCATAGCACAAACAGGGACCGGCAAAACAGCAGCTTTTGCCATCCCCATTATTGATAAAATTAATCGTAGGAAAAAAAGTAAGCGATCTTCCGGTATTAAGTGTATTGTCATGGTTCCCACCCGTGAGCTGGCATTGCAGATCGGTGAACTTTTTATGAAACTCACAAAGCAGACCAGAGTAAAAGTTTTTCCTGTTTATGGGGGAGTAAAACAGGATTTACAGGTTAAAAACCTGCAAAATGGGATAGATATTCTTGTTGCAACACCTGGACGTATGTTTGATCTTATTAATCAGGGTTACATAAATCTGAAAAATGTTGATACCCTGGTGCTTGATGAAGCTGATCATATGCTTGACCTGGGATTTATAGAGGATATCAAATCTGTGAAAAGGCTGCTCACCAGAAAGCATCAAACGCTTTTTTTTTCTGCGACAATAAATAAACATATAAAAAAGCTTGCTTTTTCCCAGGTTAAAAGCTCTGCAATAAGGATACAGATATCTCCGGAGGACCCTGTAGCAAAAAATGTTTCTCATTTTGTCATGTTTGTTGAAATGGATGACAAACGGTTTTTTTTAGAGAGGTTTGTAAATGAGAATCCCGACAGTAAGATTATTCTTTTTGTCAGAACACGGGTTCGTGCCGAAAGAGTGGCAAAAGCAATGGAAAGAGTTCAAATAAAATCTTTTACTATTCATGGGGCCAGGGAACAGGCTGACAGGTCTGATGTGATGAGAAAGTTCAAGCAGGGTGAATGCAATCTCCTGATTGCCACAGATATAACAGCGCGGGGGATTGATATTCCGGATGTTAATTATGTTATAAATTATGATTTGCCCGTGGATCCTGAAAATTATGTGCACAGAGTGGGAAGGACCGGACGTGGAGTCAATAAAGGGGATGCAATCTCTTTTTGCAGTAAAGATGAAAAAGAACTGCTTGAAAAGATTCAGCAGTTTTTGCATAAAGATATTGAAGTGATAAAAGTAGGCAAAAAGGCTTATGCTTATACCATTACTCCCGTGAGAGGGGAAAAGAGTCCCCAGTCTCTAATAGATGAACATGAGGCCTGGCTGAAAAAGAAGAAAAGGAAGAAAAAAGCCCAGTAGTTTCGGTTCTGGTCAGGATCAATGGTGTTTAATCAAAAATGATAAAAGTTTTGTTACTTAGGAACGGGGACGAAATAAGTTCGCAATTTTAAGTGTTGAGGCGCCTGCCTGGCAAGGCGCGAAAGTGTAGGAATATCAAGATATTGCTACGTTTTTGTAACGCAGTCAGGCAGGATGGATCGACGCTTAAAATACCAAGTTATTTCGTCCTCGTTCCTTAGGGCTCACTTAAAAATGTAAAGTTATTTTTGAGTGAGCCCTAAGAAGCCAATATGTACGGCAACAGGTATTGTTCCTCAAGGCGTAATCCATTTTTTTATTTTATGGGCAGTGTCTTGATTCCACCCTGGAGAAATTTTTGCCTTAATAAATTTTTCATATAAAGTATCAAGGAGGGAAACCGGTTTTTCGAGGAGAAAAATTTTTTCAAGGACAGCCCCTTCAATATCATCCTTTTGTTCAATCGGCCCCGTTGCAGGTGTTTTTATTCCACTCATATTCAGACTTTCACCTTTAATACTAAATTGCCACTGGAAATCACCTTCCTGCAGAAAAAGTTCCATCTCGGTAACAAACGCCCCTTTTTTTAAGGCCAAAAGTCCTTCTTCAAGGCCTGGATCGTCCCCTTTGATGGTTATGCTTTCTATGTTGTTGTTTGTCCGGTTTTCAAGAACAAGCCTGTTCCCGATTTTAAGATCTATCTCATTATGATCGGCATCGGTTAATTTTTCCGGCTCATGTTCCAATGTATACCAGATCCATGTCAAAAATTCATAACCTAAAAATTTATACCTGTTATAGGCAGCTGCCATATCAATCATATTTACTCCGAAAATTGTGTAGATGCTACGTTTGTTAATAAATCTTTTTCAGAATCTGATAAAGTTTTCATGAAATATGCCCCTGTGTAGGGGAAAAGCCTTAAAATGGTCAGGTCGAAGGATTTTAAAAACAGGGTCTCCAACTCTTCATTGGCGGCCTTGAGGTTTGACAAGAACCAGAGAGTCTTTTCTTCATAATTCCATATCACATCATAAATGTTCGGCGTTGCCGGAATTCCCTGATTTAATCTATCAATTACTTCCTCTCTTATTGTTTTTTTTTCATTTGTCGAGAGAAATTCACGCCCGGACTGTTTAAGTAGCTTTGCAGTTTCAATGGCAACAAATTTTTTTATCAACTTTGTGGGAAGAGTTTTTTTGTCAATTCTTAAGGAAAATATTATATGAGATCCAAAAAAAAGAGATTCTTCTTGAAAATCAGGGATATAAGGGTTTTCAAAGGATGTCCATCCTATGACTCTATCGATGGGCTGTTTGTCAATATCCTGGATTAGATTTTTCCTAAGGCCATTATAAATGCTTTCTTTAATTGGGGTCTGAAGTTCTCCATTGACCTTATATCGTGTGATTGAAATAGATGAGGTTAATAGTCCCATTTAAATTTACTCCGTTTTTTAGTCTGAATCAGCCTGTTTTTTCCATCGAACCGGTAGTGTTATAAAATTTCATAGTAACAATTCAGCTGTGTCGATTGCGACACGCTTCAGATTATACCTGAAGATGGATATATTCGCTGAAGAGTTAGATTCCAGATAATTAACTTCACAAGGCTATAGGAAGGAAGGCGTATTATAATACGCAGGCGACCGATAACGGGGTGAAATTATTTATGTGACGATCTATAGATCAAATAAAGAGGTTTGCCGCCATTTAGCCATGCAGAGCCTGCATCGCTGATGTTTTTCGGCTTTTATCCGACAGACCGCAACTGCGATCCATTGCTCTCTTTTGGGACACCAGCGCGTCTCAATGGGTTGTTTTTCTGTGTTGTATGATCTAAATTCCATTCGTCAACTGTCGGTTTTTGCTTGACTAAGGTGCCTTTTTATCGCAAAGTTATATTAATATTTTTGCTGAAAAATATGAATTTGAGTAATGCCTGAAAAATAGATGTCACCTTATAGCATATTTTTTTGAGTATGGAAAAACTATTTTAATTTATTATGGCGTGGGTATCTTGAGAAGTTGTGTTAAGGGTAGAAGACCTGAAATTAATTGTTTAAAAATCCATATACGCGTTAACTGAATAGTTTCAACAAAAGGAGATTAGGCATGGCCACAAACAGCCAGTTGGAAACGATCATTAAATCTATTGGCAAGCTGCCGGCATTTCCGGAAATCGCCATGCGCGTACTGAAACTTGCAAATGATCCTGAATCGAGTGTCGATGATATTGTAAATACGGTTCAACTTGATCAGGCATTAACTTCTAACTGTTTAAGATTGTGTAATTCAAGTTATTTTGGCTTAAAAAAAGAGGTCAGTTCATTGCAGCATGCTGTGGTTTATCTTGGCCCCGGAAATATTGTAAAAATTGTTCTTGCTGATTGCGGAGGCCAGGTCGGTTTTAATGATCCCCAGAGAGGATACGGTCTGCATCCCGGGCAACTATGGAAGCATAGTATTGCAACGGCTATTATTTCCCAGCTCCTAACACAAAAGATTGGTAAAGAAAATTCCCATGAACTTTTTACAGCCGCTTTGCTCCATGATATTGGTAAATTGGTAATTGATAGTTTTATTGCTGATAATCTGGACGCCATGTTTTCCCTTATGATGGATGGTGGATTGGGTGTGGTTGAGGCAGAAAAGGAATTTTTCGGCATAGATCACGCCGAGGTGGGATCCCTGGTGGCTAAATTATGGAATTTCCCCAAGCCATTAATCGGTGCCATAAGGAGCCATCATCAGGACATTTCTGAAATAAAAAATAATGAGCTTAATACTTTAACAGCCTTAAATAATATTCTTTTTTATGCCGCAGAAATTTATATGTCAGGGGTTTATGATAAAGGTCTTATCTGCCGCATAGATCAAAGATTTTTAGATTGTTTTGACCTTACACAGGAAGACATCATCAGCATTATTAAAGAGTATCCTGTGGAAATGAAAAAAGCGGAAGAGTTTCTGCAAATTCCCAGAGCCTGATATATACGACTAATGGGCCCCCTAATGCTGCAGAATGCCATGGAAATTGTAAAGATTTTTCACAGGTACAAATTTTAAATACATTTTTATTATGATTGAATCAAAATATCTTAAAGATAATTTGGCAAATATTAACCGCCTTTATGCCATACCGGCCTTCAAGGGGATCGAAACCAAAGATCTTGGCCAGCTCCTGAAAATTTGCAAGATCAGGCAGTATGCTGATGGAGAAAAAATAATCGAAGAGGGTGGTAATGATCCCTGGCTTTATTTTATAATGGCGGGTAAGGTTCAGGTCTTTAAAAAGGGTATTGTCATACATACCTTTAACAAAGTGGGGGATATTTTTGGGGAGAAACGGTTTCTCGATAATTTCACCAGAGCGGAAACGGTCTCCTCTGATGGTAAAACCATCTGCCTTGCCATCGATACATCGGCTAAAGCAAGAATAGGGCCTGAGGCAGCTGCGGACAGGCTGGTGAAGATTCTTTATTTGATTATCGCCGAATTTTTATCTGTCAGGCTTCGCGAAGCAAATGAAAAATTGATTAAGTGCAAAATGGAAAATATAGTACTCAGGGCAAAACTCGAAGATTTAACATCCTGATCTTGTTTTGTTAATTTGTGGCCGAAGGGAGACTGTATTTTTTGTCGATAGCTGCGTTGGGTTAAAATTTTGTACGTACTGAAGTATCAGCGCTATCCTTGAAATACTAAATCTGTTTTTGGCATTAAACTTTTTACCCGCCTTGATACCTGTTTTTAATTGTTTTATTTATTAATCAAAATGTAACTATTCAGCTAATCTGTATAGCAACAGGTAATCTGATTAAATCATAAAAAACTCACGTCTAACAGGTCGTAAAGAAAGAACCTGTCATAAATATAAGCTTACGTAATAGTATGCCGGGAAATGATACAAATAGCTCCAGCCCTGATGGGTTCTTTCTTAACGCTCTCTAATCCGTTCAAACAATTTTAAGTGTTTTAATCAGATCATACCTGCTGCGTATCTTAAATCAGCGACGCTGAATAGTTGCAAAAAATGTTACTTTTTTGTATTGCATCCCCACAACCTGAAGATTTATGGGCCGGGAAGTTATGTAACTGCGTCTTATTAAGGAACTATATTATATGTTGAAAGCATTGATCAAAAATTTGTGTAATCCTTTTTGTTTATTATTTTATCCAGCTGTTTTGTTTATTCTCTTTTCTTTGCTTCCCCTTACTTATAATGGGCAATTGCCTTTTATATCTGCCGGGGCTTATGCTGAACAGGCGGCTGATTTGCCCCGGTGGCCCCATGAAAGGAGTGATCTTCTGCCGGATCCTGCGGTGGTTTTTGGAAAATTAGCAAATGGGTTCAGGTATGCTTTGATGACCAATCAAAATCCAAAAGACAGGGTAAGTATCCACCTTGATGTTCAGGTTGGCTCAATGAATGAGGCTGGGGATGAACAGGGGCTCGCCCATTTTTTAGAACATCTTCTTTTTTGCGGATCAACCCATTTTAAACCCGGAGAACTTGTAAAATATTTTCAGAGCATAGGTATGGATTTTGGAGCAGATGCCAATGCTCACACCGGTTTTTTTGAAACTGTTTATGATATATTCCTGCCGGATGGAAAGCCCGGGAGTATTGAAGATGCTTTTGTTGTTATTAAAGACTATGCCGAGGGTGCTCTTTTATTACAATCTGAAATAGACAGGGAGCAAGGGGTTATACTTTCGGAAAAAAGAACCCGCGATTCATCCATGTATAGAACTTTTGTCGAGACCATTAACTTTGAACTCCCCGATGTGAAAATATCTAAACGACTCCCCATTGGGAAGGAAAAAATAATCAGGAATGCTGATAAAGAACTTTTAAAGGGCTTTTATGATTCTTATTACAGACCTGAGAATATGATACTTGTGATCGTGGGAGATTTTAAAGTTGATGATGTGGTTCTAAAAATTAATAATACCTTTTCCGGGTTATCACCCAGGGGCTCCGAGCCTCCTCCGATTATCTGGGGTAAAACCGATCACAGGGGCGTGAAGGCTTTTTATCACGAAGAAAAGGATGTTGGGAGTGCTGAGTCCACCATAGAAGTCGTTAGAATAATAGATGAGGTACCTGATTCCCTTTTGTTCCAAAAATATTTACTTACAAAGGATATTGCAGACAGGATTGTCCAGAACCGTATTGATGCGATGATAGGTAAACCAGGCACCCCTTTTGTCAGTGCTTCCATCGGGTCAGGTATATATTTGCAAAGGGTGGAATATGCCGAAATCACGGCTAAAAGCCGCCCTGAAAACTGGAGAAAGACCTTACCTTTTCTGGAACAGACTTTACGAAAAGTAATAAAATATGGTTTTGTCTCCTCTGAACTTGAAAGGGTAAAAAAGGATTATATGGCTGCTTTGGATGCAGCTGCCCAAAAAGCTCCCACCCGGTACAGCGGCGCCATTGCCCGGGAATTTATAAGGCATGTAAATGGCGGCAAGGTTTTTATGTCCCCTGGACAAAAAAAAGAAATCCTCTCTCCCATGATAAGAGAAATTACTTTAAAACAGCTCCATGAAGCTTTTAAAAAAACCTGGTCACCGGATCACAGGCTTGTTATGTTAACCGGTAATGCAAAAATTTCCGAGGGGATATCTGACCCTAAAAAGGAGATACTCGATCTTTTTAAGCGGAGCATGAAAGTGCCGGTGATAAAGCCGAAGAAGGGGAAATGCCCGGTTTTCCCATATCTGCCTGAACCTGTGGGGACGGGGGGAATTCTTAAAAGTTCTGTTATATCTGATTTGGGAGTAATCCAGGTAGATTATAAAAATGGCGTTCGTTTAAACCTTAAGCAGACAGATTTTAAGGCCGATGAAATTTCTGTTAAACTTTTGTTTGGAAGGGGACGTTCCGCAGAACCCCGGAATCTGCCAGGGCTTTCTGAACTTTCTGAAATGGTGATTAATGAAAGCGGGTTAGGCGGTCTTGATAAAGATGAGCTGGAGCAGGCTCTGGCTGGTAAGAACACATACGTCTCATTTGGTATAGGGGAGAGTTCTTTTTATTTTCAGGGTAAAACTATAAAAAAAGAGGTTTCCCTCCTCTTTGAGCTTCTCTATGCCCATGTTGCAGATCCGGGATTCAGGGAGGATGCATATTCTTTTGCAATGGAAAAGTTTAAACAGGGATATGCCTCTGCTTCCCATAACATAGATGGGGGTATGCCCCTTTATGGAACCCGATTTCTTGCAGGGGGTGATGGGAGATTCGGTGTTCCTCTTTTAGGTGAATTTTCCAGGCTTACATTAAAAAATGTCAAATCGTGGATTAATCCTCCATTAAACCATGATGTCATTGAGATATCTGTGGTGGGAGACTTTGATCCTGAAGAAATAAAAAAAAAAGTTTCACAATATTTTGGAACCCTTAAAAAAAGAGACGGGTCAGGTGATGTTAAACTCGAAGAATCCATCGATTTTCCTGAAGGTGAATCAAAGGAGATTTTTATTGATACCAAAATTCAGAAGGCTCTTTTGGTGGCTGCATATTCCACGGAAGATATCTGGAATATCAGCAGAACACGGCGTCTTTCCATTTTGGCCAAGATATTTTCCAATAGATTAATGAGCACAATCAGGGAAAAACAGTCCATCACTTATTCCCCATTTGCTTTTAATCTGCCCAGCAAGGCTTACAAAGATTATGGTCTTTTTCAGATATTTGTCCATTGTAAGCCGGATATGGTCAATATTATCAAAAAGGAAGTTGCAAAAATAGCAACAGATATTGCGTTAAACGGTGTAAGGGACGAAGAATTGAAACTGGCCATTAACCCCGTTGTCACCGGCATAAAAGATATGATGGAAACTAATGATTACTGGCTGGGCAGAGTCCTTTCAGGATCCATGGGACACCCTAAGCAACTTGATTGGAGCAGGACAATAATGAAAGATTATGCCTCCATCACTCAGGAAGAGGTCTCTTTGCTGGCTGAAAAATATCTTAAAATTGATAAGCAGGCAACGGTTGTGGTGAAACCAAAAATAATTCCTTAGGAACAGAGATGAAATAAGTTGAGCAGAAACAGCGCAGGATTTTGGCCCATATACAAGGCGCATTAAAGGTTGCATACTATACGTATTCGGCCTTTAATGCAACGAAGTAGATGGGCCAAAAGACAAGTTATTTCGTTCAACTTATAAAATTTTCGTTCTTTAATAAGTTGGGTGAGTGCAGCATAAATCCTCCTGCCGGGAATTATAGATTTTAAAACAATTAATTTTATTCTGGTACTACGTAAGAGGACGAATGGAAAAACAATATCTTATTGATGATTTCAAAGCTGGAGAAGCATGGCGTTTGTTTAAGATTGTTGGGGAATTTGTTGAAGGGACAGATACCTTACATGATATAGGACCTGCTGTAAGTATATTCGGATCGGCCAGGACCAGTCCTGAAGATCCCATATATAAAAAAACAGAAGAGATAGCTGAACTTTTTGCCAAGAATAATTTTGCCGTAATAACCGGAGGGGGAGGCGGCATCATGGAAGCGGCAAATAAAGGAGCAGCAAGGGCGAATGGAGTCTCCATCGGGCTGAATATTCTTCTTCCCTTTGAACAGACTCCAAATAAGTATTCAAATGTTAATTTAAATTTTAAATATTTTTTCATACGAAAGGTAATGTTTGTTAAGTATGCTTCCGCATATATAATTATGCCGGGGGGGTTTGGAACCCTTGATGAACTGTTTGAAGCTGTTACCCTTATTCAGACTAAACGGATAAAGCCTTTACCTGTGATTCTTGTGGGGTCGGACTACTGGTCCGGATTAGTCGACTGGATTAAATTGCGGCTTGTTGAGGAAAAAAAGATATCTCCCGACGATATTGAAATTTTTCAGGTTTTGGACCATCCTGAAGAGATTTTAAAAGCTGTACAAAAATATGTGATTTTATAATCAATCGAATCTGGAAGCTCAAATTATAGATTTTCAGATAATAAATTTCACAAGGCCAGAGGGAGAAAGGCGTATTGTAATACGCAGGCGACGATAACGCAGTGAAATTATTTATATGAACATCTATAGATGAGATAAAACAATAGCAGCATATACGGAGGATAATGATGGCAGAAAAATCTACCCCGATCTCCAGGAAAGAAAGAAAAGAACAAGAGCGTGTTTTAAACCGGAAACACTGGCTTAAAGAAGAAGAAACTTTATATGAAATGTGGGATAAGGCTTATAATGCTGGTGGCGAAAAACAGCTTAAGCACCTGGAGAAACAGGGGAAACAACCGGTTCGTCAACTTATTGGACAGCTTGTTGACCCTGGAACCGATTTTCTGGAACTGAGCAAAGGGGCCGGGTTCGGTATTAACTATGAAGCTGTAAAGGATGTCCCCAGTGCAGGTATAGTGACGGGACTGGGGAAAATTCATGGAAACTGGGTTATGATAATAGCAAACGACAGCCGGGTAAAAGCCGGGGCGTATTTTCCCATTACCTGTAAAAAGCATCTTCGGGCCCAGGATATAGCTAATCAATCGGGAATTCCAACTGTTTATATAGGAGATTCTGCTGGTGCTTTTTTGCCGATGCAGGATCAGGTTTTTCCTGGAAGGGGACAGTTCGGCCGGTTTTTTTATAATATGTGCAGAATGTCTGCCAAGGGATTAAAACAGTATACTTTAAGCACAGGCGGAAATACAGCAGGGGGCGCCTATACTGTTTATCTTGCCTGCGAATCGATAATGATCGATAAAATGTCCTATTCATTTTTAGGGGGACCTCCCATGGTTAAGTCGGCCATAGGGGAGGAGGTCTCCATGGAAGATCTTGGGGGAGCACGGGTGCACACGACAATTTCGGGGGGTGCCGATCATTTTGTACGTTCACAGGACGAGGGTATAGAAAAGCTGCGGGAACTACTGGCCAACGATGCTCCCCAGAAGATATATATTGACAGGCGTGAATCTGAAGAGCCGAAAGTCCCCATTGAAGATTTGTATAAAATACTTCCAAAAGATCCATATAAAGGGTTAAATACCAGGGATGTTATAGCCTGTATTGCAGACGGGAGTAAATTCACAGAATATAAAAAGAACTACAATCCCGGCAGGGGAGACGGGCTCATCTGCGGAAAGATCAGATTAAAGGGTATTCCCGTGGGCATTATTGCAGGAAACGGTATTGGTGTTATTTTTGTTGAGTCAGCCCGAAAAGCCATTGAGTGGGTTTTGAGATGTACTTCGGAAAAGATACCTATTTTATATATACAAAATTCTCCTGGTTACATGGTGGGAACCAAGGAGGAATATGCTGGTATAGGTAAATACGGTTCTGGTATGGTCAGGGCCTGTGCATGTTCAAATGTTCCGATGATACAATGGATCATCGGTCCTGATCATGGTGCGGCCAATTACGGAATGTGTGGAAGGGCATATGATCCCTGTTTTATTTTTAATACCATGCGGGGACGTACTTCGGTTATGTCGGGGCGTACAGCCGGATTTATTCTGACCACTTTAGAACGTGCCAATGCCAAAAAAAGAGGGGTGGAGATGGATGAAAATGCAGCAGAGGAATTCCAGCAGAAGATGATCGACAGATATACAGAACAGGCTCATCCCTTTTACCCTGAATCGAGGATGTTCCACGACGGGACAATACCGCTTAAAGCTTCCCGTGATATCCTGGCAAAAGCATTTGAGGTTTCTCTGCTGAAGTCAATTCCTGACTCCACATTCGGTAATTTTAAATTTTGATGAATATGTTCAAGGAAATTTAAAGCTTTAATCATATCATACCCAGTAGTGTCCGGTTAGAATCTTGCGTG
>Ga0190313_1000767_pt1 | contig 18231 bp, 19 predicted proteins | sample 4870071011_MG_FD_169989 | JGI IMG/M metagenome (GOLD analysis project Ga0190313, IMG submission 169989) | Hydrothermal vent sediment bacterial communities from Southern Trench, Guaymas Basin, Mexico - 4870-07-10-11_MG | ecosystem: Environmental > Aquatic > Marine > Hydrothermal vents > Sediment ...
GCTAATGAGTTGTATAAGATGTATGGGGATAGTGAAGAGTATGCGTTACAAAGAATGGATAGTTATGAGGTTGGAGACAAGTTTAAGTTTGATGGGCTTAAATATGAAGTATTAAAAATTGAAAGAGAAAAGGAACTAATCACATTTAAGAGATTAGGGTTTACATTTAGGAGAGCGCCAAGTGGTAGAAAACTAAAGAGATATGGGAAATTTGGGATAACAAGCACAATGGACTTAACATTAGAGTTTATAAAATAAAAAGGAGAAAAGAAAATGAGAAAATTATTAGTGGTATTAATGTTAGGATTAGTATTTGTATTAAGCGGTTGTGTAGATAAAGAAGATTATTATACAAAAGAACAAATGGATTTAATTATCCAAAATTATGAAAGTGAAATATTACATCAACAAAAAGATGATGAAGATTTAGAAAATGATATTAATGATTTGGAAGATGATATTCACGAATTAAGAGATAGAGCAAATAGTTTAGAAACTGATTTAGAAACTATTATTGATACTGTTGATTTATTAAAAGGAGTAGTTAATAATCATACTACTGATTTAATTGAAATGAGAGATGATGTTGATTATGCTTATTGGTATATGGAAGATAATTATAGTTTGATACTTGATAATAGTGATTATATTTTTCTTAATATTGCATTATCAAATATGCTTGTAGAGTTTAATGATATTTATATTGAAAGCGGAAACCCTAATTTTAGAAATACAACTGAATATCAAGATTGGTTAGATGGTTGGGAAGATACTTTTATAGAAGAGTTTGGAGATTTAGAAGGATTTGATGAAGTATTCTATGAAGGTTTTTTAGATGATAGTACAAATTGGCATTAAGAATAGGAGAATGTAAAATGAAAAAGATAATAGGAATATTAGTAATAGTAATGGTGTTTATGTTAGCGGGGTGTGAAGAAGTAGATAATCCTAATTATATGATTGATGATTGGGAACAAGAAGATAGATTAGAATTTATTGATGGATTAAGAAATTGTTATGATATTAACTTTGATGATGAAGATTGTATGGTTCAAGATGTAAGATTTTATACGCAAGACCAAGTAGACAATATGTTACAAGAACAGGGTAACGATATAATTAAAATACTTTATGATAATTATGTAGAGTATGATGATCTAGATAACATATTTTATAGCAATTGTATAATTGTAGATGGAATCAAGTATTGTGATATAGTGTTGAACTTAAATGATGACACATTAGAGCAAAGAATAACCGAATTTGAAAATGATTTACAAACATATTTGGAAGAAAACTATCAACCATTAGAAGAATGTGATAGTGATTGTGAAATTGATAAGATAGATGATCAAATTACTATTACGACTATCGCACAAATTGATTTGGTTCTTTATGGACTAGAACATTCACAAGAACCATTAACAGATGAAGAACAGTTTGTATTTGATTTATACACGCAATTAAGAGAACAATTATATTTAGAAATTGGAGGAGAATAATCATGACTAAGAGAAAATTGATAAACAAGAAATCACATGAAGAAATGTTATTGCTTAAAAAGTTAACTAAGAATGATTTAGTTAATGAATATATAATTAGCATTCAAATTGATGAGAATGATAATGAAAGTTTTGTAATTAACCATTATAAAGATTCAGAATGGATAGGAACAATAGTTGGAGAGAATTATACAAAGATAAGCAAACTATTTATCACATATTTAGACAAATTATAGATACATTTAGACAAAAAACCATATAAAAATAGCATTTTAAGCAGGTATTTTGAATAATTTTATTGAAATATTTTCAAAAAAGTGTTATTTTATACTTGAGGGAGTGTATTTATGGAACTAATTGGAGAAGAAATGATAGAGCCTAAAAATCGCAAACCAGTAGAATTGGCTCAATATAGCGAAGGTGATTACTTGAAAGCAGTCAAAAACAACGAGATAGACCTTTATGAAAACGAATACCATTTAATAGAAAAGACACTCAACTTACCACAAAAGTATATGGAGTTAAGTGAATTGGAACAAAAAATGGTTCTTTTGTTTATAGATAAAGATTTTATAGAGCCTATTAGTGGTAAAAAGACTGAAAATAGTGCATTTATTTCATTCCTGGCCTCTTATTACAACAAAACAGTAATTAAAAAACTTTACAAAACGGAAACGGAAACTATTGGTTTCGATAAGCAAGGAAATGAATTAACAAAAGAATATAAAATAATAGACCCTGATAACTTGGCTTTATTTTTAAAAATAAAAACTCATGCAACAATGGTTTGGAAAACAAATAACCTAAAAGAGATTTCTAAGACTATGCGTGAGATAATGACAAATGATGGGTTTAGAGATAATGAATTACTTGAACAAAAGATAGTGTCAGATGCAATGTCAGACAAGAGAGATAGTTTTACTATCCGAAATCGTAGACTTGCTATTGATATTAAAGGTATGAAAAAGCCACAAGGATTACAACAAATCAATGTATTTTTAAATGGTGGTGGAAAAGAAGCAAACAAAGAAATAGTAGAAGTAACTAAAAATGATGTATATGACGTAATACCAGAAGATAAAGAAGTAAAAGAATAAAGAGGTGGTGTCAAATGGAAAAGAAATTTAATCTAACTAATCTTGATACCAAAATTCAAAGCCTATACTTAAATGCTAGAACTGAATATAAAGAAATAATTGAAAGTGTATTTAGCACAGAAGACGGTATCGAAACAAAAACACAAAATAGACCGTTACCTCCATACGCAAAAGGAACACTTGATAAACCTTATATGGAAGGTGGTATGCCATTACAAAAGAAACCAAGAAAATTGGTCAATGCAATTTTAAGTGGTAATTATCGCTTTGTTGAAATAGAAGGTGGTAAGCGTGGTGGTAAAGATATATATGGACTATTCGCTTGGGCTAAGTATTTAATGGTGTGTCCTGAAAGATTACATCTAGCATTGGGTTCATCACTAGAACACGTATTAAGAACAGTTTTAATGAGTAATGGTTTTGGAATATATTTCTTAATACCACACGGAGTATTTGTTAGAGAAACAATAAATGGTGCGCAACGTGGTGTGTATAAGTTTTTAGATAATTACGGACTTGAGAAACAAATCTTATTTTATGGGAATGAAAAAGAAAACGATAAGAATAAGTTTCAAGGTTTCACATTAGGTAGTGTTTACATAAATGAAGCATTAAATCAACACCCTAACGGAATAAGTGAGGCTGATGACCGTATTGCCTCTACAAGACAACCTTTAATTATAACAACACAAAACCCTAAAGGAGAAAGTCATAGATTTTATATTGAAGTTGAGAAACCTAGATTAACAAGTTTAGAAAATATAAAAGAAATGGAATATGTTCGAGATAATTATAAAGAGCGTTTTTATCAGTTAAAAAATCAGTTGTTAAAAGACCGAGATAACGAAAAGCGTAAAATTATAAAAACATATTTAGATGATATGGCAGTATCGGACATAAAAGAATTACCAACTAAATATCAAATTTTACTTAATGAAACTCTTTTAAATGTTAATTATGAATTTGATAAGATTATTAGAAATTATGCAGTAGAAGATTTTGCTGCTGATTATATTTTCCAAGAAGAACACGAACAAAAAGACTATAAAAAATATATAAATAGTAAAAATAGTTTAATAGAAAAAGCAAAAAATGATAAGAATATTGATTTACAATCTAAACTAAATATTTTAAAAGGACAATTTTATAAGAAATATAAAGGAAAATATCTTTTACAAAAATCAATGTATGCGATTGCTGAATTTGATAGAGGCGGAGATAATCCTAACAATGTATTTAATGCTTATAACTTCTATTACGCTCATTTTAACGTTGATGACAATTTACATATGACTGAAATGTCAAGAAATAATTACAAAAACTCAAGAGCAGTAGGAACGGCAGGTTACGACCAAGATATTATTGGTATGAGAAGGTCAGCAGAAGGTGCAATTTACGATGCTTTCAATAATGAAAATATCTTTAGTGGCGATATTAAAGAATTTGATTGGACTGACAAAGTAAGAGTAATTGTAATTGATCCAGGTTTTAATCATCCAACAGGAATATCTGATTGGGCTGTTGATTTAGGCATTGGAGAGGTTTGGGCAATACAAGAGCGTTTAATAGATTTCAAGTTTGAATATATAGGGCAAAAGTCTAATGAAACAATATATAATGAGTTTTTAAAAATAGTAAGAGGCGCAAAGAAAAGAGCAACACCAGAATATGTAATAATTGACCCAAGTAACCCGACACTAATAGATTTCTTTGAAAATAAAGAGTTTTATGTTTATGGTGCTGATAATTCAACTTGGAGAATAAAAGGTTCTGAAAGAGAAAATAGTGAGGAAGTAAAAGCAAGAGAGTTAATAGGAATACCATTAGTTCAAACAGCAATAGCAAAAAACAAAATACACATTCACGAGAGTTGTATAAACCTTATTAACCAAATAGGCTCATATTCATATGTAAAAGATGATAAGAGTGGGAAAGACAAATTACCTAAACTGCATGATGATTTAGTAGTAACGGTAAAATATTTGGTAAATACAATGGGTATAAGACCTAGTATGTGGGAAAGTGAGGAAACCGTTGATGAACAAAAAAGCCTTCAATCAAATGAAAGAACGAAAAATGGCGAATGGGACATGGGTAGAATATTCATTGAAGCCCAAAATGAAATCAACAGAGGAACTCTCGGATTTGAAGATGACAGAGAAGAACTCATCAGAAATGGATTCGGAATCAACGATATTTTCGGATAATAATTTTGATAGAACATTTCAAGATAACTTATTTAAACAAGCATTATTTGGTTCATTATCAGCAAAAGAAAGAGAACAAGTTATAAAAAGTAAAGAGATAGCAACTAATGTTAAAGATTTTACAGATGGACTAAATAATAATTTACAAGCACTTGGCGGTGGAACAAACGATTTAACATACAAAGGTATGAATTTCTTTTCAAGAAGAAATCTAAGTTGGCAAATACCTAAGCAAGATGCGATAATGAGAGATATTCCATATTTTGATAAAGGAAGTTCGTGGAAAGCAACGAAAGCCTTAATAAATGGAATAGATTTAAACTCAAGAACTTTCAAATCTGATGAATTAAATGATATAAAAAATGCGATAAGTAGTCTTTTTGCACCATTACATAAAGTAATTAAACTTGGAGATTTTAACGGTGCATCAGCAGGATTATTAGTGTTTAATGATTGTGTAGAGCAAAGCGATTATGAAACTCCATTAAAAATTAGCAATATTAAAAAAGGTAGTTTCAAAGGAATTAGAGCATTAACACGATATTATCAAATAATTCCGTCATTAGATGATGAATTAGTAACAAGAGTTGATGAAGAAATAGGTGTATATAATGCTAGTGAAATCGGTCAACCAGTATATTATAGAGTAAATTTAAGTGGAGATACAGAGGCCAAATATAAATGGTTTAGAGTTCATAGAAGTAGAGTATTATGGTATGCAAGTATTGAATTAACTTGGATTGAAAAACGTATAGAATTGTATGGTGGTCCAAGTATACTTGAAAGAACATACACCGACTTTGCAAGATACGAAAGTCTAGTAGCACAAGTAAACAAGTTGGCACAGCGTTCTAATATACCGATACTTAATATTAAACACTTACCACAAGCAAGTTTAAATAGTTCACACTTTGTAAATAGAGTAATGCAAAAGGTTAAATCTATAAATTATACAGTTTCGGCTGGTAATATGATATTGCTTGGAGATAAAGAAAAAGAACAATTTACATTTGAAACAGCAAACTTTAGTGGACTTATAGATATTTTGAGACACGAAAGACAAAATTTAGCTGCGGCTATTGAAGCACCAACATCAGTTTTATTTAATGAACCTGGTGATGATGATGAGAATAGATATTTAACAAAGATTAAAGAGATTCAAGAAGGTAAAATTCGTGATTGGTTTAACATCTTAATCCAAATAGAATCAAAACATATATTTGGAAAAAGGATTAAAGACTTTAATTTCAAGTTTAAATCATTGGAGTTCGTTTCGGAAAAGGATAAAGCAGACAGATTAAAAACAGTTGGAGAATCACTACACACATTTTATGAAGATGAAGTAATTGATATTTTAAGTTATCAATCAATGTTGAAAGTTGCTATGGAAAACATTAGTGATATTCCGCACGAGATAACTAAAGAATATATTGATTATCTAGTAAGAGAAACTGCAAAAGACGCTGATAATCCTATGACTAAGAAACGAAGAGATATTGAAGTTGCCATAGCATTAAATCATATTAACAAGGAAAATGCTGGAGAAAATGGTGGGAAAACTTCGAACCCTGTGGAAAGCGCTGAAAAGGGTAAAGAATTAGGTGGAGACAAAGCGAAGAAAAAACCGACAACAAAAGTTCCAATAAAGAAAGAAAAAGGAGAATAATAATTATGGAAAAAGATGAATTGTTAAGAAATGCTCCTGAAAACAAAATAATCATTGGTGAATTTGCTGATGGTAAAGGAACATTTTATAGTAAAATTCCAATCTCCGATAATATTTCTAAAGATGCTGAAACTGGTTTCTTATACTGTAAAAACTCAATTTTAGGAAATGTTGGGGTACAAAAGTATCTTGGTAAAGAAATTGGGCTAAAAGGTGAAGATGCCGATAAAGTAATTGAAATGGTTAGAGATGAGGAAAGTGTCTTTGATGAAGTAAGTATGTCATCATTTGAAGGCAAACCAATAACCTTATTTCACCCGAAAACAAAAGTTAATAGTAAGAATTATAAGAAGTTTCTCGTAGGGTCAATTAAAGATGTAAAGCGAGACAATGAAAATCTTGCAAGTGATATTGTCCTTTATGATAACTACACTATTGACAAAGTAATGAAAGGTGAATTAAAAGATTTATCATTAGGTTATAAAGCAAAAGTTATTCAAATGGCTGATGGGCGTTATAAACAAACGGACATTGTTATAAACCATTTGGCTATCGTAGAAGAAGGAAGAGCGATCAACGCTCAAATCGTTGATGAAAACACAGTAAAAGAAGAAATTATTGAAAAAAAATGTGAATTAGAACCAAAAGATTGTGAAAGTATTTTTAAAGACACAGTATTTATCACCAAAACTAATAGCACTAATCAAAGAATAAACACTTATGATGATGATACTGGAGAAGAAATAACAAAAGAAGTAAGCACATTTGAAAGTAAGCGTAGTAAATATGATGTGTTAAAGCAACAACTAATTGATAGTAAAACAAATAAAAAAGGAGAAAACAAAAAAATGGAAAAAGACTTTAAATATTTTATGGCCGAGTTAAAAGACTTGGCAGTCTATCCAAAAGGTGAGTTTAGAGATAAGGCTTACGATGCATTAGCGGAAGATTGCAAAGAAACACTAGGAACAGTATTACCTACAATCGCTGATACAAAACAAAGCGTAATCGCTAATTCAGTTGGATTAAAAGACAGTAAATTAGATTTAGATGAAGATGAAGATAAGTCAAAAACATTAGTGGCTTATGTAAAAGATGAAAGCAGATTTTATGACAAATTATATCGTAGTATGGACAATGTTGATACAGCAAGAAAATATGCTAATATGACATTTCAAGATGTCCATAATGCAATCGCTGAAGGGAGAATGTTATAATGGCAAAATTCACATATGGTAGTTTACCAAGAGTTATAAAAGAAAAAGGTTACTTACCAGGAACATATCCATACGCATTTGGTCCTAAATATGTTGATGTAGCAAAATGGGATAGTTCAAGTGCAATTACGGCTGAATTTGGAGAGTTTGTAGAAATCAATGTTGGAGATGACTATGCAAAAGAAGCATTGACAATGGGTGCAAGCACAACAGCAGCAGAATTAGCAGTAGTAGTTAGAGATGTGGCAGGTTTCCCAGCATTAGGTGGTGGACTTATTTCAGGTCCTAAAGCCGAAGTTCCATTATCAGTATTTATCGGAACAGCAGGAAATAAAGGAAAAATCGTAGTAATTCTTGGAGAACAAGATACTACACCAGCAGTAGATGGACAAGTTTATGTCGGAACAGCAGCAAGTGGAGCAACAGTAGCAGGAGTTGTTTATACAACAAATGTAAATTCAGAATGTATTGAAGCTACTAATTGGAAATTTGCTGGAACAAAATTCGCACCTACAACAAGTGGTAATTACGTTGTAGAAGTTAAGTACGAAGGTTAGGAGAATAGAATATGAACTTAGAAAATATGTTATTTAGTGATTATAATTCATTAGCAAAAGGGCAAGGGAAATCAGTCCGACAAGTTTACAAAGAATTCCAAGCCAATTTAGAATCAAAAATGAGTGGTGGAGGAACTTCTGATTTAATGGATGGGTATATTAAAAATACTCAATACTTCCATGACAGTAAGTTTTTCACAGATGCAAGTTCGGCTGGATTATATCCAATCGATGCGTTCCAAGTATTAGATTTAACAATCAACTTACCACTTAATAAATTCTGGGCGCAAGAATTAGTGCCAATGAGAATGGGTGGAGGAGCAGTAGAAAGTTTTGCTTTCTTCCGTTCAAATGTAGGATTAGCAAATGCAAGATTAGCAGGTGGAAACTCAAATAGTGTTCCATTAGTATCAATTTCAGATGAAAAAGTAGTAGTTCCAATTTATCCAATTCGTTTAGGTATCTTACTTGGCGATGTAGATATGATGAAATCAGACCAAGTTAATTACGGATTACTAGAAAGACACGAACAAGCATTAAGAACTTCATATTGGAGAGAAATTGAAAAATTTGCTATGATAGGTAATGTAGATATTGGTGATATTACAGCATCAACTGCTAACTTCCATCCTGGATTATTAAATATTCCAGTAAGTGGTTCAGGTATTTATTATCATATTGGAACTTCGGAAGTATGGGCAAATCACGATATTAACGAATGGACTCAATTATTTGTTACAGCAGTAGCAACTATGAAGAAAAAACTTCGTTATCAAAGAGATTATTTCCCTAACAAAATTTTGTTACCACCAACAGTATGGACATTATTACAAGCACCAGCAGTATTAGGTGATGTAGCAAGTTCAGGTGGAGCAGGTATTGCAGTTTCAATCTTAGAATATATCCAAAAACAAATTAAATCTCGTTTGTTAATTGATGTAGACTTTGTAGAACTTCCTTACTTAGATACTGGAGCAAAAGAAACTGATGGTTTCTTCGTTGAAGAAGATGGAGCAGGTTCAAATGGTCGTATCGTTATTTATCGTAAAGATGAAAAAGTAATGAAATTACCAATCGCTATGCCTTTAACTGGTGGAGCAATGTTACCATCACCAACAGAAATGGGTGTTCGTAAGAATTACTTAGCATTTGTTGGACCATTAGCATTAGTATATCCAGAAGCAGTTTCGTATTTAGATAATAAAGCAGCAGCATAATAATTAAACTCATAAAGCCAGTCTTTGTTGGCTGGCTTTATTTGATTTATGTAATATATAATAGTATAATTAAATTATAAAATATATTATATAAATGAGATATAGTATGAGTAAAATATATATAATAAAAGGAGTGATAGTATGTCAATACCAGATGAAGGCAATAATACATATTACACATTAGATGGACTTAACACGATCAATTTAGGACTATTAAACCCAATGGGTTATTTTGCTAATTATGCAATAACAATAGAATCACCAGTATATGAGAGTTTGGTAGCAAGTATCGGTAACGAGCCAAAGTTCACATTATCTGATTTTTTGTTATGGTGTCCACCTTTTCAAGAGTTTTTCCAAGATGAAGAAAGCAGTTCGCTATATAATTTATTTATGGCGTTTCTAAACATAGCGAAAATCAAAGTAAAATGGGAAGTCGTGCAAGATAAAGCAGTTTGGAAAAGACTAATAGCATTATATATAGGACATTATATGGAAATAAACATAAGAGCAATTAAAGATGAAGAAAACAAATTATCATTAGTTGCTGAAAAAGACCAAAAACCTGATGATATAAGACATTTAGAATATAAAGTAGGAAATGAAGTATTTAAAGATTTTAGAGCAACAATATATGGTTCACAGTTTTGGTATGAATACGAGCCATACGGTAGATTTGTTGCTGGATTATGGGGAACAACAATCTTATAAAGGAGTGATTGATTATGGCAATACCAACTTATGATAAATTAGAAAGACCATTAGTAGATGATTTTATGACATATGATAGTAACGAACATAGATACATAGCGTTAGTAGATGGCATTTTGAAAGATGCTTATATAAACTTGATTACTGATTGGGGTTCAAAAGAAAACGCACAATCTTATCTTGATTTAGTAAGTAGAGTTATTTATGAAACAATTTTGTCATTTAAAGATGAAAAATATAAGAATACAATGTTGTATTATATGTCTCACTCTAAAAAAATGAGAATAGAAATCTACAAGGTATTTTGTGATACAGTTTGGTATAATCGTAGAGATGGTGGGTTTATGATGGCATACAATAGTGGAGCAAACTTAAATCAAGGTAAAATGATTGAGTTTGGAATTAAGCAAGCATTGTCATCTATCGCATTTCAAATCATTAAAAATAGTCCGTTAGGAACTAGATTTATGACAGTAGATGTAAACGAGAAACAAACCTTTAATAGTTTAGCTGAATTACTTGCTTATCTAGTAAGTGAAAATATTATTACAAGTGAAGAAAGTGATGTAGTAACATTAAGTGAAGATTTAGAAGATTTACCATATACCGAAGATTACCAGTTGGTTGAATTAGAAAATGATAGATATTTATATACAAACATTAAATCAATTAAATCATATGTTGAAACAATGTATATAAATGATAACGCAAACGGAGATTGGTAATATGGGTGGTTTTGGTGGAGATTTAACTAACTACGGACAAACTGGTTCAATGGTATTGAAGAATATACAAGCAATATATAAAGCACCTAAAACACAACTAGAGCAAAAAACTCAAGATGTAGATATATCAAGTTTAACTTATGCTGAAATATTAGCATTAGTTCCTAAAAATTGGCATGATGATGAAAGTGATTATTGGTCTAATGCCGAAGAACATCATTTATGGTGTAGAGATGGACAAACAAACTCTTATGTAAAGCGTGGGACTGATGAAGAAGTAAAAGAAATATTTGATAGACAAGAGGCTAGTGTATTAGTTTGGCACATAGCAACTGATGATAACCACGTAGACCTAATGGCTGGCGGTAAAGTAAAAGCAAAAGGTATTGAGTGGTTTGTATTAAAAGTAATACAACAAGACAGCACAGGAACATATGCAAATAGATATAACGCTATGGATACATCTCCAGATAATAAGAGATTAAGAAGATTAGGCGTTAAAACAATGATATGTGTTGGTGGGTTAGTCTAATGTCAATAGACATTTATGCTACTCCATATAAATTTGATAAATTACAAAAAAAAGGCTTTGATAGTGCGTTAGGATATTGGTTTTGGAATATAGCAATTCTTATTGCACCGATAGACACAGGTAATTTAAGGTCAGCAATTACTCTTAAAGCAAACAAAGAAAGAAGAATTAGAATATCTTATAACGAATTTATTGCAAACTATGTTCAATTTTTAGAAGAAGGGCAAGGGCCAGTAAAAAAATATCAAGATTTCATAAAAAAAGATACAGTAGAAGTAATCGCAGAACAATTAGTATCTTGGATAATTACAGGTAAACGACCTTTATACGCAAAACAAGGTGTAAAACCTATTGTTCAATTAAGTGCAAGTAAATATAAACCATTTTCAATGGAAAAAACTTTGTTAAAACAAGCGAATATGAATGCAAGCGTTATAAATGCAAGAAGTCGTATGGAAATATCTAAAATTAGAGAATTAAATTACACAGGTTCTAAGCAAACTATTACAGGACAAAGAACCCAAACACAAACAAGTGGTGGGTATAGACAAACAAATAGAGGAATAAGCCGTTTAGAAAATATATATAAAGAAAGAATAAAAGAAATCAGAAGTTAGGAGTGTGAATATCAATGGCAGTAAAATATCATATTAACGAAGTAGATATATATAAACTTATAACTGATTTAGTTAATGATAATAGTTCATTAGGTAAAATTAAAATGTCAATAGGTTATTACTTTTTAGATGAAAATGGTAATAACGGTGGTTTTGTAAAGAGATTTACTCAAAGCAAAGGTAGATTTGATGTTAAACAAACTTTTGATGATGACACTTACGAACTTCAAAATGATAGTTTCGTTCCAATGGGAATATCGAGTTTAAACGCAAATTATCTAGCACATGATAAAATCAAAGAAATTACATATGAGCCAATAATTGAGTTAATGGTTTATATTGAAAATGATATTACATATAAAGTTATCGAATTAGTAATACAAGAAATAAGAGCAAAACTTATTCAATATCAAACAACGTTAGATGTAGAGTTTCTTAATTTAGATGGTGGAGCGAATATAACTGAAACTTTAAAAGTTATCGCTATGGCTGGAGAAATTGATTACGGACAACTTGCAACTATACAAGGTAGAAGATACTTGTCTATCTCAATGCCACTTACATTAGAAGTAACTAATTATGGAGAATATGCCAATCAAGAAACTATTTATTTATCAGTTCCAAGTGTTAATAATGGTGAGTATGTTGAAATGTATCCTATATCTTGGAATTACGGAACTGGGATAGATACTGATGGTGCACAAACATTAAATGATAAGAGTTTATTAAATCTTGATCGTGCTAAAATTATAAAACACGTTCCTAAAACAACAGCCTTTGGTTTTGCAATGGCAGTTCAAATTGATTTTAAAAACGAGATACTTTATAAAATATTCAAAGATAGTAGAAAACCTACACAAGCGACAAGCACCGAAATATGGAAAATTAAAAGTGAGATAAAAGTTTTAGATACAGATATAGAATCAGAAACATACGGAACTTATGTAGTTGATGATAATTTAACATTAGAAGAAGAAGAGTTTATATTAGATAAGAAAGCGCCAATAGGAGAACTATCAAAAGGAGAAAAGATAGTATATGTTTTAACATTCTTACCACGTTGGGCATTGTTAAGTTAGATTATGTCAATAGATATAAATGTATATTTAAGAAGTAAAGGTGGTAGAACTACTAGGGCGCAAAGCAAATTAAGCACTAAAGAAACATATCAAAATAAAAGAGGTAGCATTTCATCATCAGCAAGTAAAAAAGAAATGAATAATATAGGAGCATTGGCAACATTTATGTCAAGTGGTAATATCCTTAAAAGTGGACTAATGAAAGTTCCTATATTAAGAAGTGCTATGGCAATAGGAAAAACAGCAGATAAAGCGGTCAATTTTGGGACAGCATTATATCAAGCAAGAACAGGCGAAAATATGATTTCAAGTAATATTAGAGCATACTCAAAAATAGGCGCAACACTAGGAGTGTCATATATTGATAGTGCAATAGATAATTGGTTACATAGAATGCCAGAAGTTCAAAGACAAAATTATATGTTAGATTATGGTAAAAAAATATATATACGAAATATAGAAAACGAGAAAAATAGTCTTTCATAAAAGATAGAGAGGTGGAAAATCGTGCCATTCTTATATAGTTTCACAATAGATAATGAAAAAGTAGAAGGGCAAATTGGCTTTTCAACTTCAAGAAAATGGGAAGAAGCATTAGATGAGGCAACACTTGTTATCCCATTCACATACGAAAACGATACACCTTATAAAATGTTTTCAATGTTAAATATTGAAATTATTGAAATAGATAATTATATTGATAGACATACAATAGATACAAGAAATTATGAGTTTATTGTATATAGTGATAATGTAAACTCAATAGGCTCATATGGTTATTATAAACATCAAGTAAACGCAATAGAATACACCGCAAAACTTGATTACTATATGGTAAATAATTTATCTAAATCAAGAAGTGTATTAAAGAACACTCAAGCACCATTTGTAACAAGTTCAATAATGTCTGGAAATAATGGAACTTATTTTCCAAAAGTAACATTAGAGTTTATTGATTTAAAAGAAGATTTTTATGCAAATAGAGAAATAGTATTTAATAAAGTAGAACAAGCATATATAGATATAATTGGAACATCACCAGAACTTAAAAGAGTAAACGCAGTAATAAGAACTAATGCACCATTAGTTAGTGGAACAAGCCCACATACATTATCGATAGTTGGAACAACTTGGGTATTTCCAAAAGGAGAATGGGAAATTGAATATGGGTTTATTGCTGATGGAACAGAAGAATATGGGTTTGATGTAGGATTTAACGTTCTTTATACATTTTATGTAGAGGCTTTTGAAGAACACGAATTATCAATGTATGATGTAGTTAATGAGATACGAACTAGCATAAGTAAGTTTGGTGGAATTGAAGATACAAGATATTTTGATTCAACAAGAATATTTAATTTATCTAGTGAAGATATAACTTATTTAAAGAGCATACAAGCACCACAAATCTATTTATCACAAGCAACGGCAAGACAAATGCTTATATATGCTTTGTCATTCATAAATATATTGCCAAGATTAGTTAATGGTAACGAAACCGATACATTAGAATTAGAAAAATATAATATTGCAAACGGAGATTTCACTATTGAAGATGTTATAGCATACGGCGGACATCAAAATACTAACCAAATAGGTAGTAGAAACTATCAACCTATTTCTCAAGCGTTAGCTAATAATTTAGATGACACATCAATTCATAGCCCATCAAGAAGTGGCTATCAACAAGTTAGGTCATTAGATATTCAAATAGTGGCTGATAATTTCACAATTAAATTTCCTAAAAAAGCACCATTATATATGCCTAAAAAGTTAATGGTTATAATTCCTAAAATAGAAGTTTACAATGATGAAAGTGATACATACCTTTTAACTTTAACTGATTTTGAATTAGACCTAACACCAAGATGGATAAATATTGAAGAATGGAATCTTAAAGACATAACAACTAATTTCCCTGATATAGCAGGTAGAAATATATGGGATACTGAATTAGGACTAAGAAGTTACAAAGTTGAAAACTTATTTTGGAAAATTGGAGACACACAAATAGATATTTCAAAAATATATGGAACATTATTTCATAGTAACCTTTTAGATAATGTAGTTGAAATGGCTGTTTATGAACATATTATGCTTAATTCTCCAGCACCAATATTACCGTATGGAACAACTGACCATCTTTTGAGTGTTATTATAACAAAACCTACAACTGCTCACTATCAAGATTGGCGATTTAGAATAGAATATATTACTGATGAAAGATTAGTAATGAAACAAGATAAAGAAGATTTAGCGCAAGTATCGTTTTATAGTGAAATGCGACAAAATCAAGAGCAAGCACTTGTCAATATCGTAAGACAAAGTAGAAAGGGCTATGGAGATTTACAAAGAACTGGAAATAGAACATTCAGTTTTCAAAAGAAACATTTAAAATTAAGTGAGTTTTACGAAATAGGGCAAAGAAATACTGAACACTTTACAGTTACTCAAATTGATGCTCAATGGTATAACGATTACGCATTAGCAACTTATCACATAATCAAATATCATAACCGTATTCAACAAGCGACTTTCGTAAATCAAAAATATAGACCGTTTGATAACTTTGCTAAAACAACTTTAGATAGACACGAACATTATGGAGATTATTTAATAGCGTTACCTCCTAATGATACTAATAGTGGAGTGCAAGAACAAGACACAAAGATTTATAATAATGATAGAACTGTTAGAAGAATAGTAAGTATATTATTAGGTAATGATTTTGGAATGCCTAGTAAACCAAGTGCAACAGTAGCATTGGTAAGAACTGATGGAATGTTAAATATCAACCCTGAGGATAGTGGCGGAAATAGAAGATTTATAGTATCTCCATTAACTTCAAGAGGTGTGAAAGGTGGTTTTGTATTCACATTAGGGTTTAAAGATAATCAAATAGCAGGAGATGGACTTGTAGAGGAAAGCGGAAATTATTACAATGATGCAGTAAGATATACTGATAAGAAAGGTAGATTTACAAGATTTGGTTTCGCTATTTTACAAGATTTAGAATTTGATAATGCTGATTATCCAACTTATCCGTTAATTGAAAAAAATATATCTACTTTTCCAACCATTTTCAATAATAATGTTTATTTCACTTGTGGAAACTATTATCAAAATGAACCATTTGAACACCCACTTGTTTGGAATAAAGACCCTATGACTAATGCACAACTTACATATCAACTAAATGTATTGTCATATTATGTAGGGTTATATGTATTCGGCTTGAAGTTCTTTACTGATAATTACATAGTAAAAGAACCATTAGAAACATTAAATGGAGCAAAATTATATAAATATACTGATGGAACAAGATATGAAATGTTTGATGATTTATTTATCAAAACTGGATATGATAGTGTAACAACATTAAGAGATAACGAAGTCTCTGGAGATGGGAATATTGAATATGACTATTTAGAAAACACAGTATTATTCGTTGGAATAAGTATGACAAACATTACATCTTGGGCGATAGGTATAACAAACGATAACGGAGACATAGAATTATTAGCAGCGTGTAACGAAGGACTAGGCGGGATCAAGTTTGTTAATAGACATTTTAGACCTAATATATTGGAAATGGGAAGTATGGTATCTAAAGAAATATTTTTTAAAACAATATTATTTAATGTAACAGGCTCATTAGATATGGTAACTAAACAAGCACTTAATCAAGTATTAAATGCTAGCATTACCGCAGTAAGTTCAATTAGTATAGCAACTAGAATAGGTAAGTTTAACTATGCATTATCAACTAACATAGCAGCAACAGGCTCATTAAGTATGGTAACTAAGCAAGCGTTAAATCAATTATTTAACACTTCATTTAATGTATCAAGTTCGATTACTATGTCAACATTGCAAGCGTTAAATCAATTATTTAGCACTTCATTTAGTGCAACGAGTTCATTAAGTATGACAACTAAACAAGCTTTAAATCAAACATTGAGTGCTAGTGTAAGTGCAACAGGTTCAGTAAGTGAATCACATTCACAAGTATTACCGCAAACATCAACGCCTACAATTACTGACTTAACATATTCATCATCATTCTCATTTAAAGTATTAAATAATGATGATGTTGCAGCAAACTTAAAATGGGCGTATCAAACTGACAGTGTAGATACTAATCCTACTTTAGGAGATGTATCGGTTGATTCAGGTCTTAAAACAGCAACGCAAACAACAGGAGCATATAGCAGCACAACAGTAGTATATTTCTCAGCTAATGCGATTGCGAACGGTAAAACATTATCAACATTACATTCATTCTCAGTAAGAGGGGCTGATTTATAATGACAAGAAAAGATGAGTTTATAGAGTTTATAAACACAGTAGATTATGCCTCATATAGAACAAAAATATATGGGGTAAATGAAAAAATGAGACAAGAGGTATATCATAGTTTCTATGAGCCTAAGGATATATTATTAAATGAAACATTGCTTGATTTTAATGATGATTTGATAAACTCAACAGGACTAGAAATATTATCTTGGAATAAAGAAACTAAGCCAATTTGGCTAAAATAAAATAGGAGGAATAAAATTATGGCAGGAGTAATGCTAACAGCAGGTAAAAACTTAATGTGTGATGGATTATCACAACATTCAGGGTTACAATTAGTAGCAGTAGAATCAACAACAGTAATAGCACGTGAAGATGTATCATTTGATTCAGCAACAACAGGAGTAAGCGATTTAGCAGGTGGTAATAGTATATCACTTGAAATTGTGGGTAATCATACGATTAGTTCAGTTTATTTAGTGCCATCAGCACAAGAAATCACAGCGGGATATTGTTATGCAACATTAACAAGTGAAAACGAGTTTCCAAATGGTGGAGATTTAATTGTTGAAAGCTTTGAATTAACGGTAGCGTAATATGGATATTAAAACTAAAATAAATGTAAATATGAAAACTAGACAAGTATTAAACAAACCAAAACCAAAGCAACCAAAAGAAAAAAAGGAAAGTATTGAAAATAAAGAAAAAGCAGGTGAGTAATAATGAATACTATAAGTCCTACAAAAGCAGTAGCGTATTTTCTTACTGATGGGTCAATAAGAGACAAATACGGTGATACACTATT
>Ga0190313_1000768_pt1 | contig 18226 bp, 18 predicted proteins | sample 4870071011_MG_FD_169989 | JGI IMG/M metagenome (GOLD analysis project Ga0190313, IMG submission 169989) | Hydrothermal vent sediment bacterial communities from Southern Trench, Guaymas Basin, Mexico - 4870-07-10-11_MG | ecosystem: Environmental > Aquatic > Marine > Hydrothermal vents > Sediment ...
AGAATGCTATGCCATCCACGAGGATCCTTCCTTGCATACAGCACAGGTGATAAAGATCAAAGTATTTATGTTTTTTTTTTTTGACGCTTTAATAATAGCAACAAATAAAATTATTTGTTCTTGACGAAAAACTTATTACCACAAGATGCTTACTTTCTCTAATGCCTTCCACGGAGGATGTGGTTTGCCTCGCGGTGGTTCTCATCGCCCTGGGATTCGCCATACAGTACCTTCTGAACCCCTATCTGCACAAACTTGGAGTTAGAAGGAGAAGAGTGGATAAAATAAATATAAGCGAAGAAGAGGAGAGAAAGTTCAGGGAAGAGATTTGGAAGATGGCCGACGAAAAGAGAAGGAAAAAGTAATTTATTTCTGCTGAGGTTCCATCATCTCTTCCGTTTCTGTATATCCGTACTGTTGTGGAGGTCTCTGCTCCCACAGCCTACTTCTTTCCGATTTTCTGTGTCTGAAAAATATCACTATAAGTATTGCTAAAACCGCTCCCGCAATTGCGAGGGCAACAAAAAGTATCATTAGAGCGTTCATCCCCCTTATATTCGTTTCGTAGAGCTCATATTCCGTTGTGGTCTTAACACCAAATGTAGTAATTTGAGAGATTGTTTTTATTATTAAGCCCGTAGATGTATCCACATATAAATCATATTTCTCGCTGTCACTGGTGTATCTGTAATGATAAACGGTGAATCCTCCTGCAGGAACTTCTATCCCTTTTGTTTCCACAAGATTATATTTTTTGCCTTTCCAGAGTAATGTGCTTTTCCCGAGATCACCTACAGGTATCGCGGGGAAGTATCTGGGATCGTTAATATCATCCTCGTGAGTTCCCTGCGATACTCCCGGCACCGTTCCACTAACTTTTATTTTTACGAGCATAGTGGAATTAGAGCACCATACCTTGATTATATCGTACCTCACCTCTCCCGAAAATGAGCCTATTGCTGTGCTTTCATCCATTGAATATCTGGCGTACGCCCCTTCAAAAGCGTATGGTTGGCAGGCAGCATATGCACTCCCCGCAAGAAGGAGTAATATCGCCAGCGAGTAAATCAGCCCGCGTTTCATGTCACTACCCATTGTGGGATTTTATTTTAAGGTTTTGGTGCATTTTTCATTCAATACTACGGATTATCTTCCCGATCCGAGAAAAACCACAAACTTTATATTCATATTTCTTTTGCGCCCATTTAGGGCCCGTAGCTCAGTTAGGTAGAGCACCTGGCTTTTAACCAGGTGGTCCGGGGTTCGATTCCCCGCGGGCCCGCTGGTGATATAGTATGAAGTATAATGTGCTTGAGCACGAGCTCGTGCCCGAACACTATCTGGTAAGCAAAGATGAAGAGAAGGAGATTCTTGAGAAGTTGGGAGTGAGCAAGGAAAAATTACCCAAAATTTTGAAAAGCGACCCTGTTATAAGGGTTCTGGAAAGAATTTACGGGCCCATAGAGATAGGAAGTTTAATAAAGATTGTGCGTAAAAGCCCCACTGCTGGAAAGATTGTGGTGTACCGCGTGGTGGTTGAAGGGTGATGTAAAATGAAGGAGATAGTTGATGCCTTCTTTAAGGAAAGGAGCGTAGTAAATCATCACATAGTTTCCTACAATGAATTCATACCCACGCCCGATAATCCAAACAGCGGAATGCAGATGGTCATTGATAATATTAGAATTGGAGATAACCCGCCTGGCGAATTCATGCTTGATAAAACTAAAACTGGCGGAAAAGAAATCATAATAAGGTTCGGCAGGAGGAGCAAGGATGAGGAGCCCACGGTGTCCATAGGTCTTCCGGAGGGTAGGGAAGCAACGGGAGCGACGAGCATAATAACTCCGATGGAGGCAAGAATGCGCGACCTCAATTATATGGCTCCGCTGTACCTAAAATTCACGGTCATTGAAGACGGTGTTGAGAGGCCTCCTCAAAAACTCAAAATAGGAGATTTTCCAGTTATGGTCAAGTCAAAGATTTGCACCCTGCATCCAGAGAATATAGATAACTACATAGCAAGATACAAGGGACCTTTGGATGCGGATTACAAAGAAAAACTGATATGGGTGGGCGAAGACCCTAACGATCCGGGAGGATACTTTGTGATAGGAGGAAGCGAGAGAGTGCTCGTTTCCCTTGAAGACCTCGCACCCAACCGCGTTCTTGTGGAATATCAAGAGAGATACGATACGAAGATAGAGGTGGCAAAAATATTCTCGCAGCGTCGCGGTTATAGAGCATTGACAACGGTGGAGAAGAGGAAGGACGGAATAATACATGTCAGCGTTCCCGCGGTCTCGGGAAGCATACCTCTCGTTATAATGATGAAGGCCCTTGGCATGGAGGATGATGAAGAGATTTACAACGCTATTGTAAGCGATGAAAGAATGAGTCCCATAGTTCTCGCGAATATAGAAGAATGCGCAGACGAGAAACTCTATCCTCCAAACGGCATAAGGACAAAGGAAGATGCGATAGATTATCTGGAGAAGAGGTTCGCCGCCGGTCAGGCGAAGGAATACAGGGAGAGAAAAATCTCGCAGATTCTTGACCAATCTCTCCTTCCTCACCTCGGTGATTCCCCCGAGGACAGAATGAAGAAGGCCATTTTCCTCGGCAGAATGGCGAGAGCAGTCCTTGAATTGCATTTCGGGTTGAGAAAGGAAGACGATAAGGACCACCTTGCCAACAAGAGGTTGAAGATGTCAGGTGAACTTCTTGAAGAGCAGTTCCATATGGCGTTCCTCGCACTCATGCAGGATTTCAAATACCAATTGGAGAGGTCATATAACAGAAGAAAAGGAATAAAGTTACAAGCCGCGCTTCGCCAGGATGTTCTAACTCAGAAAATCCTGCACGGTATGGCTACTGGAAACTGGGCTGGAGGAAGGACAGGCGTATCGCAACTTCTTGACAGAACCACCAATATGAGCACAGTATCACATTTGAGGAGAATAACCTCTCCGTTAACTCGCTCTCAGCCGCATTTTGAGGCTCGCGATTTGCATCCTACTCAGTGGGGTCGCCTCTGCCCTAACGAAACACCTGAAGGTCAAAACTGCGGGTTGGTGAAGAACGCTGCCCTCCTCATAGATGTTTCCAAGGGAGTTTTTGAAGATTATGTTTTGGATATACTGAAGGAACTGGGTATGAAGGAAGGAGTGTACGAAAAGGAGGGTTATTCCAGAGTTTACCTTAACGGTAACCTTGTAGGCTATCATGAGAATGGTATAGAACTCACTGCGAAGATAAGGGAGAAGAGGAGGAGAGGCGAGATTTCCGACCAGATTAATGTTAGATACGACGAGATAACAAGGGAAGTTATAGTGAACTGCGATGCCGGAAGGATAAGGAGACCTCTCCTCGTGGTTTACGACGGTGATATAAAATACACCGAGGAACACAGAAAAATGCTGAAAGAGGGTAAAATAACTATAGAGGATTTGGTCAGGGAAGGAATAATAGAGTGGGTGGACGCCGAGGAGGAGGAAAATGCATACATCGCGGTTTACGCCTTTGAACTTCCGGAAAGATGCGAATCCTGCGGGAAGGTTCTCGCAAGAAAAGATGTTGTATGGATAAATTCCGGAAAAGGAGAGGAAAAGGCGAAAATTAAATGCGGATATTGTGGCCACATAATGGAGGTTAATAAACTATTGACAAAAGAGCATACGCATTTGGAGATAGACCCCATGCTGATCCTCGGTGCGGTTGCGGGATGCATACCTTATCCCGAGCATAATTCATCGCCCCGTATTACGATGGGTGCGGCCATGCTCAAACAGTCTTTGGGATTACCGGCCGCAAATTATAGAAAGAGGCCGGATACGAGGGGTCATTTACTCCACTACCCACAGCGCCCGTTGGTGAGAACGAGAACCATGGATTTCGTTAAGTTTGACAGGAGGCCGGCTGGACAAAATATGGTCGTTGCAATAATTTCCTACCACGGATACAATATGCAGGATGCCATAGTGCTAAATAAAGCGGCGGTGGATCGCGGGTTGGGAAGAAGCACTTTCTTCAGGGTATACAAGGATGAGGAGCGCCGTTATCCCGGCGGACAGGAGGACAAGTTTGAAATTCCCTCTCCCGATGTCTGGGGAGCGAGAACGGAGGACGCTTATAGATTCCTGGAAGATGACGGTCTTATATCTCCAGAAGTTTATGTGAAGGGAGGGGATGTTCTCATAGGAAAGACCTCTCCTCCGAGATTCCTGGAGGAGGAAACATCCATCCTTACCCCTCAAAAGAGGAGGGAGGCCTCCACGAGCATGAGACCTGAGGAAGAAGGGTATGTGGATAGCGTTATTCTAACCCTCTCGGAGAACAACTCCCGCCTGGTTAAAGTTAAGGTTAGGGATCAGCGCATACCAGAACTCGGAGATAAATTCGCATCTCGCCATGGCCAGAAGGGGGTGGTCGGAGCGATAATACCGCAGGAGGATATGCCGTTCACCGAGAGCGGAATAATTCCCGATTTGCTCATAAATCCCCACGCCATACCTTCAAGAATGACCGTGGGACACATACTGGAGATGATAGGGGGTAAGGTGGCAGCTCTTGAAGGAAGGTTCGTGGACGGAACGGTTTTCAGTGGAGAACCTGAGAAGGCATTGAGGGAGGCGCTCGTTAAAAATGGATTCAAATACAGCGGAAGAGAAGTAATGTACGATGGAATCACGGGAAGAAAATTTGAGGCGGATATATTCATAGGGGTAATCTATTATCAAAAACTGCATCATATGGTCGCCGGTAAATTCCACGCTAGATCCCGCGGTCCCGTGCAAATCCTTACGCGCCAACCCACGGAAGGTAGAAGCAGGTTGGGAGGTCTACGATTCGGAGAGATGGAGCGCGATACCCTCATAGGCCATGGAGCGGCTATGGTGATAAAGGACCGCCTTTTGGACAATTCGGACGGTACCATCCTTTATGTATGCGGAAACCCCGAATGTGGCCATATAGCAATCTATGACCGAAAGAAGCATACATTGAGATGTCCCGTTTGCGGAAACACCACAAATATATACAGTATAGAGACCAGTTACGCTTTCAAACTTATGAGGGATGAGCTTGCATCCTTAGGCGTGATTATGAGGTTGAAGTTGGGTGATGTAAGATGATGGGTATACACAAGAGGATAATATCTCTAAAATTTGCCCTCCTTTCGCCGGAGGAAATAAGGAAGATGAGTGCGGTCAAGATAATAACTCCGGATACATACGATGATGATGGCTTTCCGATAGAGCACGGTTTAATGGACCCGCACATGGGAGTTATAGAGCCGGGATTGCGTTGCAAAACCTGCGGAGGCACAATGCATGAATGTCCCGGCCACTTCGGACATATTGAACTTGCTATGCCCGTCATACATGTTGGGTTCGTAAAAGAAATATACAAGATGCTCCAAGCAACATGTCCAAAATGCGGAAGAGTGATGTTGCCGGAGGAGGATATAGAAATCTACAAAGAAAAAATTTTAGAACTGAAAGAAAAGGGCGCTCAGATTCTTGATGTGCTTCTCGTCGCTAATCAGGCGATAGAGGAGGCTTCAAAAAAGGAGGTCTGCCCACACTGCGGATATGTCAAGAAGAAGATTTCTCTGGATAAGCCCACGACATTCCGCGAGGGCGGAAGCAAATTAACTCCAAAAGAAGTTAGGGAGAGATTGGAGAAAATTCCAGACGATGACCTCATACTTTTCGGTATGGATCCGAAGATTGTGAGGCCGGAGTGGATGGTTCTTACGGTTCTTCCCGTCCCTCCCGTGAATGTTAGACCGACGATAACCTTAGAAACTGGGGAGAGGAGCGAGGATGACCTGACCCACAAACTGGTAGATATAATAAGGATAAATCAGAGGTTGAGAGAGAATAGAGATAGCGGTGCACCTCAACTCATAATTGAGGATCTTTGGGAATTACTGCAATATCACATAACCACATATTTTGATAATCAAACCGCTGGCATTCCACCTGCCAGACACAGGAGCGGAAGACCACTCAAAACTCTCGTTCAGAGACTTAAAGGCAAGGAAGGAAGATTCAGATCAAATTTATCGGGTAAGAGAGTCAATTTCTCCTCCCGTACGGTAATATCGCCAGAGCCGTTCCTCTCCATAAACGAGGTTGGAGTTCCCGAGGATGCGGCGAGAGAATTGACTGTTCCTATAGCCGTTACTCCTCACAACATAGAGATGTTGCGGGAAATGGTGAGAAGAGGACCTAATCCCCGCGGACCAAACGGGGAGTACATACCCGGGGTTAACTACATAATAAGGAGGGACGGCCGAAGGATAAAGGTCACGGAGAGAAACGCGGAGGAGGTCGCAAAACGTCTGGAAACTGGATGGGTGGTGGAAAGACAGTTGCAGGACGGAGATATAGTGCTTTTCAATAGGCAACCATCCCTCCACAGAATGTCTATGATGTGCCATCTGGTTAGGGTGATGCCTGCCAGAACCTTCCGCTTCAATTTGGCAGTATGCCCACCATACAACGCTGATTTTGACGGAGACGAGATGAATTTGCATGTGCTTCAGGGAGAAGAGGCGAGGGCTGAGGCGAAAATTTTAATGCTCGTGCAAGAGCATATACGCTCCCCGAGGTTCGGTGGGCCGATAATAGGTGGAATCCACGACCACATAAGCGCCATGTTCCTCCTTACCCATAAGAATCCTCTCTTCCAAAAAGAGGAGGCAATCCACTTGCTATCCTATGTGGATGTGGATAAATTGCCAGAGCCCGTGGTAAAGGACGGAAAAGAGTACTATTCTGGAAAGGATATATTTAGCCTCCTCCTTCCAGATGATTTAAATATGGAGTTCAAGGCGAAGATTTGCGATCCGGCAGTGTGCAACGATAAATGTGTTAAGGAGAATTGCCCGATAGACGCGTATGTGATAATAAGAGATGGAAAATTGGTTGCAGGCACTATTGATGAAAATGCCATAGGAGCATTTAAAGGTAAGATAATAGATAGGATTTCAAGAGAGTACGGAAACGATGAAGCCAGAAAGTTCATAGATAATCTAACGCGACTGGCTATAGCGGTGATTTCGTTCAAAGGATTTACTACGGGAATTGATGATGAGGACATACCGGAGGATGCAAAGTTGCAGATAGCGGAGATCCTTAAAGATGGAGAGAAGAGGGTGAGAGAACTGATAAAATCTTACAAGGAGGGCACATTACAACCCGCACCTGGAAGAACTCTGGAAGACACTTTGGAACTGGAGATAATGAGAACCCTCGCCCAAGCGAGGGATAAGGCTGGAAAAGTTGCCAGCAGATACTTAGGGCTTGAGAATCCCTCCGTTATTATGGCGAGGTCGGGTGCTAGAGCTTCCATGCTAAATCTCACGCAGATGGCTGCGGCCATCGGACAGCAATCGGTTAGAGGTCAAAGATTGCACAGAGGATACTCCAGAAGAACTCTACCGCATTTCAAACCCGATGATTTGGAGGCCGAGGCGAGAGGATTCGTTAAAGCATCTTACAAGAGCGGTATGACACCCACCGAATACTTCTTCCACTCCATGGGCGGTAGGGAAGGTCTGGTAGATACCGCGGTGAGAACATCCCGCTCGGGATACATGCAGCGTCGCCTCATAAACGCTCTTGCTGATCTGAAAGTATCAAGAAATTACTCCGTCGTTGATACCGAGGGCAATGTAATTCAGTTTAAGTACGGCGAAGATGGTGTTGATCCAACGAGGAGTTACGGCGGAAAGCCCATAGATATTGATGCTATAATAGATTCTCTGGAGAGAGGTGATTGAAGATGCTGACGATAATATGGAGAGACACGCAAACAAGAGTTCTCCGCCTCCAGAAGTACGCTCCATGCTACTATGCGGTTGATTTTGATGTAGATGCCACAAAATTTCCCATGATGTTTGATGCCTACATTACCCTAAACGGCAAGGTAGTAACATACATGGTAAAAATCTCGGAAATTATGGACTACAAGACGGAAGGTATTGAAGGTAAAGTACTCGCCAAAGGACCACTTAAAAATGCCAAAAAATTGTTGAGAATTACAGAAATAATACAAATAGCACCGAGAAGCGTTGAAGAGTTTGAAGATGAGAATGGAGAACCTTTGAAAAGGGTGAGCAAATTCGCCATAGCGCGACCAATAAAATTGGTGGAAATCAAACATGTTCCGAAGTTTAGGAAACCCACAGATACCGAGAAAAAAATTGAGGAGATGACAAAGAAATTGGGATACGAGCTCCCGTGGAGTTTGATTGAGGAGATGGCAAGAAAGGTTGAGGAGAGAAATCTGAAAGGCAAGAAACTGGAAAAATTCGTCAAGATGTGCTGCGAGGAATACGAGAAAACTATCGTGGATCCTTACGAAGCAGTTGGTATAGTGGCGGCGCAGAGCATAGGAGAGCCAAGTACCCAGATGACCCTGAGAACTTTCCACTATGCGGGCGTAGCCGAGATGAATGTCACGCTTGGATTACCGAGATTGATAGAGATCGTTGACGCGAGAAAGGAGCCATCAACACCTATGATGGAAATTCATTTAATAGATGAAATAAAATATGATAGATTCAAGGTGCAGGAAGTCGCAAAGAAAATAGAGAACACGAGCATAATAAATGTGGCGAACATAGAAACGAGCATCGCCGAGATGTGTATATACATAGTGCCCAACGAAAAGGAGATGGAAGCGAGGGGGGTTAAAAGGGAGGATATTGTGAGGTCTTTATCTCAAATGAAGGGCTATAAAATAGCGGTTGAGGTTCTGGATGACGGTAGAATAAAAGTTAGTTTGGATAAGCCATCTTACAAAAAACTGTATTTGCTTTCGGAAAGCATAAAGAATCTAACGGTTAAAGGAATTAAAGGTATAAAGAATGCAATAGTGAGAATCAAAGAGCCGGAAAAGGAGTGGGTGATATACACCCAAGGTTCCAATCTTGACGAAGTTTTGCAATTAGACGAGGTTGACAAGACGAAAACTTATACAAACGATATAATAGAGATTTCAAGGGTTCTCGGAATAGAGGCGGCGAGAAATGCTATAATTAAAGAGGCAATAGATACCCTCCGCCAGCAAGGTTTAAATGTGGATATAAGGCACATTATGCTCGTAGCGGATATGATGACCTTAGAGGGCTATGTGGACGCTATAGGGAGGCATGGCGTAGCCGGGAAGAAGGGTAGCGTATTGGCTAGGGCCGCTTTTGAAATAACCGCCAGGCATTTGTTGAGGGCAGGCCTGTTCGGTGAGGAAGATTATCTAAAAGGAGTAGCTGAAAATATAATAGTCGGTCAACCCGTATCCTTAGGTACGGGCGCGGTAACCTTAATTTACAAACCCCGTCCAGCGGTGAGGAGGTGATTTTATGGATACGAAGGAGTTGAAGAGGGCTATAGATACCGGGAAGGTCTATTACGGAATAAAGCAAGCGAGAAAGGCCCTACGGAAAGGGGAGGCAAAGATGTTCATAGTGGCGAACAACTGTCCCTTTATGGACGAATTGGAAAACAGTGGAGTCAAAGTGGTCAAATACGATGGCCATGGTTTGCAGTTGGGTGCCATCTGTGGAAAACCTTTTAATGTCTCAGTTATTACCATCGTTGACCCAGGGGAATCAAAGATACTCAAGGGGTGATACGGGATTTGGTGAATATAAAACTGGATGCCCAGGCACTGCGGTACATGACGATATTTGAGGCGGCTACCAATGTGGCACCAAAGGACTGCATAGAGTATGAAGAGGTAATATACTTCGTGGTTTACCCGGGAACGATAAGAAAGGTTCTTGAAAATAATGGAGAAAAGGTGCAGAGGCTTCGGAAAATACTGAACAAGAATGTAGCAGTCGTTGAATATTCCCCGGACCCGAAGAGGTTCATAAAAAATCTGTTCCATCGCTACACAGTGAGAAAAATAGAACTGGACAAGAAAAACGGGGAGTTCTGGGCGAAGGTCTACATTGACCCGAAGGACAAGGCGAAGGCCATAGGGAAAGAAGGAAAAAATCTAAAAAGAGTTAAGGAAATTGCAAGAAGACACCATCCTATTGCGAATATAATTATAATATGAAGGAGGTGATTGAGGAATGAAGCTGTATGTGAAGATATATTTCAATCCGGAAGGGGATGACCCCATAAGCGTAGTTAAAAAGATGAAAGATTTGGGCTTCTCCCCGGTTGTTGGAATGTACGATTTTGTCAAGGAGTTTGATCTGCCAGAAGAATACCCCCAGATAGTCAGGGAACTGCACGAAGCCCTTAAGGGAACGAAGGTAATGTACACTGTTCAGACAAGGAAGGAATAACTATATATCCCATAGAGCATTAAGGGCGAGAGGTGAAGTGAAATGGAACCGGCGCAGATGGCTTACGATAGAGCGATAACTGTATTTAGCCCGGATGGTAGATTATTCCAAGTTGAATATGCAAGGAAAGCCGTTGAGAGAGGGACCACAACGCTGGGAATAAAGTTCAAAGACGGCGTTCTCCTCATGACGGACAAAAGGATGAGATCAAGACTAGTAGAGATACATACTATACAGAAAATTTTTGTTATAGACGAGCATATAGGATGTGCAACCTCCGGCCTTGTTGCAGATGCCCGTACCTTGGTGGATTACGCTAGAATTATAGCACAGATAGAGAGGGTAACTTACAATGAGAAGATACCGGTGGAGGCACTGGTAAAAAGGATATGCGATTACAAGCAGCAATTCACCCAATACGGAGGTGTTCGTCCTTTTGGCGTTTCTTTGTTGATAGCGGGAATAGACGATCAGGGCATACATCTTTACGAGACCGACCCCAGTGGAGCGATGGTGGGATACAAAGCGGATTGCATAGGTGTGAACCGCGATATGGTCATGGAAATGCTGGAGAAGGAATACAGCGAAGATATGAGCATGGAGGACGCTATAAAGCTTGGTCTGAAAGCCCTTAAAGAGAGCAGTGAGGAAGAATTCAGGGAGGATACCGTGGAAATCGGTTATATCAAAGTTGGAGAAGAGTTCCGCGTTATGAGCGACGAAGAGGTAAAAAAGATACTGGAAAAAATTGAGTGAGTATGGTAAGGCTAGAAGATGCTGTAGTTGCCAGATACGAGTATAAGGGTCATCGGTTTGAGGTTCTAGTGGATCCGGATGGAGTGGATAAAATAAGAAAAGACCCGGATAAGGTGAATGTCAGTGAGTATCTCGTCGTTGATGAAATATTCAAAGACGCCAGGAAAGGCGAGAGGGTAGGAGAGGAACTTCTGCGTGAAGTTTTTGGCACAACAGATCCCATAGAAGTAGCGAAGCAAATAATTCTCAAAGGAGAGGTTCAGTTGACCACCGAGCAGAGAAGGAAAATGTTGGAAGAGCGAAGGAAGCAAATAGTAGCTATAATAGCCAGAAATGCCATAAATCCGCAGACCCGTACGCCTCATCCCCCTCAGAGGATAGAAAGAGCCATGGAGGAGGCGAAAGTCCACATAGACCCGCTGAAATCCGCTGAGGAGCAAGTGCCCATGGTACTAAAAGCCATAAAGCGCCTTATTCCAATAAAATTTGAAAAAATAAAAATTGCAGTCAAGCTAAGCGCTGAGGATTACGGCAGGGTTTACGGAGAGCTGACTAAGATGGGTGTTATAACCAGAGAGGAATGGCAGCCCGATGGCTCGTGGATAGGAATAGTGGAAATTCCCGCCGGAATACAGGGGGATTTCCTGGGAATGCTGAACAAAAAGACCCACGGAAGGGTTCAAACAAGGTTTATTGAATGAGGTGATAATTTTGGAAGTGAGAAAATATAGAGAGATTGTTGTACCAGGAGAGGAAGTGGATTTGCAGGGCCTCAATCCCGGTTTTGGTTTGTATGCGGACAAGGGAAAATTTTATTCCATTTATTTGGGTGTAAAAACCGTAAGAGGCCCGTATATGAACATAGTACCCCTTTCTGGAAAGTATATACCTAAAAAGGATGACAAGGTTATAGGAAAAATTATAGATATCGCGCCGACTCACTGGGTAGTGGATATAAACGCACCGTATTTCGCACCACTGCATGTTAACGATGTCCCGTGGAAGGTGGAATTCGGTGATACCGCAAAATATCTCAACATTGGAGATACGATATTAGCTAAAGTCAGCAATGTAAACGAAGTAAAACAGGTTTGGATAACCATGAAGGAGCCTGGTTTGAGAAAGCTGGAGGGAGGACAGATAATTAAAATTTCACCCACAAAGGTTGCGAGAGTCATAGGAAAGAAGGGCAGTATGATAAATCTGATAAAGGAATCTACGCAGTGCAGGATATATGTTGGACAGAATGGCGTGATATGGATACATGGGGCCCCGGAGAATATAATGCTGGCAATCAAAGCCATAAGGCTTATTGAAAGGGAAGCACATACATGGGGCCTAACGGATAAGGTTAGAAGTTTGCTAAGCGGAGAAGGTGATTGATATGGAAAAGCCTGAAGATATCAAGTTAATTGATGAGAACGGTTTGAGAATAGATGGAAGAAGATTTGACCAGTTAAGGCCGATAAGGATGGAGGTCGGAGTTCTAAGCCGTGCGGATGGCTCAGCATATGTGGAATGGGGCGGAAACAAGATACTTGTAGGAGTTTACGGGCCTCGCGAAATGTATCCTAAGCATATGCAGAATCCTACCAGAGCGGTTGTCAGGGCGAGATACAACATGGCGGCGTTCAGCGTGGACGAAAGAAAGAGGCCTGGTCCCGACAGAAGGAGCATAGAACTCAGCAAAGTTATATCTGAAGCACTAAGCAATGTGGTCTTCACCGAATATTTTCCGCGGGCATCCATAGATGTGTTTATTGAGGTCTTGCAGGCCGATGCAGGTACAAGGGTAGCGGGAATCACTGCCGCTTCTCTCGCCTTGGCGGATGCAGGCATACCTATGAAGGACCTCGTTGTTGGATGCGCCGCCGGTAAAATAGAAGGACATGTCGTTCTTGATTTATGTAAGGAAGAAGACAACTACGGCGAGGCGGATTTGCCCGTCGCCGTACTCCCGAGAACCAAGGAAATCGTATTACTGCAGATGGACGGCCATATGACAGTGGAGGAGATAGACCAAGCGATGGATATGATTATGAAAAGCGTTGATTATATTTACGAACTTCAGAAAGAAGCATTACGAAGAAGGTATGTCAGGTACGCGGAAGAGATTGAGGAAGGTGAGTGAAAATGGGTTCAAAACTCGCGGAAGATGTAGTATCGGAAATCCGCAAGGATTATATAATGAATCTTCTCTCCTCCGGTAGGAGAGCGGATGGTAGGGATTTTGAAGAATATCGCAAGATTGATGTGGTGGTCAATTTCGCTAAGAGGGCAGAGGGGTCCGCTCTCGTAAGGTTGGGCGAGACCCAAGTTCTTGTGGGAGTGAAAATGGATATAGGAGAGCCGTTTGCGGATACCCCGAACCAAGGAGTTATGACCACGAATGTGGAGTTAGTTCCAATAGCTTCTCCGACCTTTGAGCCCGGACCTCCAAACGAAGAGGCCATAGAAATTGCAAGGGTAGTGGACAGAGGAATAAGAGAATCTAAGGCCATAGATTTGGAGAAGCTGTGCATAGAGGAGGGTGAGAAAGTCTGGATAGTCTTCATAGATATACATGTTTTGAATTACGATGGAAATCTCATTGATGCCAGCGCCTTGGGTGCTATGATCGCGCTAAAAAACACAATTGTTCCCGGCTCAAAGTTCGGGTATGAGGATTTCCCCCTGCCCGTAAATCACTACCCCGTTGCGGTTACAGTTGCAAAGGTAGGAAAAACACTGCTTGTGGATCCCTGCCTAGAGGAGGAGAATCTTGCCGAAGCGAGGTTAACGGTAACAACCGATGAGAATGGAGATATAAGGGCTATGCAGAAGGGACTTTCCGGTTCGCTCACCTACGACGAGGTAAAGAAAGTTATAAATATGTCCCAGCGTATTGGAAAGGAAATCAGAGAGAAGTACATACTGAGTGGTGATTGATATGGGAAGGACGAAGAAGGTAGGAATCGCAGGCAGATTCGGAGCGAGATACGGCGTGACGCTGCGTAGAAGATGGCAGGATGTTATGGAGGAAAGGGTCAAAAAACACCAATGTCCGAACTGTCAGCACTACGCAGTTAAAAGAATTTCAACAGGTATATGGCAATGTACGAAATGCGGACTTACCTTCGCTGGGGGAGCATATTCCCCAAATTTGGATAAGAACTGGAAAAGGGTAAGGCTCTGAGGTGATTCCCATGGCAAATTACAGGTGCGCCAGATGCGGAAAACCCCTCACCCAAGAACTCGGAAGATACGAGTTGGTCTGTGAATGTGGCTCTCGCATATTCTACAAAGAAAGACCAAATGTTAAAAAGGTAGTTTATGCTATTTGATTTTTCTTCTGTAATTTTTGGACATCCTGTCTTTCTGCGTATTTTCTTTCACTCGCTCAAATGCGCTATCGCCTTGCTAAGTAGAGTTATCGCTCTCTTCTTGTCTCCTCTCTCAATTTCTCTTCGCGCCTTTTCAACGAAGTGCAGAGCCACAAACCTGCCGTGTTCCATAGCTGAGATAACTATAAGGCAATATATTAATTTTGCTAAGGCGATTGTCGTAGATTTCGTTTAAATCTTTCTTGTCAATTACCCCTTCATGCCCGTAAAATGTGGAAATATAACTGTGGAAGATGTTGTAAAGGTTGCGTTCGGCGAAGAAGTTTATGTATCTGAGGAAAGTTTTGAAATTGCCGATAGTATGAGGGCTCATCTCATTAAAAGGATAAACGAGGGCCATGTTATTTACGGGGTAAACACGGGGGTAGGTGAGTTGGTACACACAATAATTTCACGGGATATGGCAAAAAAATTGCAGAAAAACATAATAAGGAGTCATTGTTGCGGCGTGGGGGAATATTTTACAAAAGAAGTTGTTAGGGCGGCGATGTTCATAAGGTTGAATAATCTAATTAAGGGATACTCGGGCATAAGCTCAAAAACGCTGAGAACTATACTTGAATTTCTGAACAGAGACATAGTGCCTGTAGTTCCATCCCGCGGTAGCGTGGGGGCATCGGGAGATTTGGCGCCTCTGGCTCACATAGCTTTGGCCCTCCTAGGTGAGGGAGAGGTTATGTATGAAGGAAAAATTAAGAAAGCAGGAGAAGTGATGAAAGAATTGGGAATAAAGCCGATAGATCCCCAAGAAAAAGAGGGTTTAGCACTAATAAACGGAACATCCTTTATGAGTGCCTTGGGATGTTTAGCGGTGTACTATGCGGAGAAAATACTGAAAAATTCTCTGGTAGCTGCGATGATGAGTTTTGAAGCGCTCCGCGGAAATCCCACAGCCTACGAGGAAAAACTTCTCGGCCTGAGACCGCACAAAACTCAGATGATCATTGGAAAATACCTCCGCACTTTACTTGAAGACTATTCAAAGAAGCCAAAGCATGTTCAGGATGCGTATTCTCTCAGATGCATTCCACAGGTTTATTCTTCGGTGCTCCACTCCATAAACAATTTAAGAGAGATTCTCAGTGTAGAAATAAACAGCGTTACGGACAATCCAATTATAATGGAGGGGAAATCCTACTCTGGCGGGAACTTCCATGGGGAGATTATAGCCAATGCTCTTGATTATCTGGCAATAGCCCTAGCCGATATGGGAAATATGATTGAAAGAAGAATATATCGTCTTCTTGATGCGAAGGTAAGCGGTTTGCCTCCATTTTTGGCAAGGGATTCGGGCCTGAACTCAGGCCTAATGCTTATTCAGTATACCGCCGCCGCGCTATGCAATGAAAACAAAGTGCTCGCATATCCGAGTAGCGTGGATACGATCCCGACCTCCGCGGGACAGGAGGATCATGTGAGTATGGGGATGACTTCTGCATTAAAACTTATGAAAATATTGGATAACCTCTGGTATCTGGTGGCGATGGAATACTTCACTGCATCCCAAGCACTGGAGTTTGAACCACCCACCTCCCATAGAATAATAAGGGCACACAGGAAAATAAGAGAGATCGTTCCGCCAATAACGGAAGATAGAGCTTACAGAAACGATATTGAAAAGATTGTTGAAAAAATCAAGAACGATTTCGTTCTCCGCGATGTTTGGGATTTCTGATAAACGAGGATGTTATTGCTATCAGAGGAGGAATCACTGTAAGTATTTTTGGAAGCTCATTCACATTTCCGTAGAAAAGTGAGATTTGATATTTCAGGTCATCATAGGCAGGTTTTTTTGTTCTATTGGTATACAATATTCCGAAATGGTCCTCGGGATTTATACCTCCGCCGGAATTGTAATCTATGAGTTCGTACCAGTTTCCGATTATAATCTTATTGGTGTGGTTCTGATTGTATGAGGTTACTTTCTCCCTGATTATCGGCAATGCAGTGTTTATGAATTCTCGCTGGTCATCTTCATCGTGAAACGGAGAAGAATATGTTGAAAATCCAGTTTCAAGAACCGCACCCTTTTTACCGTAACAGGGGTCTCCCGGAGTACTTATATGATTTATCAATGCATCCAGAGGATACCAGTCATCGTATCCGCTGAGCGTCCAAGTCCCCGGATAATGGTCTATCCCTATTATATCAATGGATTCATTCGCTTTGGAAAGCCAGTCGGTAAGTGCATCCTCCCAACCGCTCAAATCGCAAAAAACATTGACAATAACTTCAAAATCGTCATCCTCGCTGGAAATCGCACTATGTGCGTATTTGTAAAGCAGATAGTCGTCCTCCGCAGCAATGGGGTCATTCATATGATTCGCCTCATTCCACGCCTGGTAATAGTGAATTCTATCGCCGTAAAGGTGAGATATTTTTTTACAATATTCATAATATTCTTGAAAGAAGGCTGTTTTGTTTGAATTGTAAAGATTTATAGCCCAGGAAGGGGGACGATACAGTATAGCTATTATATCCAAGCCCTTTTGAACGGTGAGATTTATGTATTCGTTGAAAAAATTAATAGCAGTCTGATTCCAGCTATCGTTTTGGGGTTCCACCACATCCCAAGGTATATCCGTTCTTACCATTTTTGCCCCCAAATCCACTATATAGCTGAGTGCATCCTCGGCAAGAGATAAATTGTAGGATGCATCGGGTGCCTCAGGATGAAGATTAACGCACCAAAGCATTCCGGAATCTCGCGTCCCTGTTGATTGCACTTCCGAAGGTAAAAACTGTAAAAGAATGAGAAGCGCGATAAAACCCGAAACAATCACTCCCTTCAGCGCGCTCATAAATTATAGATAATTTAAAAGTATATAAGTTTTCGGAAGTTTGATAATGCCAAATTTCATCAAGTATTATTTGCAGACCACTTCATCTCTTTTTGTTTATCCAACCGTTCTCTCAGAAATTGCACAGTCAATACCACAAAATTTATATGAATTATCTCCTTAAACCTTTAACATAAAAGCAATCAAGGTGATTTTATGAAGTCAATCGTGCAAGAGGTACTTTCAAAGGCGCCTGGTAGAGAGGTAAGTCAACCTCAGATGCCGACAGCGATGAGTAGCGATGACGAGGAGCTGATGGAACTACTCAAAAAACTTAAAACAGTGATTAAGGTAGTTGGCTGCGGAGGTGCTGGAAGTAACACGATAAACCGTATAATGGAGGAGGGAATAACTGATGTTGAGCTCATAGCTGCGAACACTGATGCCCAGCATCTCCTCACGGTTAAGGCGATGAGAAAGGTCCTTTTGGGTAGAAGGACAACACGGGGTCTCGGTGCCGGCTCTTTACCTCAGGTAGGTGAAGAGGCGGCGAAGGAATCCGAGGAAGAACTCAGAAACATACTCCAAGGTTCGGATATAGTTTTCGTAACTGCCGGCCTTGGCGGAGGAACCGGCACAGGTTCCGCTCCCGTGGTTGCGGAGATAGCCAAAGAACTGGGCGCTTTGGTTATCGCTGTCGTTACCCTGCCTTTCAGCGCGGAGGGAAGACTTAGGATGGAGAATGCCCTATGGGGTCTTGATAAACTCAAAAGGGCTGCGGATACCGTAATAACTATACCGAATGATAAACTCCTCCAGATAGTTCCGCGCCTTCCTCTGCATTTGGCTTTCAAAGTAGCGGATGAACTTCTTATGCACGCCATAAAAGGAATTGCGGAAATGATAACGAAGCCCGGGTTGGTAAACTTGGATTACAACGATTTGAAGACTATAATGAAAGGCGCTGGCGTCGCTATGATAGGCGTTGGAGAGAGCGA
>Ga0190313_1000769_pt1 | contig 18222 bp, 17 predicted proteins | sample 4870071011_MG_FD_169989 | JGI IMG/M metagenome (GOLD analysis project Ga0190313, IMG submission 169989) | Hydrothermal vent sediment bacterial communities from Southern Trench, Guaymas Basin, Mexico - 4870-07-10-11_MG | ecosystem: Environmental > Aquatic > Marine > Hydrothermal vents > Sediment ...
GCAGTACAGGCAGTAGCTACTTCCGTAGCCGAGTACGTTATGGCCTTACTCCTTTCACTAGTGAAAAGAATTAATGAAGCTTATTCATCGGTTAAAAGCGGTAGGAGCGATAAGAGGACTTCACTAGTAGGTTTTGAACTTAGAGGCAAGAAGTTAGGTATATTGCACTTAGGCGAGGTAGGTAAGGAATTGGCTAACATTGCTAATAGGGGTTTCGGAATGGAGATATTAGTATTCGATCCCTTTTCGGAAATCCCTAGGGACTATCGTAAAGTAAATAACTTTAAGGAATTATTAGTTAACTCAGACGTAGTAACCATTCAAGATCCCTTACCGCCTAAGTTCAAGCGCTTAATAAATGAGCTCGATTTCAGAAGCGTTAAGGAAGGAGGGATCCTAATAGACGTCACGGGCGGGGAAGTAATAAGCGAGGAAGTAATAGCCGAATTGGTGGAGGAAGGTAGGTTAATAGGGGTAGCCCTTGATAGTTTACCTAAGTCCTATAGGCTCTTCAAATATCCTAACGTGATAATAACTCCTCAGACCTCCTATTATACGCTTGAAGGGATAGCTAGAATGGAGTTGATGTTAGCTGAGGACATAGTTAAGTATTTTAAGGGGGAAAGGCCGAAGAGGGTAGCTAACCCCGAGGTATTTAAGTAATAGTAATATTTAATTTAGGAACCCCCTTCCCTTAACCTCCCTCACTATTAGATCCCTTATCGCCTTAGCTACTTCGAAGGCATCCCCTTCCGCATTCAAGTAGTACACGTTAAATTCCTCCCTTAACTCCTTAGGTAGGTTGTAGTAAGCTTCCGTCTGCCTCCTGAGGTATTCTACCTCCTCGAAGACGTCGAAGACCCTTCCCTCCACCCTCCTCCTCCTCAGTAGTTCCTCTAAACTTACTTTTAAAATTATAGTTAATGAAGGTAGGGCCTTACAATACTTATTTATCTCCCTTAACCATGTTATGTCGGCGCCTCCTATTAGGCCTTGGTAGATGAAAGTGGTAAGTAAGGACCTTTCTTGGACTATAAGGTATTTATCCCTTAGCTCCTCTAACGGTTTAATTCTAACCCTATAATAGTGCAAATGATCTAGGGCGTAAGCTAACGCGTACTCCTCTGGGGATACCTCGCTCTTTAAGCTCCTTAAAATATCGGTGAAAGAACCAGTTACCATATCGTTCGTAGGTAGCTCGGCCTTCCTTATGATTATTCCCTTTAGCGAATTACCCTTCCTCTTCTCTCTTTTAAGTAATTCCACCACTAAGTTCGTTATAGTAGTCTTGCCGGAGAGATCCGGCCCGTCTATTGAAACTATGAAAACTACCAAGGCGTAACCCTAGTTACCTTCTTCATGGGGATTAGATATACTTAACATTTAAGTTTAACGAACGATATACTAGCTATAACCTTACGGTATGTACCCTCCAAACCCTCTTACCCGTTAATAATTTCCTAAATTCCTCGGCCCAATAAGTTACGTAGCAAGCTAAGTACCCTAAGATACCTCTCCATAAGCCCTTGGAACCTATTTCCCCCCAGTACCTACCGCCTAGGAACCTAACCACCGGGACTTCCCTATTCCCCTCCTTAAGTAACTTAATACCGTACTTACGTATCTTAAGGCCTACGTCGGTATCCTCCCCTACATTATACTCCTCGCTAAATCCGCCTATTATTTCGAAAATGTCCTTCCTGCAGGAGAATAACCAGCCGGGGAGGTAGTAAAGCTTAAGGTAATTTATGAGGAATTTGGGGAGTAAATTCACGTTTATTTCCTCCATTAATCTAACTAAAAGCCCCCTGAACCCCTTTAAGTATCTAGTTACCGGTTTCACTTTATACCTTATGGCCGCTAGGTAAGGGTTAGACGAAAAAGCTTTAAGCGTACCTTCTAGGAAATCGATGGCCAGCCTATCGTCAGCACCCATGAATACTAGGTACTTTACCGCTCTGGAGCTATGCCTAACTCCTAAGTTTCTAGCCTTACCTATCCCTTCCTCCCTTATAGTAATTAACTTCACGTTAAGCCCTCTCTCCTTAAATTCTCCAATTACGCCTTCGAGCTCGCTTTTACCATCCGGTTTATAATCCACTACTATAACTTCATAAAGCTCCTTAGGTATGGATTGGCGAAGTAGTGAGGTTAAGCAAGACCTTAATGTGGATTCCGATTCCCCTTTAGTGGGTATAATGACGCTTACTAAGGGCCCCTCCCTCAAGTTCTCATACCCAGATACCAAGGCCTCCCTATCCCCACATACCTCACTCCCTTTAACTTCGCTTCCCATCCGCTTAATACCCCCCTAGTATCTATCACGCCGACGGCATCCCTACCGCTTAATTCCTTAATTTCGCTCACCTTCATTCCCTTATAATTAGAGTGATCGGTAACCACTATTACTAGATCGGAACCCTTTAATGCTAACCTTAAATCGTTAATTAACTTCACTCCTAACCTCTCCAGCTCCGGATCATGACCTATAAAGGGGTCGTGAACTACCAATTCCCTTACTTCCTCTTTTAATGATGAAATTATACCGTACGTTGGAGATAACCTAGAATCGTTAATATCGCCCCTAAAGGCTAAACCTAGGATAGTTACCTTGGAGTTCGAAGGATCCTTGCCTAATTCTTCAAGTAATTCAAGAGCTAATTTAGCTACTTCAGCAGGCATGTTCTCGTTTACCGTTCTAGCTAACTCGATTAAAGGTAACTTTACCCCTAACCTCTTAGCTATGTAAAGTACGTACTTAGGGTATATAGGGATGCAAGCCCCTCCTACCCCGGGTCCCGGCTTATGTAAGTGGCAGTAGGGTTGGGAGTTAGCTATTTCGATTATTTCCCAGAAGTCCAACCCCAATTTAGATATCAAGGGGGCTAGTTCGTTAACAAGGGCTATATTTACGTCCCTATAGACCCCTTCCAGTAATTTTTCCAATTCAGCAGCGGTAGGGTTGCTCATGGTTAAAACCCCCTTTCTAGCTACCAACGAGTACAGGTCCTTAACTACTTTAGTACTCCTGGGACCTACTCCCGCTACAACCTTAGGGTACCTCTCTTCTATGTCCTGTACCGCTCTACCTATAAGGATCCTCTCCGGGCTGTAAGCTAAAGCGAAATCATCCTCGCATTTAAGGCCGCTACGCGATTCTAACAGGGGTAAGGCTACCCTTAAGGTAGTAGTAGGGGGTACCGAGGATTCTATTATTACTACATCGCCTTTATCGAGTCCCTTAGCTATGTCTGTTAAAGCGCTATTTAAGTTATCGAATGAGGGTTCACTATTTATTAAGGGTACCGGTACGGTTACTATCTTTACGTTACTCTCCTTAGAGGCCCCTACCCCATCGGAAGTTAGGGTTAGCCTGCCCACCTTTATGCCTTTCTTAACGGTCTCGGCTACTACTTTATCGGTAGTTGGTACGTACCCGGTAATTAAACGTTCTACCTTCGAACGGTCTACTTCTACGCCTATGACCCTAGCCCCCGCTCTTAACCAAACGGCTGCTAAGCTTAAGCCTACGTAACCTAGGCCGTAAATAGCTACCTTTAATTTACCCCCCGATATTAACCGTTTTAACTCGCTCCGCTCCATTTCGAGTAGGTTAATTTTCAATTGAAAGCCCCTACCTCCTAGATGGTAATTACCTTAGGAGAAGTTGTACAGTAGTAATCAGATCCTAAATGTATTACCGGTTTAAACTTAGTTATATCGTAAACCTCCTTAAAGAATTCGTCCTTAACGTAAGCCCTAACTACTTCCCCTATCATTAATACGTGATCTCCTACTTCGAAGCGATCCCTTAACCTACACTCTAAATAGCTTACACATCCCCCGATAAGCGGTACATTTACTTCCCTCGCTTCAGAAGTAATTAACCCCAGCTCAGTTACCTTGTCGACTTCCCTACCGCTAACCGATCCGCAATAATCTACTACCCCTAACATATCTAAAGTAGGTACGTTTACGGCAAACTCCTTTTGATCTACTATGAGCTCGTATGTATACCTCCTAGGTGATACCGCTACTGCTAATAAAGGAGGCATCGCGGATACCGGGGTTATCCAAGCCGCAGTCATTACGTTTCCCTTCCCCCTTCCGGCGGATATAAGTACCGTTAATTTAGGGTGTAAAAGCCTAGTAGCTAGCCTTAATTCTACCTCCCCCATACCTCCTCACCTAATAGGGACTAGGTGGTATTTCTATTAATTTTAAACGTTACCCTACTATCCTTATTACCCTCTCCTCTAAGGACAAGAAGTACTCTAAGGGGCCATAAAGTGGTTTAAACCCTTTGAAAATAGCCCTCAGGATCCTTAAGTCATCTAAGGTAATAGCCTTAGTTAAGGGGAGGGAAAGGAGGTAAAGCGTTAAGTAAGAGGGAGTGAGCAAGACTAGGGTAAGGAGGGAGTTCTTAAACGGTAAGACAAGCTTTAAAATCCACGTAATTAAGGAGGTTATGGATGTGGATAAATATACCTTAAGGGAGGAAGTTAAGTCTACGTTAAATCCTAACTTCTTTACTTTCATTAATCCGTACGTCACTCCCGCTAAGGCTCCCATTAAGTTGGCTAAGATAAGGCCGGGTACCCTTAACGTAAGGGTAAAGGGTAAAGCTAACGAAACAGCGATAGCGAAAGTTAACGAAGTGATAGTAAAGGTAACCCTAGTTAACCCTATCCCGTTAAAGAAGGGGCCGAAGGTGAGAGAACCTAAGCCAGCGTACAGGTAGTTAATAGTTAAAAGGGAGAGGTATAAGGGGGCCAGTTTGTAAACTTTTCCATAGACTAAGCTTATTAGCTGGCTCGAAAGTAGCGTTAAATAGGCTGAGGAAGGTACTAGAAGTAGGGCCGTATACTTTACGCTCCATTTAAGTACCCTAGATAATTCGTTCCTCTCCTTTTCGAGGTCAAACCTGGAAAAGGTAGGGAATAATGTTATTGAAATAGGGGAGGAAATTAATGTAATTAAGGAAATTAATTTGGATGCTACACTATAGTTTCCTATCTCTACGTTAGTAGTGAATGCGGCTAGTATTATGTTATTGACTTGGAAATTTAAACTTAGTAATAGACTTGAGAGGTAAAGGGGTATACCGTAGGAGAGCATTTCTTTAAGTACCTTAGGACCCTCTAGCAGTAGGGCACGTACTCCGTTAATCCCTCCTAATAGCTTACGGATGATTAGGACGCTTACTAAGCCTGCTAATAAATAACTTAACGAATGCCCTAAGATCGCCCCGTAGGTCTTAAACCCGAGTAAAAGTAAAGTAAGCACCGCGGTCAACTTAGTTATCGCTTGAAGTACCCTTACCGCCGAGGCCGTCCTCATATCGTTAAGCCCGTAAAGAGCGGATATGGAGAAATTAAGTAAGTTCTGGCCGAAGAGAGCTAAAGACGTTATAGCAACTAAGCTACTTAAGCTCTCTCTCCTAATTAGGTAACTAGCGAAAAAATCGGAGGCTAATAGGAGAAGTAGTGCGGAGAAAAGCCCGCTTACCAAGGAATAAATCCCCCCATAAGTTACAACCTTTCTTACTTCCCCCTCTTCTCCCCTTTTACTTCTCTTAGCTACGAAGTTTATGATGGCGGAATTAATCCCCAAAGCTATTAATGAGGAAATTAAGGAAGCTGGTATTAACGCTAAGGAGTAAAGTCCGTAATCCTCTGGGCCTAAAATTCTTGCCATTACTATCGAAGTTAAGCCTAATAAGCCGGTAGAGAGTACGTTACCTATTAAAACGTAAAGACCTCCCCTTACGGTACTCCTAGCAGCATCTACTAGGTTCTCCAAGGCCTTTCACTTTAACTTCGTTAAAGCTCCCTTTTCCTATTCCCCCTTTACGTTAAAAAACCCATCGCCTAAGGAATTCCGTAGGGAAATAAGGGAGTGAGGTAGGTAAAAGTTTTATAGCCTTTAGTCCTTAATTCTCAAGGGTTAAAGGAGTGGAGGTAGCCCTTCTAAATAGCTTACTACCTTCCTTAATTACTATGGTTACCTCGCTAGTGGCGCTAGCTTATTGGCTAGGTAGGAAGTTTGAAGGTATTGAAAATTCGATAAGTGAATTAAATAACGTTGTAATTAAGGTAAGTAATAGCTTAGTTAACTTGAATTCTGAGATAAATAAGCTAAAAATCGAAATAATTAGCTTAAATTCTTCTCTTCAAAAGTTAAATAGACATGTAAGATCCTTATCTATAGCTTCATTGGAAGCTCATAGGATGATGATAGATTACTTATCCTTTCCTTACTTAAAAAGACTATTAAGCAAGGAGGAAGCAGAATATTTAGGGGGAAGGGTTAAGGGTATCCTAGACTTATACAGGGCGAATCCCTTAAGGGAGGAGGAATTAAAATTCCTAAGGGAAATTTTCTCCTCGGATCTAGATAAAGTTACGATAGGGGATGTAGAGAGGGCCTATGAGATAGGTAAGAAATTATTCGTAGAGGAAGGGGATGAAAGGGGCTACTTAATAGCTTTAGCTGCTGCTTATATAAGGGGTTATTTGATAAGTAGGAAAGTTAAGAGAGTTAGATAATTAAACCGCTAATTTCACCTCAGCTTATACTTATAATAATTTACCATCATCCCTATTCCTTCTCTTAAGTCCACCTTAGCTTCGAACCCTAATAACCCACGCGCCTTAGAGGTATCCGCTTTAGTACGATAAACATAGCCCTTAGGATACCTCCAGGTATATAAGGGCTCTAGCTTTGAACCGGTTACCTCACTTATCATATCTATTAGTTCCCTCAGGCTAGTCTCCTTTCCGGTACCTACGTTTACCACTTCGCATACTTCCTTCCGTTCAACTAACTTCATGGCTAAAAGATTAGCCCTAACTACGTCGTCTACGTAAATGAAATCCCTAGTTTGGCTACCGTCCCCGTATATAACCGGCCTCCTACCCTTTAGCATAGCCCATATGAATTGACTTACTAAGTTAGCATACCTTCCCTTATGCATCTCATTAGGTCCATAGACTGAAAAGTACCTTAAAGCTATGGATCTCACTCCAAAATACTCGAAGTACAATCTAGCATATTTCTCCCTAGCTAAGAACGTATACTCATAGAAGGTTTTAGGCTTAATCTCCATGTCCTCCCTATGAGGGGGTTCTAGACCGTTGTAGAGGCTACTCGTAGACGCGTAAACTACCGGTATATCGTACTCCCTAGCTACCTCCAGTACTTTAAGGAAGCCCATTAAGTCTACGTTTACTGCCCTTAACGGTTCCTTTAGGAACATCGGGGCTGAGGAGAGGGCAGCTTCATGAAAGATTCCATCTACGTCCTTACATATTTTATGTAGTAACCTCTCGTCTAATACGCTACCTCTTATGAAGGATACCTTACTGTCTAAGTTATCTTCACTACCTAAGAATAAGTCGTCGAGTACTAAAACTTCATGTCCCTGAGAGGAGAGGAAATTAGCTATATTACTACCTATGAATCCAGCCCCCCCGGTAACTAGGTACCTCAATCCTAGCTCCCTCTAAGTAACGTTCAACACTATACCCTCCTTAAAGTTTTAAATTTTTATGCGGAGGTTCAGATTAAAATTTTTATAAATAACGTCCTTCCCTTGATAGGGGGCGAGAGTTACGAAGGTAATGTTAGTACTTCCACCTTCCCAATCTGCTATAAAGTCGATTTTAGGGACTACAGGACCGCCATTGGGGCTAGCTTATATAGCCTCCGTACTAGAGGAGGGAGGACACGAAGTTAGAATAGTGGATTCCTTAGCTATGAATTATACTTTAATTGATTTGAAAGATGAGTTAAAAACCTTCAACCCCGAAGTTATAGGCTTAACCTCTACTACGCCTACCATTTATGATGCCTATAGGGTAGCTAAATTAGCTAAGATTATCAATCCTAACGTAAAGGTCGTCATAGGGGGACCGCACGTTACATTTACCCCTGTCGAGACTTTAAGGGAATGTCCGTACATAGATGTCGTAGTTAAGGGCGAGGGGGAATTTACTACATTACATTTGATGGAAAGTTTCGAGAAAGGTAAGCCGTTAAGTGAAGTTAGAGGGATAACTTACAGGGAAGGGAATGTCATAAAGGATACCGGTAGTTCCAGATTCATAAGGGATTTAAATAAGCTACCCTTACCTGCTTACCACTTATTACCTATGGATAAATATAAGTTAGGGGATAGGAAATTCGGAGCTATTATTACAAGTAGGGGTTGCCCTTTCCAATGCATATACTGTTCATCATCCCAGCTCTACGGTAAGGTATGGCGGGCTAGGTCTCCTGAAAGCGTAGTAGAGGAGCTAAGGCTGTTAAGGGACAAGTACGGGATTAGGGAGATAGAATTCTTAGACGATACTTTTACTTTAAATAATAAGAGGGCGGAGAAGATATGTGAAGCTATAAGGAGGGAGGGCTTAGATATATCCTGGTCTTGTTCCTCTAGAGTGGATACCTTAACTAGGAAGTTAGCATTTAAGCTCAAGTTAGCTGGGTGTCACTTCCTCTATTTAGGTATAGAATCTGGTTCTCAACGATTATTGAACTTCATAAGGAAGGGCATTACCTTAAACCAGGCCAAGGTAGCCATTGAAATAACTAAGAAGGTAGGTCTAAATACGTTAGCTTCGTTTATGCTCGGAATACCTGGTGAGACTAGGGAAACTATTAGAAAGACAATTAATTTCGCTAAAAAATTGAACCCTACGTTAGCTCAATTTACCCTTTGTACGCCTTACCCCGGTACTAAGTTACTCGAAATAGTTAAAAAATGCGGTTGTCTATTGACTAGGGATTGGTCGAAGTATACTACCTTAGAGCCTATAATTAAGTTACCTGGGTTAACAGCTAAGGAACTTAAAAGATGGTTGGAAAGGGCTTACTTAAGCTTCTATTCAAGGCCTAGCTTCATATTGAGGAACTTAAGGAAAGGGGGCTTCGCACTACTTAAAAAAATAGTAGAGGGCATGGCATGCTACATAGGGTTAAGGAAGGGGGATTAAGACTTACCTAGCTTCCTCACTCGTACGTAAAGGGCTAAATATAGGCCGGCAGCTAATTGAGTGGCTATTAGCTTATAGGTATTACTTTGTAATGTAACTCCCTCCAATTTCCTATCCTCGTCCTCTAGGAATCCTCCAAGTTCCTCCCTAACTTCGCTAACCCCATCATTGTCGGCTTACTCTTCGGCCTTTAGCATCCTAACGAACATCCCTACCATTAGTAACCTGTAAAACTTATTTACCTGATAGCTATCGAAGACCTCTGCTACCGTAGCCTTTCTAGAGAAACTGGCCCCCCTCTTGGCCCAACCCACATGGGCTTTTAAGCGCTCCGGCACGACCTTTAGGAAGTATTCTATAGCTTACCTAATCCTATTTGTGATCCTTATCTCCTTGTACTTCTCCAATAGTAAGCCGTAAATCCTCGACTCATTTATTTAAATGTAATATCGACTCCCTTCTAACCATGTCGGTAGGCGTAGTATCTTCTATCCTAAGATCATGATAATAGGGTACCTCCGTAATTAATTCAAAGGCGTCAGGATTGAAGTTCCTCGCGTAATCTACGTTAGAAGTACCGGTCTTTATCATTTCAGCTGGATCCTTACCTAAAGTCCTCTTTAGGTAATTGTATTCATCTTTAATACTCGGCATGTAGAATACCGCTTTACTCAATTCTACCGTATAAGGCATTTTCGGCTCACCTAAACTTAAGGGAAGCTCTTGGGATCGCCCCAGTAAGCTACGACTAGCGTACTGCCTAACCTAGGTCCCTTAACCTTACCGGATAAGGAGAGGGGGGTAGTTAGCGATAACGTTATTATTAGCGCCGCGGTTGATAGTATGAATGCCCCTTTAACTCTCTTCCACATACCCTTCACCTATGTTTTAACGGAAGTTTAATTACTAATCAATGTATAATTTTGACCTCCCACCTAAGTTAAAGATCGATAACTATATTTGTAAAGGTAATTGTTAAGAGGAATGAGGTCTAGAGGTACTCAGGAAACCTCCTCCATGTTTTCTACTCAAATTACTTTACTCGCTACCTAATTCCTTCCTTACTTTCCTAACAGCTTCCACCATTACCTTAAGCTTACTTAGAGCTATTTCCCTAGGTAATAACTTAAGGCCGCAATCGGGATCTACGTATATCTTCTCAGGCCCTATTACCTCAAGAGCCATCTTTATCCCTCTTACCACCTCCTCTACGCTTTCGACCCTCAGGGTATGTACGTCTACTACACCTAAGCCCAACTCCTTATCGAAGGAATACTCCTTAAGTACGGGTAACAATCTATACCCGCTATTCTTCATCTCGAGATCTACCTGATCTACTGGAAACTCCAGTAGGTCGGGGAAGAGTCTCTCTAACTTACCGTAACATATATGTATTATCCTCTTAGCATTAATCCCCTTAAAAACCTCCCTTAAAGCCTCCCTAGCCAATTCCATATCTTGCCTTTCCCTATGGGTTGAAAGTGCGGGTTCGTCCACTTGTATGTATTTAGCGCCGGCTCTCTCCAGCTCCTTAACTTCCTCATGTAGGGCCCTAGCTAAATCTATGACTAATTCTTCCCTTTCCTTGTAGTACTCATTAAAGGACCAATCAGCCATGGTATAGGGGCCCGTAATGATACCTTTAACAGGCCTTCCCTTCGAGAAGGCTAATGCATATTTCCAATCCTTTACAGTTATAGGTCGCTTAAACTTGACCTCCCCTATTACTACCGGTTTCCTAAAGTAAATGTTATCGAAAACCCTTACCCAGCCACTTATCCTAAAGCCTTCCAGCCTTTCTGCGAAGAATACAGCCATATCCTCCCTTCTTTGTTCACCATCAGAAATTATATCTATACCGGCGTTTAAGTAATCCTTAACTACCAGTTTGGTGGCTTCCATTATTGCCTTATCTAACTCCTCCTCACCTATATCCCCCTTCCTATACCTTCTTAAAGCTTCCTTGGCCACTTCGAACTTAGGGTAACTACCTACTACCGTAGTAGGCAATACCTTAGGAACCTCATACCTCCTACTCGTAATACCTCCTCACCTCCTTGGTTGCTTCGCTAAGTACCTTCAACTTAAGGAAGGCCCTTTCGTAAGGTATATAGTCTAACCAAGTATTAGGCGTTAAATGTAACTCTTTTACATCGATATGCTTAAGTACCTTCGCTAAGGTGGTAGCTAAATCCTTCGGGTCCTCTAGCTTCGTATTCCTAGCATCCACTATCCCTAAGGAGAGAGCTTTAGCCCCTTCAAAGTACCTACTCAAATCCGCTAACCCCTTCTTACAACTAATTAGATCTAAACCTACCATGTAAATACCTACGTCGAATAATGCTTGGAGGAATTTAGGGTTTAAGCAACCGAAATAAGTAGCCACTATGGATTTGAAGGGTAAACCTTTAACTAATCCTCCAATTACCTCTAAGTAAGCTTCAAAGTGTTCGATTTTTAACTCCTCCTCCGTGAGGATAGGTTCGTCGAATTGTAAGTAATCGGCCCTTATTTCCTTTAAATAGGAGAGTTCCCTTTTAAGGGCATTACCTAACTCCCATATTAATTCGTTTAACTTAGGGTAATACTCGTTCCTACATAAGTACGCCATAGTTAAAGGTCCGGGTACTACTAACTTTACCCTTTTCCTCGCTACTTTAACCGCTAGGCCGTACTCCTCGGTTAATAATGGATGCCTCCACCTTAATTTGCCCTTTACTACAGGTACCCTGTAATAGAAATTATTGTCGAAGAACCTAAGCAAACCGTTAAGTTCTACACCTTCAAGCCCTTCCATGAACTTAGTTATTAAATCGTCCCATAGGAGCATGCCGCTAGTTATTACGTCTAAGCCCGCGATCTCCTGTAATCTTATTATCCTTACCGTACATTCCGAGGCCTTACGGAGTAATTCCCCCCTAGTTAATTTACCTCGTTTAAAACGGTCTATGGCCTTCCTTAAATCTGGCGGCCTAGGGTAATTACCCAAATTAGCACTTAGTATTTCCAAGTTCAACTACCTACAATTCCCCTTAAACTCTTTAAAGCGTAAGGTAAGTAGCTATGTTTACCTACTGTTGTTATGTAAATACCCCTTATTAAGAGGTTCGAGGAAAGAGCTTCCTCTACCAATTTAGAAGTTTCCCCGAGGCAATACTTCAAAGCACCTACTTCCCTTGAGGATTTATAGGATCGTATAAAGCCTTTAAAGAATACCTTAGATACCTTTACGCCCATATCCCTAAGATATCCCAAAGCCTTTGGGTGGGTAGGTAGTGCTACCGCCATTACGACTGGGACGTCTATATTTAATTTAATTAAATTGTTCAATAACTCCCTTAAGGGGTTGAATTCGTAAACTGGTTGGGTTATTAGGAATTCCGCCCCTGCCCTCACCTTCCTTAAGGCCCTAACTACCTCTACCTTAACTGGCCTTAGGTGAGGGTTAAGGGTAGCACCTACGTGGAACTTACTACTTACCTTGACCTTCTCCCCTCTATAATTTAACCCTTTATCGCTCAAGAGCCTAGCTAGATATATTAGCCTAGTAGAATCTAAGTCGAAGAAAGTCTTGGAAAGGTTGCTTTTAGGTAGGTCTCCCGTTACCGCTAAGAAGTTCCTGACCCCTAGACCTAACGCCCCTAATATCGTGGAAGTTAAAGTATCCCTATCCTTCCCCCTGCAGGATAAATGTATTATCACGTCGCTTTCTATAGAGCCCTTCAGCATAGCTACGAAAGCTAATGGGCTAAGTTTTACGGTACCTGCTGGGTTATCGGTTATACTCAATGCATCCGCTAGTTTCCCGCACTCCTTTACGTACTTCAACGAACTTAAGCTAGGTACTATTTCAGCTACTAAAACGTCATTACCGCGGGATAACTTACTTAGGAAGGTTGAGTAGGGATCCTTAAGTAACGGTTTGAAATCTCTTACCCTAAACCCTTCATCTAATTTAGGGGTAGCTAGCCTTATACCCTCCCTTATTACCGCTTCGTACCAAGGGCATTTAATGGATCCGCTTTCACAAATCCCCCCTTCCCTTACGCCTCCGCAAGGTCCATTAAGTAAGCCCTTCGGGCAACCGAGCATATAGCTTTAAGTGCTCATATGAATTTTATATATTTTTTGTAAAAGATAAATTACTAATAGTAATTTTTAACTGGACTTACCCCATATCCAACCGCTATTAAAGTAATTGTCAGGTACATAATCTACAGTAACTACTTTTAACTGCTCGAAGGAGAAAAGCCTTGCTTCCGTTCTTACGCTTAAGTACCTTAAGGGTACTTCATAAACCATCCTATTGCCTACTACGAACCCTGGAAACGGTAGTATTAATCTCCAGGACTTAGTATTTTGATCCCACTTAAACAGATAACCGGCTATGTACATTCCCCTAAAGGGCCCTTCCCTACACTTAAAGGCCTGTAATTCTAAAAGGTAGTCGGCTCCGTACTTACCGGTGGACATGTTACCATCGCTATCTAGATACAACTCATAACTTAACTTCGCGGATATACTGTCACCTAGTAAGGTAGGTATGGGGTAATCGAAGAAGGCCAAATCTATTTCTAACAACGTATTGTTATTTAGCCTAATACTTAAGGACTTTAAATCGCACCAAGGAGGTAAGTTATCCCTTCCATCCTCGATTACTTCTACGGCCTTAGGGCCTAAGGAGGACCAAGGAAGATTTATCGCGGTTAAGGGATCCCTAGTGGTTACCTTTACCAGTAGTTTAACCCTACTACCCTGATCGAAGTACTTAGATGGTAGTTCCACCGCTACACTATTCCCTAATATAGCTAAGTAAGCCTTACCTACCGCCCTGAAGGCGTTTCCATACCATTTATATAGCCCAGCTCCGCAATTATCGAAAAAGAGGGCATAATCTGCTCCGGTAATACTTCCCTTCTTACATCCCGTAGCAGGTAGGGAATCCTTATCAATGTAAATTACTCCCTTAAGTCTTATCCCTATAGGTAGGTATCCCCTGAAGCTTAACTTTATGGTGTAATTGCCATCGCTAGACTTATTGAACGTAACTTCGCTTACGTCAGCGTAAAAAGGACCATCCTTTAAGTTTAAGGGATCCTTAAAGGGATTAGGATAAGCTAAGTTAAGCGATAATAAATACGTTAAGGTTAAAGTTAAAATTAGAACTAGCTTCATACCCCCATCTTATAGATCCATCAATATTGTAGGTAATTCATCCGGTATCTCCCTAACGTTCCTTATCAATACGAACTTCCCTCCTCCGTAGTTAGCTAAGAGCCTCGAAAAGGAAAGTAACCTACTAGGTACGCAAATTACGTGCAACCTATCGTAGAGGGTAACTTTATTTAATGGGTTCTCGCCGGCCGTCCACTCCCCATCGGTTATTAATATGCCTACCTTCCTCTTAACCCCCTGGCTATCCAATTCCAGGAAATTCTCCTCTAAAGCCCTGGATATATCGGTATAACCCACCGGAGATAGGTTTAGTATCTCTCCCACTATTTCCTCTATTGCTTTCCTCTCCTTAAGCCTTTTTATGAAGTCGACGTTAGTATTAAAAGCCGAAACTACGAAGTTACCGAAGGGGTTAAGCCTAGCTATTACGGCTGCTACCAAGGCCGCTAATATCATTTTATATCCCGTCATGGAGAAGCTCCTATCTATTATTATCGCATAAGCTTCGTCGAAACCGGTCCTATTTAAAGCTACTACCTTATCGGGACTTAAAGGAGGATTCTCGAGTACCCTATCAATTGTGGCATCTATATCTATCTCCAAGCTGGAAGAGTTTAACGGCCCCCTCCTCAACTTCTTAAGCTTTCCTCCCTTTACATTACTCTCCGCTAACTTTATGATTAAATTAGATGCGTACTCCTTGACCTTATCCTTAAGTTCCGGGTTTAAGTAATCCATTAACCTACCGTATACCTCTAAGGCGTCAGCGTCCCTTAAGCCTCCCTGCCCTCCTACTAGCTTAAGTACGTAACTGGGATCTCTCCTTATCAATGGCAATAAGGATAAGGGGTTCCTATAAGCTATGGTAACTACGTTCGATACCGTAGGCTCCCCTAGCTCCTCCCCTTCCTCATCGCCTTCCCGAAAAAAATCCCCTCTGGGTCCCGAAGGGCTCCTCCTCTCCTCCAATAGTTTAGTTAGTAACTCCCTTATTAGCTCCTCTACGGAAGTCCTAGGATCCTTAAGCCATATCTTACTGGACATACCTAGGACGGCCGCATCGTATAGATCCTCGAAACTTAATCCTCCGTTCATCCTTTCAAGCTCCTTCGCGATTAGTACCATATCTATAGCTCCCCTTACCGATGCGCCCATTTTAACTGAGGGGTGTAACCTAGTAGCCCTAGCTAAATCTACCGCTAATTCTATTAACCATTCATCCTTACTTCCCGTCTTTAACTTAACTATCTCAACTTCCTCCTCCCTACTTTGATAGGATAACTTCAACCTTGCAAATCGATCCATTATAGCCCTACTCACTTTAGTAGTACCTACATCGTCGTAAGGGTTCTGCGAACATATTACTCTAAAGGTAGGGCCCGCTCTAACTATACCGTACCTAGGTATTACTAATTCCCTCTCCTCCATGGCCCTTATTAGGACGTTAGCTACATCTTCGGGCATTCTATTAAACTCCTCGATATACAATAATCCTCCTTTCTCCATAGCTAAAGTCAAGGGCCCAGGTTCGAAGAATTCCTTCTTAAAGCCTTCGGCCATTACTTTAGCAGGGTTAAAATTCCCTATTAGCTTTTGGGGGGTGAGGTCCGCATTTCCTTCTACCATGTAAAAAGGTAAATTAACTTCCTCCGCTATAGCCCTTAAAATAGTGGATTTAGTAGTGCCTGGGGGCCCCTCTAATAGGAGGTTTTTACCAGCTGCTAGGGCTGCTAGAATCGCCTTAAGTTCCCTTCTCCTACCTACTATTTTACTGGAAACCCTTTCGTAAAGCCCATCATCTCGAAATACGTCCTCATCCATCCCGATCAACTAATCTATATAGGCCTTAGGCCCCTAAAACGCTTTTTCCCTACCTCAATAGACGATAACCCAAGTACTCGAGGACGTTAACTTAAGGTTATCGAATGGGTTAAATTTATATTTATGTGCAAAAGCACATAAATATGGTGGGACATATGGCGTGGGTAGGGCCTTGGCCTGGTAGGGGCCCCTTCAGTTACCTACCTCCGTGGCAGAGGCCAGGTTGGCTCTTCGGTAGGGGTGCTTGCAGATGGTTACTAGGCCGGTGGCTTTGGCCCTACCCCTACTTAGCTCCCTTAACTTATTGGAGACCCTATCCCTTCTGGTACTGGGCTTGGTGGTAGAGCTATGTGGTGGTATTACCCCTACTACCCTCCCCTCTTCGACGCTTATCATTTCTACTTAGCTTTTTACTCCTGGACTTACCTTTGGTTCTACTACGTGCTCATGGCTTATTATATGGAGATGTTTAGGGCTACATTAGACCTTTGGAGGAAATACCTGGAATCGTTAGTTAAGGGCGGATCTTAAAATCTAACAGTCTTAACTATCTTCAAAAATAAGGAAAACTTACGCAATATTTAAAAAATGGGTAAATCATTTTAAACGGGTAAAATTCCATGGGGCAGGGGAAAATTAGACGACCGCTCGGGCCTCTTAAGAAGTTCTTATGCAGAGCTTGTGGACGGATTATAGAAGTCCCTTACGGCGTACCTAAACCTATGACGTGCCCTTACTGTGGAGCGCCTGGTTTTATGATACATAGGTTAAACGCCGGAGGTAGGGGAGGACCGCCGTGGGCTAAGGGCTAATTTATTACCTCCAATAACCTTCTTCTCAATAACTCGGGATTAGCCTTAACGGCGTAGTTAACATTGGGCTTCCCCCTAGTTCTTACTAGTCTTCCGCTATTATCGACTTCTACTTTCATGGGCTTAAATTCTACTATTCCTTCTTCTACTATAGAGGCGGCCGCTAAGGGATCGTGCATTACGGGTATTTTACCCGTTCTTTTACGCCAAAGGTAAGTCATCGTATAAAGGATCTTCGCGAGGGGAGACCTTTTAGTTTTAAGAACTTCTATATCCGAATCCGTTAGAGTACATTCGAGAGTTACGTCAAGCCCTATTACAAACTTAGGTACTTCGGTAGAAAGCACTACTTTAACAGCTTTCGGATCGCAACTAGCGTTATATTCCGGATCTCTCCTCCCTTTAATTAAGTGACCGCACATCATAACGTGTTTAGAGAGAAGTCTGAATTCCTCCGGATACTCTATGGCGAATCTCGCTGCATTAGTTAAAGGACCTATGGTTAAAAGTACTAGCCCAGGGTATCTCTTCGATACCTCAGCCATGAATTTAACCCCTCCGATTTTACACTCCTTAAGCTCGTAATCCTCGGAATCCAAAACGTCAGCGTAAAGGGGACTTCTTAAAGGAACTCGTCCGTCGAGTCCTCCTCTACATCCAGCAACTACTTCTACATCCCTACCGGCCTTCTTTACGAGTAACTTCGCTAATGCTGTTCTAATTTCTACATCCCCCCAAACCGTAGTTACACCGACTAGTTCTACTTTAGGATGACATAGGCAGAAAGCTAAAGCCCACGCATCATCTATATCATCTCCTATGTCAGTATCTAGGAGTACCCTTACGGTCATAACGTTACCCAACTAAATTAGATAATTAAGATGATATATTAAGGGAGCGATAGTAGCATACAATGGCGTAGGGATATCGTTTGGCGATGATACTACTTAAGGGTTCCGGAAGTTATTTTAAGGGAAATTCATTGTTTTAGAACGTGAAATTACTAGTGGTCTTCGATCTAGACCTAACCTTATGGGATTGCGAAGATATAAGTTCAACCGTCCCCCCTTATCTAAGGATAAGTAAGGATATTATAGCGGATTCCAATGGAAGACTAATAATGTTAAGGGAAGGCGTTAGGGAGCTATTAACGTGGTTAAAGGGACTAGGGGCTACCCTAGCTGTAGTTAGTTGGAACGTAAAGTGGAAGGCCTTAGAGGCCCTAAAGGGGTTAGGCGTTAAGGATTACTTCGATTACATCATCGTGGAACCGCATCCCCGTAAGGACATTATGTTTATGAAGTTACTCTCCGCCGTTGGGAAGGTAGATAGAGCTTATTTCATAGATGATAACCGTACTATGGTAGAGCTAGTTAAGAGGGCTTACCCATGGGTGAGGGCTTTAACGTACCTAAATG
>Ga0190313_1000770_pt1 | contig 18214 bp, 13 predicted proteins | sample 4870071011_MG_FD_169989 | JGI IMG/M metagenome (GOLD analysis project Ga0190313, IMG submission 169989) | Hydrothermal vent sediment bacterial communities from Southern Trench, Guaymas Basin, Mexico - 4870-07-10-11_MG | ecosystem: Environmental > Aquatic > Marine > Hydrothermal vents > Sediment ...
GCCCAAAGCAGAAGGAAGAGTATTCAATTTTGAACCCAAAGAAGCAATAAGGCCAGATTTTCTTGAGCCGATTCCCTTCGAGGGAAGGGAAGAGTTAATCAGGATAGAGACAGAGGAATTTTCAGCAGTTTGTCCTTTCTCTGGCTTACCGGACATAGGACGCGTGGTCATAGAATACTTCCCTGACGGCGGGAAAATCGTGGAACTTAAGTCCCTGAAGTATTATTTCGTCAGTTTTCGAAATGTGGGGATATATCAGGAGGAAGCCACAAAGAGGATTTACGAGGACCTGAAAAAGCTACTTGAAACCGAGAGGCTTAAAGTGACGATTACTTACAACATCAGGGGAGGGTTTCTTACTACGACGCAAATCGGTAGCTTGGGGGTAGAATGATGCGTAAATTCGAAGATACCTTGCTTTACCTCACGGGCCTTTTTGTTGCCATCGTGGTTATATCCAACGTGATTGCAGGAAAGCTTGTTCAGGTCGGCCCCTTTGTGGTACCGATAGCTGTTTTTTGTTACCCGCTGAGTTTTGCATTCACAGACATAATTTCTGAAGTTTACGGTAAACATGTGGCATCCCGCGTGATTAGAGTCGGCTTTGGAGCATCGATAATTCTCGTTTTGTTTTCTCTGCTAGTCGTTGTGTATCCACCGGCGTCCTTCTTTGAGAAAAATAAGGCTTACGTTGACGTTTTCGGTTTTACTCCGCGAATTGTCTTCGCTAGCCTTTTGGCTTATCTTGCTTCACAAACTCACGATATATGGGCTTTTCACCTGTGGAAGAAAAAGACAAAAGGACATCACCTCTGGCTTCGAAATAACCTTTCAACAATGGCATCTCAGTTCATCGATACGGCAATATTTATCAGCGTTGCGTTTGTAGGCATTTTCCCTGAAGCTGTAGTCTTTAAAATGCTCGTATCCCAATATCTTGTAAAACTTTTCATTGCCGCCCTCGATACTCCATTCGTTTACCTCGGCGTGAGGTTGATCACGGGCAAATGGGAAATAAAAGAAAGTGTTTAAGAGATTTGAAATGGGCAGTTACCACAACTCTTCCATTAGATTTAATAACTGGCATATGATCCTTTTCTTTTGCTGTTCCTTTACCATGACCTGCCTGTTATGGATGGTGCTGGCTTTTCTACCTATTTACCTGTCGAAACTAGGAATTCAGTCCAAAATGGCCGGTTTCATCATAGGTGCTTATTCCATTGGTGGATTGGGTTTCATTATTCCGTTCGGTATGCTTGCAGACCGGGTAAGCCCCAAAAAAACCCTTTTCCTCGGTATTTTTTTTATTTTGCTTCACATTGTGGGTATCAAGAATCTGACTTTGCCTTTCTGGCTTGCAATCTGTGCCTTTGTCGGGGGTTTAGGATTGTCTATTTTTCAGATAGTGCTTTTTGCACTGTTTCTTAAAGTTATCCCTGAGGACAAAAGAGGTATTAGGATTTCTCTCTACCAAATGGGCTTTTTCCTTGGATTTGGTTTTGGACCGCTCATAGGAGCTCAGCTACACCATTGCGGGGATTACCAGCTTGTTTTAAGCGCTTCGTTGGTCGTAACGGCAATACTTGCTTTGTTTTTTTCCTTACTTCCGGACAGCCCGATTTATGCCTTTCGATGGAACGAATATCGGGACGACATCGTACAGCCCAGGGCTCTGCTCTTTCTGATAATTTATTTCATTTACGGGATGCACTTTGGTGTGGAACAGACAGGCTTTTCGGTGCTCATGAAGAAGGAACTGGGCTTCAGCACGAGAGAGATCGGCATAGTTTACATGGCCGTTGGCATGTGGATGGCTTTTCTCTCTCCATTCACGGGCCATAGATTCGATGTACAGGGCAGAATTACTCCCTTGCTCATAGGAGGACTTCTGATTTCGTCTGTCTTTCACATTGCAACAGCTTACGCCGACAACCTCGTTCAAATGATAGGTGCCCGCATTTTGCATACCCTTGGGGATACACCGGCAATTTTTTCGATGGGCATGTTAACGGCTCTGTTGTTTCCTCAGGGGCGCATGGGTGGCAATTCCGCCATTGTGTACAGCGTGCGTACTTTAGGGATTTTTGTGGGTAACTTTGTTGCTGGAATTATAGCTGCAACGGAAGGTTACCGGGGAGCATTCATTTATACGGGGCTTTTTTTCGTAATAGCGTCCCTTGCCTTTTGGCCTTTTGTTCATTCACTCTATGCAAATGTTTCTGTGGCAAGTTCCGATGGGGTAATCAAAAAGTGAAGAAGAATGAATCCAGAAAGGTCGAAGTGGCGTATCTTGTGGGCACATGTTTTGGGCTTGGCTACCTTCCCAAAATGCCTGGAACATGGGGAACCCTTGGTGGAGTCGTTTTTGCTGCCGCGGTTTACAGCCTAACCGAGAGCAACACGGCCTTCAGACTGGCACTTCTTGGCGGACTGGTTGCAGTATTGATTGCCGCTTGTTTCTCTCTGCCCGTTATACAAAATCATAGCGATCAGAGCGATCCGCAGCAGTTTGTACTTGATGAAGTGGCTGGCTTTTTAACGACTGTGCTTATCACCGGAAAGAGTTATCCCTTATGGTTTCTCGCTGTGGCAGGTTTTTTTGCCTTTAGAATTTTCGACATCCTGAAGCCACCCGGTGCTTCATGGCTTGATAAAAGGTATCCTAGTTTTGTTGGGGTCATGGGAGATGATGTAGTCAGCGGCTTGTACGCATTTTGTTTGCTCTGGGTTATCTGGCGGTTGGGGAATTACGCTGGTTTGTTGCATTAGTGAGGTGAAAGACGAGTGGTAAAGAAGCACAGGGCAAATCTGGATAACTTTGCCGTAGTGTTGCATAGACCTCATTTTCCCGAAAATATCGGTTCCGTGGCGCGAGCCTGCAAAAACATGGGTGTAAAGCAGCTTATTGTAGTGGATCCATTGAACTGCGATCTTACCAAAATCCTCAAGATGGCAACGCACGCATCCGAGGACGTGGTAGCAAATATGGAGATCTACGACGATCTTGAAGAAGCGCTTGGCCCGTTTCAGTATGTTGTCGGCACCACAGCAAGACGTGGATCCCAGCGCAGAACCATTACTAACCCTCGTGAAGTAGCGGAAAAACTGGTGTCTATCAGTCAGAGCAATCGGATAGCCCTTTTATTCGGACCAGAAAACAGAGGGCTCGCCAACCGGGAACTCAAATACTGTCACGTCCTCGTAACGATTCCAACTTCTTCCGAATTTGCGTCCCTGAATCTGGCTCAGGCCGTTATGGTTATTCTTTATGAGATATTCACAGCTTCTATGGTTACGGAGCCTGAATTTGTGCCCAGGCTTGCATCCAGCTTTGAGCTGGAACGAATGTACAGTTATCTTTCAAAAACCCTTACGAAGATTAACTTCATCAATCCAGAAAATCCGGAATACTGGATGATGAACATAAGACGCTTTTTCGGTCGGATGCAACTTCGGGCAAGGGACGTTAAAATAATTATGGGAATTTGCAGACAGATTGAGTGGTATTGCGAAGAGAGAGTTGTGAAGCTTTTAAGAGAAGCAAATGAAAGCAATAGGCAAGGACAAAAGAATTAAAGCGAGATTCCAGTAAAATGTCGTGCTACCTTTCGAGGTGCACTATAAAGACAGGGTTAAGGCTATCAAACCGGAAAGATCCTGAAATTGGCTTGCTTCTTTGAACATCAACTTGCACGGCCGAAAAATTGTATCCTTTCGACTTGGCGAAGTTCTTTACATTTTCCAGCGAATCCCAAAGCACTGTTGTGAGTACAAGAGGCACCCGACCCTGAAGACGATTGTGTATTCCTTCCAAAATTGCCGGCAAATCTTTTCCTCCGCCGCCGATGAATATCCGATCTGGTTCGGGCAGGTGATTCACCGCATCCACCGCATCCTCCTGCACCGCCTCGATTTCTCCGCAGTGAAAAGCGGCCACGTTATTGACAAGGTGTTTAAAAGTGGTCGGATTCTTTTCGACGGCATAAACCCGTGCTAGCGGTGTTGAGTAACAAGCTTCGATGGAAACGGAGCCACTCCCGGCACCAATGTCCCATAATACGTTTCCCGGATTCAGGCGAAGCATTGCCAACACCACGGCCCGGATTTCACGCTTGGTTATCAGACCGGCTTGATGTGACAATTGCGCCTCGTCGAAAAATCCCCCCTCGTTGTTGACTTTTCCATAGGGTAGAATTGCCACTATGTTCGGTTGGTTCCAGTGTTTTGCAAATGCTTCCTCAGGTGTGGCAACGGTTACCTTTTCACGATCGCTTCCCAGAGCTTCTCCAATTGCCAGCTGACATGCCCTGAAGTTATGTTGCAAAAGTATTTCCGCTATTTTTGTAGGGTTGTTCACCGGATCCGTAAGAAGAGCCACTTTCTTGCCAAGCCTGAGCCAGAAGAAAAACTCGCGAGACTCTGCTGAGCCGTGTAAGCTCAAACACTTTACATCGTCCCAGGGAATTTTCAATCTGGCAAAGAGATACTGCACGGCTGTAATGTTGGGAATAATTTTGAGTCTGGTATGATCCAGATGCTTTGACAGTAATCTCCCTATACCGAAGAAGAGGGGATCTCCGGAGGCTATAACCAGCACGCGACGCTTTTGAGCTAACCGATCTAGCTTTTTTACAAGCTCAAGCACGGGCGGTTTGATCTCTAGAACCTTCACATTTTCTGGCAATGTTAGCTCTTGCAGGATCGGTGCACCCGTAATGACCACCTCTGCACGAGCCAGCCAATGAGCGTAGCACCTCTTGAATGTATCAATGTCCATGCCCGCTCCGATCAATACAATTTGAGGCGGGTTCCATTGGCTGGCAGTTAAATCCGGCATATTAGTTCGCCATCATAATCAAAAAGGAGTAATTCAATCTTTTTTAGTTTTGGTGCAAATCTACGAGACATTGTCACTGCAAGCTGAGCAATCCTTTTTGCCACATCCGGTCGTCCGTATTCATTCAGAACATCAAGAGCGTGGCGAGCGGTGTTACAATTTCGTATCTTATTGGCCAGGTCTTTGTCCACCAGATCGGTCAACCATGAGTCAACCAGTCGTCCAAGGTCGAGTGTTGAGCTATGGGCGTGAGTGTACCTATATCCCAGCGCCATTTTAACGGTCTTCCCGAAAAAGACGGAGTGAATAACGTGCCTGAAACCGAACTCTTGCGCCTTTTTAAGTGAAAATTCGTAAAAATCTGCAATTTGGATAAATGATGCATCGGGCAGCTCGGGTAGTATTGCTCTGGCCAGCTTTTCGCTTTTTCCCCCGGTGCTCAGAACCAGGGTTTTGCAATTATTCCGTCGTGCGAAGGTCATTGCTGAGGCTATGGTTTCTTTGAAAGCTTCGTGTGAGTAGGGAACAACCAAGCCTGTGGTGCCAAGGATGGATATACCACCTGTAATTCCTAGGCGAGGGTTAAGCGTGCGAGCAGCAAGTTGCTTTCCACCCGGTACTTCAACGGTTACAGAGATAACAAGAGCATGGCATGTTTGACTTCGAAAAGGAAGATATAAAGCCTTTTTCACTGTAGGGATATCGATTGTCGGCAAGTTCTTGCACTCGAGCGATGAAACTTGCTCTATCAGGTGCTCCACATTTTCCCTTATCATCCTGCGTGGCACGGGGTTTACAGCGGGTTCGCCAACTCTTACGGGCAATCCTTCTTTTGTTACGATGCCAACTCCCTGGCCAGCCTGAAGCAGGATTCCACCTTTACCATTGCCGGCTCGAAATAATCTGACTGTGGTTTTGAAGTATGCCCCGTGAGTTATATCCGGATCGTCTCCACCGTCTTTTAGAACCTGAGAGACTGCCATCATTTGCTTGTGATCAACTTCGATGACTTCGACCTTAACTGGTAGGTAAATTCCAATTGGCAGTCTTGGTGCTACCCAGATTTTTCCAATCCTAGCATTGTCATTTGGAGCAAGCTCGCCGTTCATCAAAAGCGATCTAAGTGAACCTAGTACAGATGCCGTAACGGCTGTCCCAGAACTAAATCCCTTGCGTAGAGCTTTCCGTTTGCTTCTCATGAAAACTTCTTCTGAATTTTTGCCCATGTATCTCTGAGGCCAACAATACGATTGAACACGAGTCTTTCCGGAGTCGAATCCGGATCCACACAGAAATACCCCACTCGTTCAAACTGATATCTACTTTCCACGGGGGCATTGGCCAAGCTTGGCTCCGCATAACAGGGATAGAGAATCCTGAGAGAGTCGGGATTTATATACTTTCTAAAATCTTCATCTTCTTCCAGATTAACCATATCAGCTTTGGTGAAAAGGTGATCGTACAGGCGCACTTCCACTGGTATTGCATGATCAGCACTCACCCAATGAATCGTGCCTTTGACCTTTCTCCCATCAGGACTCCAGCCCCCCCGTGTTGCCGGATCATAAGTGCAATGAACCTCGACCACCTCACCACTACCAGGATCTTTTATAACATCAACGCATGTAACGTAATATCCATACCTCAGCCGAACTTCTCGCCCCGGTGCCAGGCGGTAGTACTTGGAGGGAGGATTTTCCATGAAATCATCCCTTTCTATGTACAATACCTTCGAAAAGGGAACCTTTCGGGTGCCCATTGCGGGATCTTCAGGGTTGTTTACCGCTTCCAATTCTTCCACCTGGTTTTCTGGATAGTTTACGATAACCAGTTTAAGGGGATTCAGGACAACTAGGGCTCTTGGAGCACGCTTGTTCAGGTCTTCCCTGATGCAGTGTTCGAGCAAAGCGATGTCAACAATGCTGTTTCGCTTGGCAACGCCGATTCGCTCACAAAAGTCTCGAATCGCTTCAGGTGTGTAGCCCCGTCTTCGCAAACCTCGGATCGTCGGCATTCTAGGATCATCCCAGCCCTTTACGTACCCTTCGTTAACGAGTATCGAGAGATAGCGCTTACTGAGGACTGTATAAGTCAGATTGAGCCGTGCGAACTCAATTTGCCGGGGATGATAAACTTCCAATTCGTCTAGGAACCAGTCGTACAGCGGTCTGTGGTCTTCGAACTCTAGCGTGCAAATCGAATGAGTTATCCGTTCGATTGAATCCGACAAACAATGAGTAAAGTCGTAAGTTGGGTATATGCACCACTGTGTTCCTGTCCTATAGTGAGGGACATGCTTGATGCGGTACATAACTGGATCGCGCATGTTGAGGTTGGGATGAGCCATGTCTATTTTTGCTCTTAAAACGTGAGCGCCCTCAGGAAATTTGCCTCTTCGCATAGCTTCGAAAAGTTCCAAATTTTCTTCAACAGAACGGTTCCTATATGGGCTTTCCTTGCCAGGTTCAGTGAGCGTTCCGCGGTATTCCCGGATTTCCTCCGGGCTGAGGCTATCTACGTAAGCTTTGCCTTTTTTTATCAGTTCCACGGCGTACTGATATAGTTGCTCGAAGTAATCTGATGCAAAGTACATTCTGTCTTCCCAGTCAAAACCAAGCCACTTTACGTCTTCCTGTATGGCCTTTACAAATTCTTCATTTTCCGTTTCCGGATTTGTATCGTCAAACCTGAGATTGCATTTGCCGTTGTATTCCTCAGCCAGGCCGAAATTCAGGCAGATTGACTTAGCATGACCTATGTGCAAATAGCCATTAGGTTCTGGTGGAAAGCGAGTGTGGACACGTCCTTCATATTTTCCGGTTCGGAGATCATCATCTATGATGTCCTTGATAAAGTTGGGTGGAGGTGAGTACTTCCTCGTGGACATAGTCATTCAACTCCCGTTTCGGTGCAATTTCGTTTTCATTTCGATTCTTTACGTGGCGGAATTGGGATTACCCAGTATCCACCCGGCCGGAATGTTTCAAAAGTCTCAGTATTATCGCCTCCTTTTCAGATTTTGAACGAAATTACGGTTACTCAGTGGACTCACTAATATATGGTTACTTATGTCATGTCAATTATTTGTAAATCTTTGCAAATTTCGTTTTTCAAAGGTTGAGGAGCTGCGGTGGTCGGTTTGGAAAAAGGCGTAAAAGATGGTATAGTTCGCAAGCAACATATTATGATATGAGCGACATTCTAGCCGAGGGTATTGTTCGAAAGGAGAAATTGAGATGGAAGATGCTGTGGTTAACGGCAAATCTGACGATTATACTGCCGAAAAGATCACGGTTCTGGAAGGTCTTGCGGCGGTTCGCAAGCGACCGTCCATGTACATTGGCAATGTTTCCACCGAAGGGTTCCACCATCTCGTCTTTGAAGTAGTGGACAACAGCATTGATGAGGCTCTCGCAGGATACTGCACTGAAATATCAGTTACCATCCACGTGGATGAGAGCATAACCGTCGAGGATAACGGACGTGGCATACCGGTGGACCTACATGAAAAGGAAAAACTTCCGGCTGTTCAAGTCGTTATGACAAGGCTACATGCCGGTGGAAAGTTCGATAATAGCATTTATAAGGTCGCTGGTGGCCTGCACGGTGTGGGTGTTTCCGTCGTTAATGCCCTGAGTGAATTTCTTGAGGTAGAGATACGAAGGGATGGCAAAGTCTATTTTCAGCGTTATGAACGTGGCGAGCCTGTAACTGATCTTCAGATTATCGGTACTACAAAGCGCCAAGGTACAAAAATAACATTTAAACCAGATGGGACTATATTTTCGGATACTACTATACACCTTGACATTCTTGCCGAAAGACTACGCGAACTGGCTTATCTTAACCCCAATGTGTCCATCAAGCTGACTGATGAAAGATCGGGCAAAGAAAGAATCTACCATTACGAGGGTGGTATCTCGGCTTTCGTGAAACACCTCAACGCCAACAAGGAAACAATTCACCCCGAAGTAATTTACTTCTCTGGGGAGAAAAACAACGTGATCATCGAAGTGGCTCTTCAATACAACAATTCTTATAAAGAAAAGGTTCTCTCCTTTGCCAATAACATAAACACAAGAGAAGGCGGCTCGCACCTTGTGGGTTTTAAAGCTGGACTTACCCGCGTTATCAAACAGTATGCTCTGGACCATAAGGTTTCCAAGGGAGAGGTCGAAAAGCTCACTGGTGATGACGTACGTGAGGGGCTAGTAGCAGTAGTGAGCGTTAAAGTGCCCGAGCCGCAGTTTGAAGGACAGACTAAAACGAAACTGGGGAATACGGAAGTACGGAGTTATGTGGAGCAGCTTGTGCAGGACAAGCTTGGCACTTATTTCGAGGAACATCCCAAGGTGTTCAAGGCGATAATTGAGAAAGTTCTCGATGCCTACAGGGCTCGAGAAGCGGCACGGCGCGCCAGAGAGCTTACTCGCCGCAAGGGGCTACTCAGCGATCACGGTCTTCCGGGAAAGCTTGCAGATTGTCAGGAACGCGATCCGGAAAAGTGTGAACTTTTCATCGTCGAGGGCGATTCGGCCGGTGGTTCGGCAAAACAAGGCAGAGATCGAAGATTCCAGGCTATTTTGCCTCTCCGAGGAAAAATTCTCAATGTGGAAAAGGCTCGCTTCGACAAGATGCTGCAAAATCAGGAAATTCGCACGATGATAACCGCCCTTGGAACCGGCATAGGCCCGGAAGATTTTGACATAAAAAAACTCCGATATCACAAGATAATCCTGATGACTGATGCTGACGTTGACGGCGCGCACATAAGAACCCTGCTTCTCACCTTTTTCTTTAGAATGATGCCTGAGATTGTGGAAAACGGCTATCTCTATATAGCTCAACCGCCTCTGTACAGACTGGTTGACGGAAAGCGGGAATACTACATTCGGGACGATGATGAATTTACCAACTTTCTGCTGAAGCGGGCGGTCGAAAAGGTGGATGTTTATTTTGATGAAGTGGGAAAGCCTATTGCTTCCGGAGAGCTTTTAGAAAGGTTTAAGATTTATAACACCTACCGGCATTGGTCTGACAAAATTGCTATGAATAAACAGGTGCCTCACAAGCTGCTCGAAGATTTGGTGGATGCTTTTGTGGAGCTGTTTCCTGATAAAACGTCAGGCGACAGAAAATTGCTTGACCAGGAAACTCTGCTTCGCCTCAAGGACCTTCTGGAAAAGATGGGCTACGAAGTGCTAGCTCTGGAACCGGAAGAAGAACAGAAGGGCTATGACCTTGAGTTAATGGTTCCGAAAAATGGAACTCAGCGTTACAGAGTCAGGTATGAATTTCTGAGGTCCGTTGAATTTCAACGGGTGGTTGACGTAGCCAGATCACTTGGGAAGTTTCGTGACAGCGTTTTCAGAATTGTTGAAAAAAAGGGGAAGGAATCAGACAATGTTGCTGGGGCGGAAATTCTCAGCGGTATTGGTGAGGTTTACAGTCATCTCCTGGATATCGCCAGAAAGGGGCTGACCATACAGAGGTACAAGGGCCTTGGAGAAATGAATCCGGAACAACTCTGGGACACTACGATGAATCCGGAGAAGCGCACGATTTTGCAGGTAAAGGTGGAAGATCAATATCAGGCAGAAGAACTATTCACCATACTCATGGGTGATCAGGTTGAGCCAAGACGTGAGTTTATCCAGGAGAATGCTTTGGATTTCAGGGAACTGGATATCTAGCAGGGAGAGGCGATGTTGAAAAAAACTGTAAATATTGAGGATGAGATAAAGCTTTCCTATCTCGACTACGCAATGAGTGTCATCATCGGGAGAGCCATCCCGGATGTGCGAGATGGTTTAAAGCCCGTTCACAGGCGTATTCTTTATTCGATGTACGAGCTGCGGAACGACTATAATAAGCCGTACAAAAAGTCTGCTCGCATTGTTGGAGACGTAATCGGTAAATACCACCCTCATGGCGATGCCGCCGTTTATGACGCACTGGTCCGAATGGCTCAGGATTTTTCAATGCGTTATCCGCTGGTTGACGGTCAGGGAAATTTCGGTTCCGTTGACGGGGATCCTCCGGCGGCTATGCGGTACACAGAAGTTCGCATGGCTCGATTAGCTCACGAGTTCCTTCAGGATATAGAAAAGGATACTGTGCCATTTCAGCCTAATTATGATAATTCTCTAAGGGAGCCAACAGTGCTGCCCACCAAGGTTCCCAATCTGCTCCTGAATGGTGCTTCGGGCATTGCGGTTGGCATGGCCACCAATATTCCGCCTCACAACATGACGGAACTTTGTCGAGCTCTTCAAGCCTTTATAAGGAACCCCGACATATCTTTAGATGAGATATTCCATATCCTGCCCGGCCCCGATTTCCCCACGGGAGGAATAATTTATGGAACTGACGGCATACGGTCCGCGTATTCCACAGGTCGGGGTGCAATAAAGGTGCGGGGACGTGTACAGGTGGAGCATATTCGCGGAAAAAGGAAAGCACTGGTTATTACGGAAATTCCGTTTCAAGTAAATAAGGCCAGATTATTGGAGCGAATTGCAGACCTTGTCAAGGAAAAGCGGATTGATGGTATTTCTGATATACGTGATGAATCGAACAGGGAAGGGATGCGGGTGGTTCTTACGCTAAGGTCCGACGCAAATCCAAAGGTCATCGAAAATCAGCTTTACAAATTCACCCCGCTCGAAGTAACCTTTGGAGTAACCTTGCTTGCCGTTGTGAACAACAAGCCTCAGGTTTTGACGCTCCGGGAAGTCTTCGCCAATTTTGTTAACTTCCGACGCCAAGTAATCGTAAAGCGTACCGAATATGATTTGCGTAAGGCAGAAGCGCGGGCTCATATTCTGGAAGGTCTTAAGAAAGCCCTTGATCACATAGATGAAATCATTGAGCTCATTAAAAAGGCTCCGGGGCCGGGGGAAGCCAGAAAGCAGCTTGTAGAAAGGTTCGGATTTGCAGATGTACAGGCGCAGGCTATTCTGGATTTGAAACTTCAGCGCCTTACGGCCCTTGAGCGTGACAAGATACTGGAAGAGTACAAGCAGATTTTAAAAAATATTGAATCTTTCAAACAGATTCTTTCATCCCAAGCACTAGTTGACCGGATAATAGAAGACGAACTAGGTGAGTTGATTGAGAAATTCGGAGATTCAAGAAAAACCCGAATAATACCAGACGAAGGCGATCTGGATTGGGAAGATTTGGTGCCAGAAAAGGAGGTCGTGGTTGTTTTGAGCCGCCACGGCTACATAAAGCGAACACCGCTGGATGTTTATCGAAGCCAGAGACGAGGAGGAAAGGGAAGACGAGGACTTACCACCCGGGAGGAGGACTTTGCTCTTACGGTGCTTACTGCATCCACTCACGATGTCTTGTTGGTGTTTACCAACCAGGGTAGGCTTTACTGGCTGAATGTGCGAGATGTGCCTGAGACTTCTCCCAATGCTCAGGGTAGAGCGATAGTCAATCTGTTGAGCTTTCAGGAAGAAGAAGGTGTTGCTACTCTTTTGCCGATACGTGAGTTCAGTCCGGATGTGTATGTAATGTTTGCAACAAAGAAGGGTATTGTAAAAAAGGTTGCCCTTGACGCTTTTTCTCGCCCCATCAGCACCGGTATTAGAGCTATATCGTTGAATGACGGTGATGAACTTATAAGGGCACGACTGACGTCTGGAGAAGATAAGCTTTTTCTCATGGCCCGAAACGGAAAAACCATTCTCATTGACGAAAAGTCGGTTAGGCCTATGGGACGGTCGGCTCGGGGCGTTAAGGGTATGGATGTGGAAGGTAGCAGCCTAATAGGCATGGAAGTCTTTAACGGACAGGAGTCCATTTTAGTGGTTTCCGAGAAGGGTTTTGGTAAGAGAACGCCGACCAGTGAGTTTAGAGTTCAGGGGCGAGGTGGCAAGGGTATTATAAACCTGAATGTGACCGACAGAAACGGTCCTGCTACCGGGTTTTGCCTTGTTAACTCGGATGATGAGGTGCTTTTGATCACGAACCTGGGGAGGCTTATTCGCCTTCATGCTTCCGACATTAAAGAACAAGGCAGAGCAACGCAGGGTGTTAAGCTTATGGATCTTGATAGAGACGAAATCGTCGTTGATGTTGCTGTTGTACAAGAAGTCGATAAGGAATATTCAGCAGAAGCAGAGGAGTGATATGGGGGAAAAAAGTGTTGAAAGAGTAGGAATAGTTGGAGCCGGAAGCTGGGGAACAGCTCTTGCCAACCTGCTGGCAGAGAAGGGCTATACTGTTGATATGTGGGTTTATGAGCCGGAACTCTGCAGAGATATTGCCGAAAAGCGTGAAAATACTTTTTATCTTCCGGGAGTGCCAATACATGAGCGGGTTGTTCCGCATACGGCCTTTGCACCGGTGGTTGTTAATCATTCGCTGGTTGTTATGGTTGTTCCATCCCATGTGTACAGGGAAGTAGCGGAAAAGGTTGTGCCGCATCTGGATCAAGATGCCGTTGTGGTAAGCGCCACGAAGGGCATTGAAAATGATACCTTGCTCACCATGTCTGGTGTGTGGAGGGAAATTGCATCTGGTAGGGAAGATGTGCATTTTTGTTGCCTTTCGGGTCCGTCATTTGCCCGTGAAGTGGTTCGTAGGCTCCCCACGGTTGTTACTCTGGCCTGTAAGAACATTACAATGGCGCAGATGGCTCAGCAAGTCTTTGCAACCGATTATTTCCGTGTTTACGTTAGCACCGATGTAATTGGGCTAGAAATTGCCGGAGCTGTGAAGAATGTGATCGCTCTTGCAGCTGGCGCCTGTGATGGTATGGGGTTTGGACATAATACGCGAGCTGCTTTAATAACCAGAGGACTGGCAGAAATGACCAGGCTTGGTATAGCCATGGGGGCGCATCCTATGACATTCCTTGGGCTTCCAGGCGTAGGAGACCTTTTGTTGACATGCACGGGGGATCTCAGCAGAAATCGCACCGTAGGCTATAAGCTCGGACAGGGGCAAAAACTGGATGAAATTCTTGCCGATATGAAGATGGTAGCTGAAGGTGTCAAGACAGCGAAGTCAGTCTATTTTCTTGCCCGGAAACTGGGTGTGGAGCTTCCTATTTGTGAACTGGTGTATAAAGTGCTTTATGAAAACGCTGATCCTGGAGAAGCAGTTCAGTCACTTATGGGTCGAGAATTGAAGCACGAGTGGGATCGTGAAATGGATATTTTTCAAGCGCTGGAAAAAGTAGTACAACAAATTCAGGTAAGCTGTTTTTGCTACTAACTCGGTTTGAAGGCTTGAGCTTATGGGACATTTAACCCTTAGAGAGGTTATAGATCGAGTAGAGGAAAAGAAACAGGATTATCAGCGGTATAATTTTGAAAGGCTTCAGGAGGAAGCCTTTGCCACATTTTTCGATCTGGCGCAGGAATCGACTGCACTAGATCATCTTTTTTTGATAGCCGTTGCCGTGCCCAAGGTATTTTTTGATCTGGATTCTGTCCTTTACGTGGTAAATCCCAGGAGCAAGAAATTAGAGAAAGTGTGTACAAGCTCTGAGGGGCTTGTGGAAGATAGAGAGGAACGAAGCAAGGTTATTGAGCTAAGGGATAAACCTTTCCAGAGTGACTATGGGTGGGCATTTCCCATTAGGGGAAACCAGGCACTAACTCAGTGGATGCCTTATTCAGGTATTAACGGCATATTGGGGCTTTTCGAAGTTTTGTCTTCGTCGGAGTTGAGAGAAGAAGATATTTTCTTTCTTCAGAAGTTTGCCAACAGGATAGGATACAATTTGCATCAAAAACTTCTTATTCAGCAGAATTTAGAACATCTAAAGTTCATCAACCAGCTTGTGGCAGACATAGAGCATAATGTCATTTCGCCCAATCTTTATTACAAACTCTATCTTCGCAGAATGAAAAAACTTTCAGGAGCTTATCGCGATTTGCAGAAGAGAATAAGAGATCTCATAATTTTTTCACAAGAACAAATGCAGAACATTCAGATTGCTCGAGAAATCTGCGAAATTTACCATCAGTTGGCCACCAATAACGATAGGCTGGAAGAAGAAACCCAGGCTCTTGAAAAACATTACACTCACACCAGCCTCTTTTTGGAAACGTTACTTCGTCGTGATCACTTTGTGCATGGCACCTATGTTTTAAAAAAGCAACCCTGCAATTTCAAGGAAGAAATTATTGAGCCTCTTCTTGACAGATATGAACCTATACTTGCCAAAAGAGGTATCAAAATTAATAAGACCCTGGACAATTTAACGGATAGAGAAATAACCCTTCTGGTTGATAAAGGGCTTATATCTCAAGTTTTTGACAATCTTTTCTCCAACGCTTTGAAATACACTGAGGAGATAGAAGACCCCCTGGGTAATAAGGTCAAACTGATGTCTTACGACAGCCAGATTTTGAAAAATTACTTTGGCGAGGGCCTTCATGGTGTGAAGTTTTCCATATTTACGACTGGAAAGCCACTACCGGAAGAAGAAGCGAAAAAGGTTTTTGAAGAGGGATACCGCGCGGATAACGCAAAATCCAGAATGGCCGGTTCTGGGCATGGTCTGAGCTTTGTGAAGAATGTGGTTGAAATTCATGGGGGCCACGTAGGTTGCGAACCCGAACAATATGGTAATTCTTTTTACTTTGTTCTACCCATGAAAGAGGAGAAAACATACGATCATTAGATTTTGATGTGAATGTGTTCGAAAAAACAACGCAAGTTTTGTATCGCTTTTCTGGGGCGTATTTTGTCCAGTTTTTTGGTAAATTATGTAAATTTGAGCGGAATCTCTGATGTGCTGTAAACCTCCACTATGAAATTCCTTAGATTGACAACATGAACCGTATCCTGTTGGAAAAATAGACGGGCTCGCAACAGATACGACATACTCTGTTACGAGCCGAGCATTGATCATAATATTATTGCGCTTCCGGAAGTTCGTATTCACCTTCAATTTCAAGGATATACTCGCGGTCTCTTTCACCGGGAGTTACGGTAAAACTGCCGGAACCGGTAATACCAGCGAGTTTGCCTAGTCCCTTGTAAATAGTCCAGGTGCCTTTCGTAAGCTTTGATTCGACGTCCCTGTGTCCCTCAAATTTGCTGTAAAGAGTGCCATATTCAAAGGTGGTCACAGCATATCCCTGCATGGGACCATTACCACGGATGCGGTCATGGAATGTAACTGAGCGTCTAGAAACAAATTTGCCGGCTACACCGGGTTGGTACTCAATAGGTTCACCTTCCATTTCAACAAGCATCAAGGTGTGATCAAATTCGTCGTGAACGTAAAGCATTTCACGACGAGTCACCATCAGCCTATACTTGGCTTTTCTTTCCATGTGAGTCCTCCCACTCTAAGAGTTGTTGGTTAATATCATTATCAATTACACATTTTGAACTATTCGTCTATCTCAAATTGAGAACTTCCGAGAAATAGCTTGCTTATTACTCAAAATCCGCATCCTTAGTCCTGCAAAAATCTTCGATCAAATTTGTACCTATGGTTATCTAGTGAGCAAGCTTTTTCTTCTTGATGACGTGAAAAAAGCTGGTAAAATGCCGCCAACAGTCAAATATTGAAGCCCCCGTAGCTCAGGAGGATAGAGCACGAGATTCCTAATCTCGGTGCCGCAGGTTCGAATCCTGCCGGGGGCACCAACTATTAGTGTATAGAAATTCAACACCATTCCACAAAGCAAGCAAAATCAAGGCTTCTTGATACATCAAACGTTCAACACTGTCCAGAGAAATCTATTGACATACACCCCTTGCGACGGTATTTTTGGCGGTAAAGAAGATACCGCCAGGCAAGAAAGGCCTTTGTGGATTGATTTATACCGTCAGGACAGGGGAAAGCCTTATGGCTCTTCGTGATACGCAAATAAGAAACGCAAAACCTAAAGGCAAGCCCTATAAGCTCTATGACGGTAGTGGCCTTGGGTTATACTGCCTTATCATGCCTAATGGGTCCAAATTGTGGCGAATAGACTACCGTTACCAAGGCAAAAGGAAGACGTTATCATTAGGGAAATACCCTGAAGTAACCCTTGAAATGGCCAGGAAGCAGGCTCTGGAATACCGCCAGATGATAAAAGCAGGGCTGGACCCTAGCGCTCAAAGAAAGGAAAAGAAAGCCCGTGCAGAGTATACTTTCAAGGCAATTGCCGAAGAATGGTTTATGATCAAGAAACCGTCCTGGAGTACAAAACATGCACAAAAAATCAGGGGGCACCTGGAAAACCACATCTACCCTTGCTTTGGCAATGAATATATAGGCGACATTACGCCAGAAGACGTTATGGCTTGCGTTCGGAAGATACACGAAGCAGGAAAAACAGAAACAGCACACAAGACCCTACAAACAATAGGCCAGGTCTGCCGATATGCAATCGCACAGGGGAAACTCCAGGCCGACCCATGCTACCCGTTAAAGGGACTGCTTCCGCCTTTGCGATACAACCACCGTCCCGCTCCCACAACACCCGAAGATTTCGCCCGCATTCTCAGGCTGGTTTGGACATATCCTAATCTCATCGTTGGAAGTGCTCTCAAAATATTGGCCTACACCTTCCAAAGGCCCGGGGAAGTGAGAAGTATGAAATGGGAAGATATAGACATGAGAGCCCAGGAATGGCGCTTTATTGTGTCCAAGACCAAAACTCCGCACATTGTGCCTCTTAGCCGCCAGGTCATTACCATCCTCAAAATGCTGGAGCCCATCACCCGGCCAGAAAGTCCCTTCGTGTTTCCATCCTACAGGACGCCACAGCGGCCCCTATCTGATATGGCAATGAATGCAGCACTAAAAGCGTTGGGCATAGACACCAAAAAAGAGCTCACATCACACGGCTTTAGAGCCGTAGCAAGAACACTTCTTCATGAAAGGCTGGGTTTTCCGCCTGATGTTATCGAGCATCAACTGGCACATAAGGTGCCCGACAGGCTGGGCAATGCCTATAACCGGACAAGGTTTCTCGAGCAGCGCAGACAAATGATGCAGACCTGGGCTGATTTTGTGGACCAACTGGTATTGACCTCGTGAGTAGGCCTGTTTTCCTGGGTCCTTTTCTTGTAGGTTACCAGTGCGGCACGGGACGGCGCAGCGTTCGAGCGATACTGGCATAATTTTTTACTGGACAGTCAGCACATCTCTTGAGGATTTCCCTTGGTATTTCTTGCGTTGCATATATTACGGTTATCTCGTAGGAATATATACCGGTCGAACCGTAAAAATTAGCCTTGTTCTGCCGAATTTTGGCCGTGGAAAGAAAAAGCCATATTTCCCATTGTCTTTCTCTTTTCGTGCGTTCTGAGGCTAAATTCTGGCTTCTGGAAGGCACTAAATCGTCATAGCCATTGTTTAGTGCATACCTAAACCAACCAGTATGTCATGTTAGTAAATGGCTAAAA